>Ga0315549_1002250_pt1 | contig 18620 bp, 14 predicted proteins | sample SalMarSW160200MG_FD_203101 | JGI IMG/M metagenome (GOLD analysis project Ga0315549, IMG submission 203101) | Salt marsh sediment microbial communities from the Plum Island Ecosystem LTER, Massachusetts, United States - Salt Marsh Sediment SW1601-200 ... | reverse complement strand
CCCTGAACAGTACATCCAGGATCCGTTTGGCAATGTGCTCCAGCAGGTGTGATTTTTTCGCCATCTCTTCTTTTACCAGCTTGTATGCTTTCTGGTAATTCACCGCATCTTTCAGATCATCGGACTCGGCAGGTCGGGTCATATCCGTTTCAATAACAAGGTCAACCAGGAATTTGCTGCCTACGATCTGCTCCTCCTTGAAGTGACCGTGATAGGCATAGAATTCCATATTTTCAAGCCGGATGACTCCCATGCTGGCAAAGGTTGATGTGTCCGAACAAACAACGTTAGGGGTTCTCAATTTACAAATTTTAAATGGATTAATTGAAATTCTATCGCTTGCAGACCATATTCCATAATTCCTGCTATTTTTGTAGGGAACCTTTATGGGAAGCAGCTGCCTATACAAATACAATCCTGCCTGGGGAGAGCGCCCGCCTGATAATCGGGCAGGCAGGGAACGGTCAAAATCAAACAGAAGCGATATGAAAAACAACAGCGGGGCCCGGGAATCCCTGAATTTTATCGAAGCGATCATTGAAGAGGATCTGCGACTTGGCAAGAATGAGAAGCGCGTTCATACCCGATTCCCACCGGAGCCAAACGGATACCTGCACATCGGTCATGCCAAATCGATCTGCCTCAATTTTGGCCTCGCCAATAAATACAATGGCAAATGCAACCTCCGGTTTGACGATACCAATCCATCCAAAGAGGAGGTGGAATATGTAAATTCCATTAAGGATGATATCCGCTGGCTTGGATTCGACTGGGAAGACCGGGAATATTATGCTTCCGATTATTTCGACAAGCTGTATGAATTTGCGGTCAAGCTGATCAAGCTGGGACTGGCTTACGTGGATGACCAGTCGGCAGAATCGATCGCCGGGCAAAAGGGGACACCCACCCAACCGGGACAGGAGAGTCCGTTCAGGAACCGGACAGTGGAAGAGAACCTGGACCTCTTTGAACGGATGAAAGCCGGGGAGTTCAGGGATGGAACGCGTGTGCTGAGGGCAAAAATCGACATGGCATCCCCCAATATGCACATGCGCGACCCGATGTTATACCGCATCAAACATGAATCCCATCACCGCACCGGTGACCGCTGGTGCATCTACCCCATGTATGATTTTGCCCATGGACAGTCAGACTATTTTGAAGGAATAACCCATTCCATCTGTACCCTGGAGTTTGAGGTACATCGTCCGTTATACGACTGGTTTACACAATACCTTGCGGAAGGATCCTGCCGCCCCCGGCAAATTGAGTTTGCCCGCCTGAACCTCAACTACACCATCATGAGCAAACGCAGATTGCTCGAACTGGTGAAGGAAGGTCATGTGAGCGGGTGGGATGATCCGCGGATGCCCACCATTTCGGGATTGCGAAAGCGAGGGTACACCCCCGAATCGATCCGGAATTTTGCCGACCGCATCGGGGTTGCCAAACGCGACAACGTGATCGACGTGGCACTTCTCGAACATGCCGTTCGTGAAGACCTGAACCTCAAAGCGCCGCGTGTGATGGCTGTTCTCAACCCCCTCAAGGTGATCATTACCAACTATCCGGAGGGTCAGGTCGAGGAGCTCGAAACGATCAATAACCCCGAAGATGAATCAATGGGAACCAGGAAAATTCCCTTCTCGCGTGAACTGTTTATCGAACGGGAAGATTTTATGATGGATCCACCGAAAAAGTTTTTTCGTCTTGCTCCGGGTAGCGAGGTGCGCCTGAAAAGCGCCTATATCATTAAATGCGAAGATTATGTAAAGGATGAAAAAACGGGGGAGATCCTTGAACTCCATTGCACGTATGATCCTGCAACTAAAAGCGGGTCCGGAAGTGACCGGAAGGTAAAAGGAACGCTTCACTGGGTATCCGCTCCTCATGCTATCGACGCCGAAGTCAGGCTTTATGACAGGCTGTTTAACCACGAAGACCCGGCCGGACAGAAAGACCGGGATTACAAGGAATTCCTTAATCCCGATTCACTTAAAAGACTTACGGGATGCAAGCTTGAACCTTCCCTCACCAACATGAAACCACTCGACAAATTCCAGTTCCAGAGACAGGGATACTTCTGTGTTGATCCCGATTCCACCAATGAACATCCGGTCTTTAACCGAACCGTCCCGCTCCGGGATAGCTGGACGAAGATGAAAGACAGGTAGCAACGTTCAACTCTCAACATCCAACATCCAACTCTCAAATCAAAAAATCAACTTTCAGCATCCAAATGAAAAAAAGAAAAATAAATTAATAACGAATATTGATTAACGAATTTCCAACCGATGAAGTGAAATAAAATCAAAACCCTAAAATAAAACACCATGGATAATCAAATTTCCCGCAGAAAATTTTTCTACAGTTCTCTCGGACTCAGTGCCGGGGCAATCCTGTTAAAAACGTTCCCAACCTTCGGACGGCAGGGAAACGGAATCACCCCGCTGATCATCACCAGTCACGCTAACCCGACGGGTGAACAGGCGATGGAGGTGGGCTGGAAGATCCTGATGGATGGCGGATCGGCAGTCGATGCCATTGAAAAAGCAGCCAACGTGATCGAGATTGACCCGGAAGACACCAGTGTTGGTTATGGCGGATTGCCCAACGAGCATGGTGTGGTACAGCTCGATGCATCCATCATGGATGGAAAAACCTACAGTGCCGGAGCCGTCGCCAGCCTGGAAAACATTAAAAATCCCTGCTCGGTGGCTCGCCTGGTTATGGAACGGACCGACCACGTGCTGATGGTCGGACCCGGGGCATTGGATTTTGCCAAAAAATGGGGATTCCCGGAAGAGGATCTGCTCACCGAAAAAGCCCGGCAGATCTGGCTCCGCTGGAAAGAGGGGCTGAGCGACCGGGATGACTGGGGGCCGCCCGAACACCTGAAGGATAAAATCGATCTGCAATCCTACTACGAACGTTTTCCGGAATTCCAGGAACATTATGGAACAACCAATGTACTGGCGATTGATGCCAACGGGGATATTGCAGGCATCACCACTACCAGCGGGCTCAGCTTCAAAATCCCGGGCAGGGTGGGTGACTCTCCCATCATCGGTGCCGGACTCTATGTGGACAACGAGGTGGGTGCGGCCGGTGCCACCGGACGGGGTGAGGATGTGATCAAATCGTGTGCTACATATTACATTGTCCTGAGGATGAAGGATGGCCGCTCTCCCCAGCAGGCCTGTGAAGATGCCCTGCAGATGATCATCGACAAATACAAAAAGGTGAACCCGGAATTCTTTCCAAGCGAAAAATTCGTTGCCATCAACAAAGCCGGCGAGCTGGGATGCGCCACCATGAGGGGCAGGGGAAACCCGAGGATGTCGGTGATGACAAAAGAGGGATACAGCCGCTACGAGGGGACGGTTGTAGTTAAAAGTTAAATGTTAATTGTTATTTGTTAATTGATATGTAGAAGTATTGTTTTAGTTTTTCCTTAACAAACCTGACAGTGTCTTCAGTACCTGTCAGGTTTTTGTCCTGGATTTCTGCACAGGAAACTATTACTGACATCAAGATCTATCACCTGACCGGGGATCTGGTAAAGGACTATCAGATCAATCGTCATCATTTTGAGCTTGATATAAGTGACCTTCCAGCTAACTTGTACCTGGTAAAAGCCACAATGTGTGATGTAAAAGTGATTATCGACAATATCCTGAAAAGGTAAAAATTTGTCTGGTTAAAAAAGAGGATGTGACGTTTTAAATAACCTCTTTTTTTGATTACCAGTTATTTAGCTCCATCGGCCGTGCCTGCCGGCAGGCAGGAGCATCATATTGGTAGCCCAGGGTGTCCCTGTGAAATAACCATCCGCCCTAACGATAAATCTATGGAGGAAATAATGTTTAGCTTAAATAATGCGCCCAGGAATATCCCTATTTCACAGGGTAAACCCTGGGTAAAGTGAAAACCAGAGTGAGCGGTCCAACTACATTGATATTCAATAGGAAATCATTTCATGGACCGCAACTTGCCAGACGTACAAAATATTGCATTTATCCGTCAGACCGTTATCAACGGTCAGACGGTTTGTGCTCCCTATTATCAGGCTTTTAAACGATTAACGAATAACGTATTAACCATTAACTCAAAATGCCGGTTTAAACCGGCATTTTTTGCATGGGGGAGTTACTCGCCCCGACAGTTACTGTCGGGACTCGTGAGCCTGAAGTTTGGGTTCAACAACCAAAGAAGAGCACCGTACCGGTGCACAATTTTTTTTATTCCTCGAGTCACATCCAAATAAAATTTGTCTGTTCCTCTTGAAATTAAAAAAAGCCACCGTGCGCGGCCTTCTTTGGTTGTTGCCCTGCCAGGGAGAGTTACGCGCCACGCCGTCTGACGTGGCGCGTGAGCCTGAAGTTCGGGTTCAACAACCAAAGAAGCAAACCTTTCAGGTTTACTGTTTTTTTCATTTCTCGAGTCACATCCAAATAAATTTGTCTGTTCCTCTTGAAATGAAAAAAGGCCGCCGGTGCGGCCTTCTTTGGTTGTTGCCCTGCCAGGGTTCGAACCTGGACTCTTCTGATCCAGAGTCAGACGTGTTGCCAATTACACCACAGGGCAAAATGCAAGAGCCCAAAGTTAAAAAAATATCACGAAATGAATTCAATGTTTAAAACTCACCGGGTGATCTTAATTGAAAATTGGCGATTGGAATTTCTTTGTTACTTATGCGTTGAAATTTGGGATTTAATCATCATTTAATTCCCTGAATACCTTTTCATTAGTTCTTTAAACTCCGGATGGTCCCAGAATGGTTCCCACCAAAGGGGAGCGACTCTCCGAGTCGCTGAACGACTTGGATAGTCGTTCTCCATAAAAAACAAGAAATCCTCAAACAGACACCTATAGTGTATCCCGTTCGGTAATTGGACCAAGCTGGAAGGGCGGGAATGGATAGGTGTCCGGTGTAACCATTGTCCCGCTGGTAAAGGTAAGCGGGAAGTCTGTGCCGGGATCGAAGATGATCTCAACTAGGGCAGCCTTGTACCCGCTGTCGGGCTTTGCAATATACACCGCATAGCGTCCGTCCTCCGCTATCGCCATCTCCTCTTTCTGCCATGGATCTCCCACAACATATTTACGAAAGTCCCTGCCCGTTGTGTTGACTGCCTCCCATTTATTGATCCGGTAATCGCTTTCGGGATCAACCTGCATGTAGATGGTATCGTTGCTGATGCTCCAGCCAAACTCCGGAATTTCCGTACCGGTAATGACCCGTTGATAAAATGCGATCAGGCTGATTGGCTGATAGGTCCCCTCCAGTCCGTGGTTACCATTGGGGACATAGTGGAGATAGCTGTCACCCTTCAGATCATCCCAGTAGAACTTCCATGAGTCGGTCACAAAAAACTCATCGCAGGTAGCATTGACAATGTATTTCGGGATGGTCAGCTGATCAACAAAGGAATAGGGTCCGACCATTTCGAGCAACTCCTTGAATTGTGCGGAATCCATCCAGTTCATGATGCCCTCATGCACATAATCATCAATAGCCGGGGACCATTCACCATAACACTGCCAGTGGTGCTTGAAGGATGGGATGATGTTCGGCAGGTCAATGACAATTGGAGCCATGCCCATCACCCGGTCATCCACCGCAGCGGTTGTCCACGTGGTCCATCCCCTTTTGGAGGCACCGGTAACGAAGAAACTATCAACGGGAGCACCTTCCTGCCTGCTGATCTCCTGGACCACATCCATGGCTCGAACAACAGCCCGTGTCATGGGGAACCGGGCCAGCCATTCCAGTTCTTCCGCTGAAGCACCGCTTTCAAGGTACTGTCTCCAGCCGTAGGCAATCAGGTCGTCTTCGTACCGCCCCTCTTTGTCATCCCCCATGAAGTCAATGGGTTGAAAAGGAATGTTAGTTACACGAGATACGATGGATCCTGTGGTTATGGCAGCCTGGATAAGCCATTTACTGAATGGTGGTGCGAGGGTATCGTGTGCCGAACCGCCCCCAATGAGCATCATTGATTCAGTCTCCTTAACCTGTTCGGGTATGATGATGGTCAGCCAGTGCCACCAGGTTGGGTGGTCCACCTCGTTCTCTGTCAGCCAGGTGCCGGACACCATCCTTATGGTATAGGCTTTCCAGCCCTCTCCTGACAGGGTATCTGTGATGGTATAATCGAAGGCCTCATCTCCTGCCACGACATACTCTTTCAGGGGAAAAGCAGTTTCAACAGGGGCTTCCGCTCTTTTGCATGATGCTGCAAGAACAACGAATGCGATGATCGTAATGTAAAGGAATGGATGCCATTGTACCGGATTGGTTTGGAATGTGGTTTTCATGGGGATGGGTATTATTAGATGGTTAAATTTAAACGATCCTGTTATCATATCCAATTTTTTGTGTTGAGAGTGATACGATGACTGCGAGTCATCGTATCACTTTTGGGGCGTTTTATTTTTTGTCCGAGTTGATCACCCGGAAAACTTTCCTCCCCCTATTTCCCCCTCCCAAGGGGGATATCTTTAAATAACCTATGTTATATTGTGTATGTGTTTCCTCGTCGCCCGACTGCAGATCGGGCGACGAATACTTGTGAGTTTTGTATATGTCTTCAACCCAAAGACACCCAGATTGGGCGTCTCTACACTGGATCCATTCCGGTGCATTATCAATTCATTAACGACAAAGATGCCTTGTTGCTAAGGTTCCATCCAACTAATCACTCACTACTCCTTTATAATCTCTTTTACCGAGGACCCATTTCTTCTCACAACTCACTTCTCGCTACTCATTTCTTTCTGCTCACAGCTCACTGTTCACTGTTCACTAAAAAAGATAACTCATCTGCAGAAACACGTTATTCATGGTAAAGCCATCGGAACTACCGGCAGCGGCTTTCTGGTAAATGTACCCGATCTCAAAGGAGATCTCCGACCGACGGCTGGAAGGGATGGCAATCCCAAAACCTCCGGTATACCCCTGCTTTAACCGATTGATATCAAGTGTGTAGGTTGTGCTCCGTTCAGGGAAAGTACTCTGGGAAGCAATGTCCTGTTCGATCAGCACGCCAAACCATATACCGCCTTCCACGAATGCCTTAAGTCGTCCGGAGGTGAGGTTGACTTTCAATGCTACCGGAAAATCAATGTATAAAAAGTTAAACAGCACATCATCTTCCCGGAACGTTGTATCGGGATCGTCGACAGGATAATCCCAGAGTGATGCGTTACTGGAAACCAGCATGGTCTTGACACTTACCGAGAACCGTTTCAGGAAATAGAAATCAAATCCAACCCCCAGGTTGAAACCCATTCCCGGTTTCAGGTTCACATTCCGGTAGGGAATATCTGCGTGGATCTTTAGATAAGAGAGGTTGAGTCCTGCAGTAACACCTACCCGGAAGGATTTTTCCTTCCCAGGTTTATAGAGTACTATCTCCTGGTCAGCCCGTGTGCACCGGTTATATTGTCTTATCAACCGGATGAGATCCTTGCTCTGGTTGGACAGGGTATTTACCTTTTCCATCACTTCCGGGCAACCGGATACAAAATCCCTCATCTTTTCAACGGATGGCTGATCCATCAACCGGGGATCATCCGGTTGCTCCTCTAAGTATTGTAATGGCTCCCCTGCTTTTTCCAGGAGGTAAACCGACCCCTCAACGGTCTCATAATAATGGAGCGATGCATATCCTTTCACCAGGCACTGCAGGAATCGTTTTCCTGATTCATTGTTCCAGTCTATCTCCCGATTTATGAAACATAAACCGGGTTCATAATAATATTCAATCACCTCATACGGACTGTAGATAACCGGGTTTGTACCGGCCTGATTATCGCTGAAGGTAACCGACAGGTAGAGGTCTGTTCGTACCGCCAGGTCTTTGACAAAACCCAAAAGGGTATCCCGGTTATTCAGTATCACATACCCCCGCTCAAAAAGGTTAGACTGGGCAAGCAGTGTTCCTGTTGCCAGAGCAAACAGCAGGGTGAAGGAAATGGTCTTTGTCAATCGGTTTTTCCCGTTCATTTTTCCTGTTCTTTTTCATACGGGAGTACCGGTTTTTTCCGGAAGACGCTTCTGGTTACAAAATCACCATGATCTTCAGTCTGGCATTCAATCCGGTTTACGCCGTTAGCAAGGTAATTCAGTAAGGCTGTACTATTCGCCAGTCCTGCGGTACAGACCAGCTGAAGCCATTCACCATAAGCCGTTTCGTCAGCTGATTCAGTGGTAATGGCGTAATAGGTGATGTTTGACCCGGTTATTCCCGATTCCGATACTTTTCTGCCTTTCAACCGGGCTTCCAGCTGGACTCCTTCGTAAAAGTATTCCCGGTAGGTATCCGGATCCTGTTTCCCGTATTTGATGTATCGGTCATAAAACCGATCATTCATGGCTTTCACTTCCTGCAGTGACATCACCCCCGTTGTAATGGAATCGGTAATCGCTTTCTGAACTTTCATCAGTTCCGGGTATTCTTTATCTTCAATCCAGCTAAATCCGGGGATATACCATCCGCGGGGCAGCCAGTAATTCCTTGCACCGCCCACCCTGCTGTTAACCCAGGCGCTATAACCGGCAAAATACTGTACCCATTCGTGTGTTGGAACACCATGCATATCCACAAACACATCGGGCAGCCATGTCTCTCTCAACCGGCCTACCACACCTGCTTCCGGATAGATATGATCCGCATTTCTGCCTCCCCTCGGCACGTCGTAACCAAGTGCACCATACCGGCCGGCATGCAGCATAAAATCGGGATTCTCCAGGAACATTTCGTAAGCCGTTTGGGCACCATCCGGATTAACCATGGGGTAAATCACCAGGTTAACCTTTTTCAGGAATTTGCGATAGGCTGTATCGGTGGCACACAATTCCGCCAGCTTCAACTGATGACTGGTGCTGGAAACTTCATTCCCATGAACCCTGCCAATGAGCATCAGTGTAGGCTTCAGGGCATTCAGCTTTGCCTGGGAAATGTATTTCCCATCGACAGGATACATGATGTCGGCAGCATACACATTGTGTCCGAGGAAGGATGTTGCCATGTAATAGGCATTGATTTCGGGGAACCGGTTCAGGATGGACAGGTCAAGTGCAACTTCACCTGGAGGCATGGGCCTGTTCCACTGGATGATCTGTCCGCCACCCGAGGCAATGGTGATGGCCGGCAATGCGTTTTTATCCGTATCCACCGTGGTAGTATTCTGTTTCAGTGAAACGAGTCTTGAATATTTTATGCTGTCTTCAAGGGTAACCCGGAACATCAGTTCGTTCACCTTGTCATAGCTCAACGCTTCACCATACATTCCTTTCTGCTGAAGTTTTCCAAGTATATTCACCATATCGGTTAACTTCTCAACGGGTATGAATGCGAGGTCAATCTGTATTTCCGATCCTCTTGCTTTAAACTCTTCATACCGGTCCACTGAATCGGTTGCCACTACATCGAACAACAGTTTGTTAATTCCTTCCATGCCGTGTTTCAGCTCGATCCCACGCAGAAGGGGCGTTTTAACATCCATTGGCACCAGCGTATACCGTTGGGTAACCATTTCATGGTCCGCTTCTTTATAGGAAAGAAACACTTCCGGCGTTGCTTTTTCCTTCCCGGTGAAGGTAATCCTGGCGTAACCCGGTTTCCCATCAACCGGTGAGTTCAACAACGGCAATATTCTGCCCGGATAAGGCAGTCCCCCGACACCGTATCTGCCACCGATCCGGTTAAAAAGCGCCAGCGTGTGGAACATGATGTCTTCGTGAAGGGCATCCGTGGAGGATATTACCTCTTCGTCGATACCGAGCCGGTAATTGGGTTCACTCAATGTAAGCTCGACTTTCAATTCATCGAAATAGGGTGCATTCAGAACCGATGGTTTTCCATCCTGCACATCCATTACGTAATCGATAATTTTGCGGTAGGTTTCTGTTTGCAGATGATCCCAGAATTTTTCAGGATCCGTTTTGATCCGTTTATCCAGGATCACCCTGTCTCCGTTCTGTACAAAGACCCACCCTGTGGTCACCCTGACCGATTCATACTCCGGAAAGAGGTCAAAGAAGGGGCGGATCACATACTTCGGATCAAACGACTCCTCAAGAATGAGCTTGTCTTCCGGGTCAGTAACGGTTACAGTGTAGATCGGGTCCTTCTCTACCTGCCGGTGAAAGGTGATTTTTGAAGCCGGTATGTTCAGTTCCCGGGCAAGGATGGTATCGATCGGGAAGATCTCCTGCAACCAGCGGGTGTTGGCGTTTACGGTCTGCCAGCGTATTTCATCCGATTCTTTCAGGGTATGGTAGGTGATGGCAATCTCACCGATGTCCCTCTCCCGGATTTCAGGCAGGATATAATCATTCAGCCAGCTGAACCCCTGTTTATAGGCTGACAGCACGACGATCTCGAACGATGCCGGATCGATCCCGTTTGCATTCAATTCGTCTTTGATCTGCTGTTTTATTTGCGCACGCACTTCAGTCGATTCACTCACCCGCACTTCAATAATCCCCCGGGCTCCGTTATCCAGTTCAGGCAATGCCTCGTCCCTGAACAGGCTCCAGAACTCATCCACCTCCCAGGGGATCTCAACCTGCTCTTCAAAAATCGTTTTTCCTACACCATATCCGGTGGTGAACAGATCAATATCTATTGCTGCTTTCGGGAAGTATTCTTTTACCATGTCTTCAATAAAGTCCGTTAATCCTTCCGGTGCCTCCTTTACTGCCAGCTCAATGCTCAGGGATTCAATCTCCTTGTCGGCTATCCGATCCATCCATGTTTTGAGTTTATGGATTGTCACCGTTACCTGACCGGGGGCATTTTTTACCTGGAAAAATTTCCTGACATCCCCCTCAATGTCTTCCAGGAGGTAGTTCCCTTTCCCGTACTTCCACAGGTAAGGTATCCGTCTTGAGAGGTAATCCGAAACGGATTCCAGTCCATCCTGATCGGTTCCGCTGATGACCATGGCATGTCTCTTTTGAAATGCTTCCGGTATGAACTGAATGAACCCGATCCCCGGCTCCGATGAAACTCCGTGAATCCGTTCCTCTTTTTCCAGCTTTTTGATGGAATAGTGGTCCCTGCCAAAAAGTATTGGAAATCCAGGTTTTCCCGGGTGTTCCTCTTCTCCGGCAACGACCACAAACGGTAACCGCATTCCCGCTGTTTCGAGACCGGTACGAAAAGAGAAATCAATTATACCCTGTGCTGCATCTTCACCATCCAGGGAAAGGTATGCATTCACATGATCCGGAACATAATCCCTGTTGTTATCAGAAAACATACCGGTCAGGGTATACAATTGTGACAGCGAGAAATCGGATGTGTTGGCAGCAGGATTTGAAACCCGTTTTTCCATCACCCATTCCTTCATGGGCAGAAGGTCGATGACCTCACGTTTACCGGGACACTGAAGGTAAATTTCAATCCGGTGGAGTCCAAAAAAATCAAGTGACGCCCGATCGACCTTGTTTTCCGGAACAGAGTCGTTTTTGTTATTATCCCCATCCGGTTCATCTTTCTTTTTCCGCGTCAATGCCATTTTTGCCGAATCAAGGTTTGCACAATCGGGGAAATCGATGTGCAGAACCAGCTTTTTTACACCCGGACTGTCTGCATCAATCACAATCCGTGAGGAAAATATCTCCTGTTGATTAATATTTCTTCCTGCGAAAAACTCACTAAACTGTGTATGAACATCTGAAAATTTCTTACCATCCAGGTTCCAGATTTCGGGGAAACGACCTGCAAAGTAGTTTGCAGAAGCCAGCAGGCCGGTTGCGTCATATCCGGTTATGGCTACTCCCCCTTTTCTGAAGAATTCATCATGCTTAAAAAAACAGATATCTCCCTGTCCCGGTTTTAATCCCTTTCCGGCATTCTTTTCGAGTTCATCAGACCGGTTGATCAGTCTGTTTCGTGAACCGATGATGATAACCGGCTGGTCATAAAAGGGATTCTTATCCGAATCATAACCGACCCGGTTAAAATCCGCCGAGGTTGTTTCGTATCCGAGTCGTGCCGCGATGTTGGCAGCAGATGCTATTTCCGATTCAGAAGGGTTCTGGGGAAGAACCAGGGTGCACTGGATATAATCAGTAATGCTATCCATGTTTCGGTCTTCCAGGATGTAGCCCGGATCAAAAAAGTTCCCTGCATGGCGCGGTATGAATGGCTGTTCCATATCCTGAGCCAGTCCGGCAGAGGAAAGAAGAAACAGCAAAATCGTTATCCTGAACAATATATTTTTCATGGTCAATAAATCAAACGCTTAAGTAGAATGATCACTCTGGAGTAAATTTAACGAAATCCTGTCATATTAAAAATTTACGAAAGAAGTTGGGATTGTCACTTTCCGCCGGAAGGGAAAATGCCGGTATACCAGAATTTTCAGTTGATACGTTAAATGTTAATAAGTTATTTGTTAAGGGTTTGGGGGAATAAATTTGCAAGGTTTTTACATTTTTATGGAGTAATATTAATATAAATTTGCACTTTTGTGGAGATAAATTTGTATATTTGTTGCACTTTTTAGGAGATAAATGATGAAACGAGCCCTATATAAAGATCTGTTATTGTGGAAAAACAGTCGGAATCGTAAGCCGCTGTTGTTGCAGGGAGCGCGTCAAGTGGGTAAGACTTTCCTGGTCAACGAATTTGGGAACAATGAATATCCCGATTTCGTTTATCTGAACTTTGAACAGGACCCAGACTTAAAATCTCTCTTCCAGGGAAGTTTGAATCCTCAACATATAATCAACAATATCAGTCTGTACATTGGTAAAAAAGTTGTACGCGACAATACACTCATTTTTTTCGATGAAATTCAGGCTGTGCAGGAAGTGCTCACCTCCCTGAAATACTTTTGTGAGCAAACCCCGGAATACCATATTATTGCTGCCGGATCACTGCTCGGAATCAGTGTGGGAAAACAGCGCAGTTTCCCGGTGGGTAAGGTTAATTTTATGACCATGTTCCCGATGAACTTCACCGAGTACCTGGTAGCTTTTGGAGAAGAGCTTCTAGCTGACAAACTGATAACCACAAATTCGGCTGAGGCATTCCCAAACATATTGCATGACAAATTACTGAATCATCTGAAAATGTACCTGTTTCTGGGAGGTATGCCTGAGGTGTTACAGGATTATCTGGATCATGAAGATATTTCCTCCGTAAGGAAAATCCAGGTCGAAGTCCTTGAAGCATTCAAAAGAGATTTTTCAAAGTATACCGGTGCAGTGCAAGCCATAAAAACCTCTGAACTATGGCAATCCATTCCTTACCAGCTGGCAAAAGAAAATAAAAAATTCAAGTACAGTGACGTGCGTAAAAAAGCACGGGCAGCTAATTATGAGCAGACCTTTGAATGGCTCAAAAAAGCCGGATTGATTCACATAGCTTATCAGGTAAACACTCCCAAAATGCCACTCCCCGGCTTTGCTGATTATTCAAAGTTTAAAGTATATGTACTCGACACAGGATTATTGGGAGCCATGTTAAATCTTACCCCGGATATAATTCTTAAACCAACTGACCTATTTAAAGAATATAAGGGTGCTTTTATCGAAAATTTTGTGGCAACCGAACTGATTGCATCAGGCAATAAGGATTTGTTTTACTGGAAATCGAAAAGTGATGCTGAGGTTGATTTCATCATCCAATCGGATAATGAAATCTTTCCGGTTGAAGTCAAAAGCGGTTTGAGCAGAAACCTGAAAAGTCTCAGAAGTTATGCACAGAAATACCAGCCAACATTTGTCATTCGTATATCACCCAGAAATTTCATTGAGAAGAATGATTTCATCAATCTCCCACTTTATGCTGCTTTCCTGACGATTAAATCAGATGCGATAATAAGGACAATTGGATGAGGAGCGTCATGGTCGAAGACCCTGGCTAAGCATAGCGAACGTCAGGGGACCGAGCACCCAGGACCCTGAACTACCAATACTCGTACTATGAACTGCCACCCGCATAGCTTTCACACAGTCATAGCACGAGGGTACTTATTATTAGCCTTCGCCTCAACCTGTTGATTCAAAAAAATTAATGGGTTTCTGTTTGAATATGGTTTACAGCAAATGATTTCTGCCTTCATAGGTTTTATCGATATTTTAATTTAACTTGCATGTATATATCTCCTCTGCCATGCATAAGATCGTTTTCAAGAACCCGGATGGGAAACCCAAACCAGCACTGGCGAATACCTATGCCTCCATCATCTCTTCCAGTATATCCGAAATTAAATGTCCGGTACATGATAAACCGGGAGAGTTTGAATTGAAATTTACACCCCCCGACACCTATTTTATCCACGTCACCGCATGCTGCGATGAATTCAAAATAACCCTTGAGAAGAAAATCGGATTGATGCTGAGTTAGCTTTCAAACCATAAGCAATAGATACCATGAATCAGCAAACGATTAAAGGAGCAGGTTTTATGTATAAGTTGATATTCTTAAGTCTGGTGATCCTGTTCGCCACAGAAACAACTTTTTCCTGTATGTCAGTACCCGTGGAAGAGACCCTGCAGGGGAAAAAAGTGTTGATGGTGTGGGGTGGATGGGACGGCCACGAACCAAAACAGTGTGTGGATATTTTCCAACCCTGGCTTGAGGAGATGGGGGCTGAAGTGACCGTATCCAATACACTGGATGCTTACCTGGATAAGGAGTTAATGGATGGAGTGGATCTGATCATTCAGGTCTATACCATGGGCACCATTACCGGTGAACAGGAAAGGGCATTGCTGAATGCTGTAAAAGGAGGGGTTGGCCTGGCAGGATGGCATGGTGGATTGGGGGATTCCTTTCGCCAGAACACCGAGTACCAGTTTATGGTCGGTGGTCAATGGGTTGCACATCCGGGAGGGGTAATTGATTACAGGGTAAATATTACCAATCATGAAGATCCGGTAACCAAGGGTCTTCCCGATTTTGATATGCACTCCGAGCAGTACTATATGCACGTAGATCCTAACGTGAAAGTCCTGGCAACCACTACTTTCAGTGATAAACATGCTTTCTGGATCGAGGGATGCGTGATGCCGGTTGTATGGAAAAAGATGTACGGCAAGGGCCGTGTCTTCTATTCATCACTCGGGCATGTCTCCAGCGATTTTTCTGTACCGGAAGCCCTGGAGATCATGAAGCGCGGGATCACCTGGGCCAGCCAGAGCAAATATGCTCCCGCAGAAGAGTGGGTCGAACCGATCTACCCAAACAAGTAAACTGTTTAAACCGGTTGGTGCTTCTCGAATATTAACTCGTAATATCCCGGATTACCATAACCAAAAGTGCCGGGTGCAAAGATTTGTACAAAACGCCATCCGCTCCTGGCATGCTCTTCTATCAACTTGTGGTAGTCTTCTTTTGGTTTGTGTTTAAATGAAGTTGCCTTGATGGTAATGAACTTGTAATCAAACATATTTTCTGAAATTTTTATTCCTAAGAACTAAGATACACAAGAATCTGATATCTCAAAACAATAATACTCTACTTATTCTTTAGACTATTAATCCTATTTAAAAAAAATAACCCTGAAGTTATATAAACTCCAGGGCTCTTTTTATATAGACCTTCTAAACAGAAGGATCAGAGCACCTTGCTGGCCAGATTAAAATAGGGAGGCATCAGGTTATTATCGATAATCCCATCTTTTTTCAACTCCAGAATGTACTTCAATCCTGCAGAGTAAGATATGGATAGCCTCTTAATGATCTGACCCAATGAACAAAGATCATTTTCCTGCAGTATTTTAATAATTTCCTGCTTGGTAGGATTATTGATCTCATCCAGTCTTATTTGTTTCTTTTCTTCCATAAAAATATCCTCCTTTTCTAATAAAAAATTGCGATCAAATTTGCAAGCCGGAGAAATGCTCACATTCCGGCTTGCAAATTTTGCTCATTTCAACACTAACCCCTCAGTTCAATGATGTATAATTCACCAAAAAGGTTGCTCCTTACTATGAAAAAATCGTTACTATTTTCTTGAAATTGCAATATCATTGACGAATTCATTGAATTTGTAGATGAGTTCACCCTTCTTTGATATGAATTCATGAAGATATAGTGTACATTTAAACACTGCGATTGGTTATTGGATATTTTTTTAACCAGATCAATATTTTTGTTAACAAATCATTATCATGTCAGGAAACCCATTCGAACTAACAGGAAAGCTGGCCTTGGTTACCGGTGGAGGAACCGGAATTGGATTTGGTATCTCGAAATGCCTGGTTAATGCCGGGGCATCGGTGGTCATTACCGGCAGAAGAGAAGAGGTGCTTAAAAATGCAACTATAGAGCTGGGTGAACGGTCCAGCTATGTCATTCATGACATCACGGAATTAGATGCTATCCCCGATTTCGTCCGGTTCATAGAATCAAGACACGGATCGATCGATATTCTGGTGAACAACGCAGGCATCAACGATGTAAAATCCCCTTTTGAGGTATCAGACACTGATTTCCAGTCTATTATGAACACAAATCTGTCCGGTGTTTTTTCGTTAACCCGTGAGGTTGCAACGTTCATGGTTCAGCGAAACAGGGGGTCAATCATCATGATCACCTCCCTGGCTGCCATTTATGGATTACAGGACGTGGCGCCCTATGCTGCATCAAAATCAGGACTTCTTGGCTTGACCCGTTCCCTGGCAACTGATCTTTCCCCTTCGGGCGTCAGGGTTAACGCCATTGCACCCGGTTTCATCGTCACGCCCATGCATGAAGAGGCGATCAAACGATTTCCGGAAAAAGAAAAAAAGATCCTGGAGCGTACACCCCTGAGACGGTTTGGCACACCGGAAGAGATCGGTTATGCGGTTGTATTTCTTGCTTCTGATGCTTCGGCATTTATAACCGGTGTTCAATTGCCGGTAGATGGTGGGAATGCCATTGGATTTTAATCCTTAGAAAATCGAGGATTTCAGAAATTGTTTTTAAGACGTCAGTTTCGGTGTAACCGATAATCCTGTATCAATCCTTCGGTAAGCCAGTTTGCCAGTGCCTGCCGGTTGTTTTCTTTTAAAAACCTCACCTGGTCCCGGTAATTTCTTATGTTTCCCAGCTCAATGAACGTAGTAACGGGTGTCGTCTTTTTTAACATGTATAAGCTCCTTGTTCCGACGGTTCCGGTATATCCCCTGGATGGCTGATGGATCTGGTATTTCTTTTTCAGTGTTTTTTGAAGCGTTTCAGAGAGTTGTTTTCCGGCTTTGCTATTGGGATGGTGGTAAAAATAGACATCGATATTACTGCTTTTGCTTTGCGAATCGAGATGAATAACGATTGCACGCTGGTATGATCTGGATCTGTTTTTGCGATATAGCTGGTTTATGGCGGATGCTCTCTGCCTCAATCTTGTCGTCTGTTTTGCCGGAATTTTATGATTCGGGTAACAGGTCTCATCCCGATCCGGTTTCAGGTATTCTTCATTTCGTATACCGTCATCGTTATCCCGGGTGATCATGTACACAAGTGCTCCGTGTTCAATTAATCTCCTGGCGAGCCGTAGCGTAATATCATACGCATATTCATCTTCACAAACCGTTCTGCTCCCAATCTTCACATTGGCTCCCCAATCCGGCCCTCCGTGTCCGCTAACAAGATAAAAAACCGCACCTGCCAGCTGGTTATCTTTCCGCTCTACCAGTTCATACTCTTTCCCGAAGATAGGATACCGGCCAACTTCACTCACCACCGGGATCTTATAATTCTTCCCTTCAATCAGGGTATTGTTTTTGTCCAGTGATGCGGCGTTGAGCTCAACAAACTGATCAAAGTATTTTGCAGGCGCAAGATTATTCCGGGCTAATAGGGAATAAATCCCTTCTCCCTTTTGGGCTTTCACCACAGTATAACTATCCTGAGCTCCTAAAGAGAAAGTGAAGCAGGTAAAAAAAATGATCCCTAACAATCCGTTTAACAGCTGTTTTTTCTCCTCCATGTTATCTTTTTCCTTCCCGTCCGGGGATTCCCAAACATCCCATCATAAAATTATGAAAATTCATCATGCGTATTTTCGGCCTAAATGAAAAGTAATCAACAGGATAATTAACAAAGGGAATGCCTCTTCCATAGGAATGCCTTCGGCAAAATGCCTCGAATTTTTCTTTAGCAAATGGAGCAAGTAGTAAAGAATAAGAAGTTCTTTTATTGGATATTTATATCAGAATAGAATGTCCTGAAAGGACAAAGTATTTTTTTTGAGGCATTTACAAATTTAAGGCAATTGAGGCATTTATTATACGAACTTCTCCCTGGCTTGCAGGTTATAGAGGCCATACAGGTTGGCAAGGATCATTCCTGTCAGAAGATAAAGGCGGTTTTTCATGGATACTTCAGCCCATATGACCTGATTCATATCCCCAGGCAGATCGAAGGGATTGAGAAAGATATTCCATGCACTATCTGCCAGGGGTTCGGCAGCAATGAGAAATCCAACTCCGATCACGACCATGACTACCGCAGTACCATTTCCGTTTTTTATCAATGTTGAAAGCATAAAGGCAAGGCTTCCGATAAAGAATATCGGAAACATCAGCTGGAATGACATTTCGAAAACCGGGATCCTGACCAGTGCAAATGAGCTGAGTAATCCCAGTGCAAGCAACAGCAAAAAAAC
>Ga0315549_1002249_pt1 | contig 18638 bp, 20 predicted proteins | sample SalMarSW160200MG_FD_203101 | JGI IMG/M metagenome (GOLD analysis project Ga0315549, IMG submission 203101) | Salt marsh sediment microbial communities from the Plum Island Ecosystem LTER, Massachusetts, United States - Salt Marsh Sediment SW1601-200 ... | reverse complement strand
GAGGGGGACACAGGGGGTGAGGTAGATAAAATAGCTTCATTTCATATCTTGTCCCACCCGCCCGCCCTCGCATCATTCGCTGCTTATTCCGCAATTTTCTCCTTGCCACCCCCATAAATGTCATTGCGAGGAGCGTAGCGACGAAGCAATCTCTATTGTCATCTATAAGCAATTGATTTACCCCCCACCCACTTTGATATATTTTCCCACCCGCCCACCCTCGTAATATTTTTGGCTTATCCCGGAGATTGTCCCCGCCGTACCGTCCCGGGGTAGTGGTGTAATTAAAATAATGGGTAAGATACGAATGCCGCGAGGGTGGGACAGGGTGGGAAAAGATAAAAAGAATAAAAAACCGGTGCTGTGTCGGGCGGTGGGTCAATTTGAAAAGTAAAGCAATTCCCTCTACAATATCGGCATGGTTATGATGAAACAGATGGCAGTCTGAAAACTATGGAAGGAAACTTAAATGATTGAGATTATCAAAGCTGAAGAACGCCATATCCCGGATATCTGTAATCTGTGGCTGGAATTTATGAGGTATTCCGAGGATATCGACCCCATCTTCGCGTTGCGCGATGGGCCTGTGCCAGGCTTTGAGAAAGAATACCTCCGCCCGGTGATGCAAAATAAAAATGGTCTTGTCTTTGTGGCTCTGGACAGGAAGAAAACAGTCGCCTATTCCAATTCACAAGTACAAGAGCCGCCGAGCGTAGCCACGCGTAAAAAATGGGGTCTGATAGATCATTTATTCGTTACCAAAGACTACCGCCGCCGTGGCATCGGCGAAAAAATGTATGCGGCAATACTGAAGTGGTTTCACGCCCGGGATATCAACCGCATCGAGTTGCAGGTTATAGTTAAGAACGAGGCGGCAGTTTCGTTCTGGCGGAAGCACGGGTATCTGGATTTCCAGAATACGCTGTACCGGCAGTTTTAGCCTTTGAGTTTTGACTTATCCTTAAAAGACAATGCCCCGGTAGGGCACACTTTAATGCATTCGCCGCATTCCAGGCACCTTTCGCTGCCTATCGGCTCATCGCCGAAGGTGGTCATCACTCTGTCAAACCCCCGGTGAGCGAAGCCGAGTATGGCTGTTTCCTTGTGTTGTCGGCACACCCGGACACAACGTCCGCACAGGACACATTTATTCGGGTCGTAGGTGAAAAGCGGGTTGCTGTCGTCCACGGGCAGTTCTCTCAACAACAGCCGGAACCGCTTCGTTTTCAGGCTGGCTTTCAGGTGCTTGGCGATTTTTTGGAGCTCGCAGTCCCCGTTCGCCGGGCAGTGGGCGCAGTCCAGCGCGTGAGAAGCCATCAGCAACTCGAACCCGGCCCGTACCAACGAGACGGCCTTCTCGCCTCTGGTGTTTACCACCATGCCTTCGGCTACCTCTTCGGTACAGGCGGTCACCGGCTCTGCCTTTCCTTCTATTTCAACGAAGCATAGACGGCAGGCGGCCTCCGGCTCGGCGTTATCTCGCATCGCACACAGGTTGGGGATATAGATGCCATTGTCCAGTGCCGCCCAGAGGATTTTTTCTCCCTTGTAGGTGGTAATTTCTTTCCCGTCGATAGTTAGAGATACGGTTTTCATTTATCGGGCACCTCGCTGGGCGGCGATAATCTCACCACGGCGTTATATTGGGGCGGGCAGGCATCGACGCAGGTGCCGCACTTAACGCATTTCTCCTGGTCGATGACCTTTATCCTCTTTTTATTGGGGCTTATCGCCTCTACGGTGCAGGTGCCGACGCAGGCATCGCAGGAACGCTCGCATTTGTCGGGGAGTATGTAATAGGCGATTAGATGCATGCACATCAGTGCCGGGCACCTGCCCATTAATATATGTTCCTCGTATTCGTCCCTGAAGTAGCGCAGGGTGGTCAGTACCGGATTTGGCGCCGTCTTGCCCAGATTGCAGAGAGACCCGTTTTTTATCTCCCCGGCCAGACGGTTCAGACTATCGATGTCTTCGATTTTGCCCTGGCCTTGGGTAAAATCACTCAATATCTCCAGCATCTGTTTGGTTCCCAGGCGACAGAAGGTGCATTTGCCGCAGGACTCCCTCTGGGTAAACTCAAGGAAATAGCGGGCCATCTCCACCATGCAGTCGTCCTCGTCGATTACCACCATCCCCCCGGAGCCCATCATGGCCCCGGCGTCTTTGAGAGAGTCGAATTCGACGGGCAGGTCCAGTGCCGATTCGGGCAGGCAGCCGCCGGACGGCCCCCCGATTTGGACGGCTTTAAAACGCTTGCCTCCGGGGATACCGCTGCCGACATCGAAGATAATCTGCCGCAAGGTGGTGCCCATGGGGACTTCTACCAGGCCGGTATTAACTATCTTGCCCGCCAGGGCAAAGACGGCGGTTCCGGTGCTGTTAGCCGTGCCGATGCCGGCAAACCACTCCGCCCCGTTATTTATGATGTGCCTCACGCAGGCCAGGGTCTTCACGTTGTTTATCACGGTCGGTTTTCCGTCCAGTCCTCTGGTAGCCGGATAGGGTGGACGGTGATGGGGCATTCCCGGATTGCCTTCCAGGGAGGCAATAAGCGCCGTTTCCTCGCCGCAGACGAAAGCCCCCGACCCCTGGAAAAGCCTGATGTCGAAGCTAACATCGCTGCCCAGAATATGGTTACCGAGGAGTTTCAGTTTTTTAGCCTGGTTAAGCGCAATCTTAACGCGTTCCACGGCCAGCGGATATTCGGCACGGACATAGATATAGCCGTATCGGGTGCCGATGGCGTAGCCGGCGATAATCATGCCCTCTATCACCGAATGAGGGTCGCTTTCCAGAATGGAGCGGTCCATGAAAGCCCCGGGGTCGCCCTCATCGGCGTTGCATATGATATATTTCGGTCTGCCCCGCTCATGGCGGCAGACATGCCACTTCTGTCCGGTCGGGAATCCGGCGCCGCCCCTCCCCTTCAGTCCCGATTGCTTCACCTCGTCTATGACGTCTTCCGGCGTCGTCTGGAGGGCCTTCGCCAGGGCTGAGTAGCCTCCGCTGGCAATTGAGTGGTCTATATCCGTGGGGTCGATATGCCCGCAGTTTTTCAGGATAATTTTCTGCTCATACTGAGCGCGGGGGAAGTCGTTGAAACTGGGGAGGAGGTCGTTCGCTTCCAGGGCGGCAATGACAAACTCGGGACAGGGGTTGTCGCCGAGGACGAATTCCTTGACCAGCCTCTCGGCGATAACCGGATTGACATAGCCGTAGCATATCGGCGGGTAGCCCGGCTTGCTGATAATCACCATCGGTTCGGCATAGCAGTGTCCCATGCAGCCGACCTCAATTACCGGGCAGTCGAGTTTACGTTTCTTTACCTCTTCTTTGAATGCCTCTAATACATCCAGAGCGCCGGCGGCGCGGCCGCAGGTAGCTGTGCCCACCATGATAACCGGCTTATTGCTCCATAGCTCCTGCCATCGCGATTCGGCACGCTCCTTTATCCCTTTGAAGGCGTCGGCTACCGCTGTATTTCTATTCGCTTTCAATCTGTTCTTTTTCTCTCGCTTCGCGCTCTTGTTCAAAGGCAAGCAGTATGCCGTCCACTCTGGTGGGTTCCACCTTGCCCTCGGGTTTATCGTCAACCACGGTCACCGGAGCCATGGTGCAGCAACCGACACAGGCAACGGTGTCCAGGTCAAACTCGCGGTCGGCGGTGGTCTCCCCCGCATTGATTTCGAGCCTCCGTTTCCAGGCATCCAGGGTGATGTAGCCGCCCTTCATGTGGCAGGCCGTCCCCAGGCATACTCGTATTGAGTGCCGCCCGGGGGGGTTTAAGCGGAATTGATTGTAGAAAGTGACGACGCCGTAGATATCTATCGTTGATATATCAAGGTGTTCAGCAATCCCGGTCATGGCTTCACGTGGCAGGTAGCCAAGCCTGCCCTGAACCTTCTGCAGTATGGGTATCAGGTTCCGCCTTTTCCTGCTGAACCCTTTTAAAACATGCCTGGTTTCCTTCCTGATATGCTCGTTTTCCTCAGCAGTCTTGTCACTGTCCTTTAGAGTCATACTGGTCTTTATCTGCTTCCACAATCCGGTGATTTTCTACTATTATTCTGGCGAAGCTGGCTGTATTTGTCAAGGAACACGCCGTAAGGCTCTGTTTGCATATGCTTTGTACTCTTGCCTCCCCCCCCCCCACCCCAAGCTATCTTTTCCCACCCACCGCCCTCGTAGAATCTCTCGCTTAACCCGTAATTTGCCCCCACCTTTTCCCACCTCTAAAACGGGGAGTCTAAGAGGGGCGCTAGCCCCTCTTTACCTTAAAGGGTGGGCTTGGGCGGGATATAAATCTCATACCACTCTCCTTTGACCTCTCTACATACTCATTAAAAACGTGTTAATGTACACTAATACTTACCTGGAAAGGGGGACACAGGCCGTAAGGTAGATAACTATCTACACTTTCAAATATAATATCAGCCTGCTTATGTCCGTTGTGAAGCAGTATCAACTGCTTCATCCACATAGTTCATAGGTAATGTAATCATAGGTAAGGTGGCAACATATTACTGAGGAGGGATTGACGTTTGGCGCTGGTGGCTTATAATTTAAATAGAGTAACGTTAAATCGACTGAAAAAAGAAATTTTGCTCATGTCAAAAAGTGGAGAGGGGGGAGATTGCCATGAAGTTTTTATTTGGCGTATGCTTAATGATTGGCGGTCTGTGCGGAGCCATAATGGGTTTTCTCGGAAACGTGGTTGTAAACTCATCACTGGCTGCTATTGATGGAATGGAGATGTCTATAGGTCTCGCACTTTTTTCCATCGTCGTATTTATAACCGGCGTAGCCAATCTGTTTCCGTCCAATTAGATGCCTGAATGCAGAAACTGTATGAGGTCATCTTTCCCCGGTGTTATCGATGGCGGCTGGCCGGGTTGCGTTAATTCTAGGAAAAGGATTGCAGGTTCCTGCGGCCACCGGCGCTTATATACTAATGAACCCTTTCCCCGAAAATTTGGCTTCCTATTCTTATTAGATTGGCGCTTTCTTCCAGCGCAACCCGGTAAGAATTTGTCATTCCCATGGAGAGATATGTCATCTCAACGTGGGGCAGGTTGAGTTCTTTAATCCTGTCGAATACCTTTTTCGTCTCGACGAAGTAGGGGCGGGAATCCTCCGGATTACCAAACTGGGGCCCCATGGTCATCAGGCCCATCACCCGGATATTCGGCAGGGCGGATATTTCGGTAATCAGTTGTTCGGTATCTTCAGGGTATACGCCTGCCTTCTGTTTTTCCCGCCCGCTGTTTATCTCGATGAGTACCGGCATGGTCTTGCCGCTCTGGGCGCACCTTCTATCAATCTCCCTGGCGATTTCGATGGAATCAACCGTTTCTATCATGTCGAATAGCGCTACGGCTTTTTTGACCTTGTTCTTCTGGAGATGTCCGATAAAGTGCCATTCGACTTTATCCCCGACTACTTCATAAGCCTTTTCCGCCTCCTGGAGGTAATTCTCGCCGATGATTGTTATACCGGCTTCAATAGCTTCCAGGATTTCACGGGGTTCTCTTGATTTAGCGGCAGCTAACAGATGAACGCTGGCAGGTAGCTCGCTGAGTATTTGCTTTACATTTTGCTTAATCGTCACCGCTGATTTAACTCTGGTTATCTATTGGCTTTATTGTGATTCCTCTATCTGTTTCATTTGCTGTTCCAGTTGCTCTTCCTGCCATTCCCCGTAGGCGTCTGACCATTCTTGAAGGCCTTCTTGTAATCGCTTGTTATATTCTTCCTGCCGTTTCTGGTAGTCTTCCTGTATTTTCTGATAGGCTTCTAATTGCTGCTGGTAATATTCCTGCTCCTGCTTTTCTCGCGCGCTTTGGCCTCCGAATAAATCGCAAGCTGAGAGAACCGACATTGTTACCAGTAAAGTAGCCAGTAATAGAGCTTGCCAGATTTTCATAGTTGACCTCCTGTTATGCCGCCCTCATCACATACTATTTTACATTATTCAAGCAACTGGCTCAAAGTCTGCGGATGTATGTATGTTATCTTTATAGTAATAGTCTATTAGTCCTTGTTTCAAACGGAATTCAGATGTCTGGGGTATTATCTGGGAGTGCCCAAGCAATGTGAGGTTTTTTATAAAACATAATTCACAGGCCTCATATTCGCTCGCGTCTCGATGTGCACCTGTAAATCTGTATGTATCCTCGCGGGATGCTGGCGGGATACGGGTTACTCGCCTGATTACTTCTTGCCGGCCAGCTGCTTCTTCGGTTTTTTCTCCGGCTCTTTATCCTCTTCCTGAAGTGCCAGGGTAAAGGAGCGAAGTCTGGCGGCGTTGGTGAATTTTTTCTGCGCTGCCAGTTCTTCCTGTGCCGTAATTCGAATTACACGTACGTCAGCCAGCACTTTCTGTATCTCTTCGCTGGCCTGGCGAAGAAGCTCTTTGATATGTCTCTGGGTCGCCAGCCTGGCCTGAAGAATGAGCTGCTGTGCCTCGCTTCGTGCCTTCATCTCGGTCTGCTGAAGGTATCTCTGGGCGTCGACTCTCATTTTCCTGGCGATTTCAAGTTCGCGCTGGGCGCTGAGTCGTATTTGCTGGACTGCCTGCAATGTCGCTTTGAGATTAGCGAATTCATCGACGGCAGAGCCTTTAATTGCTGAACCCGCTGCTGGCCTCCCCGTCTGTGCTCCTGTGTTTTTATTAGGCGATTGCGTAGCGGGTGGGACTTTCTTAATATTGCCTTTATTCATAATTACGTTCTTCATGTTGTGGCTGATTGACTGCATCCTCCTTAATTAGCCAAAGGCACAGGTTACCTTATCTCTTCAAGAGGACTGAATTGAGGTAATAAATAAATATATTCTGATAAGATACTACATCTTGGGCAAATAAAGGCGGAGATGGGTATCACCTATTTTTCATAGGTGTAACCCCCCAAACTTTAAGCGCCTCGCAGGCATCTGGTTAGATTTTTTCCAGTTTTTCCGATATTGCGGGGAATTCCCGTACCAGCTGTTCGAGGGCGATTTCCTCTCCGGTAATGCGGAAAGCCCTCCTGGCCGCTGGCGTGGTGACGATAACGCTATCCGGCTGTATGTTGCCTTTAACAACAGCACTCCGCCTGCCGTACCGGCTTTCGATTTTTACCGTTGATACCGTGACTACGGTCGTTCCGGCGATGTTAACGGGACTGCTGATTGTTACTTCTTTCTTTTCCATCGGTTTGTGACCAGTATCCAGGCTACCTTTATTGTTTTAAGGGATAAGGCGAACTTCAGAAAAGGCGGTACCAGCCGGACAGGGTGCAATCTTACTGTGCCATATGAATGGCCCCTGAAGACGGCGTCGTCACCGAAATAAGGCTCGATTCTTATCTGGTGTACACGGGAAGAACCGATAAAGGCAGTGGCCGGGCCGATGATTGCAAACATAAGCCCGGTATCCGCGGGGTCGCCCAATCCTATATTGAAGTCAGCCACTATATCCCTGAATCTGAAACAGGAGAGTATGTCCTTAATAAATGTTTTGATATGTCTCAGCAGACCCCTGGTTCTGAGGACTCTATATACGACCCCGATATCTACCCACCGGCGTTTCCCCTTACCCGTGGGCGCCTTTCTTTTCTCGGCTGGCTTTTCCTTTTTCCCGGTGATGTCGCGGCTAACCAGACCGAAGAGCCATAATAGCCTCAGCCGGACCTTTGGCTTTCCGTCGAAGTCCGCGTGAAGGACCATGTCCAGCGGCACCCAGAGGATGAAGACGATGAGTATGGCCAGACCGGCCAGAACAGCGACAATCCACAACTGCCTCTAGCCTTCCTTTCTCTGTTCCCACCATTTCTGAATCAGGTTCGGTATCGTCTCTCCGAGCTTCTCTATGGCGCCGGCCAGGCTGCCCACGATTGGCTCAACCTTCACGCCGTCCTTGTTGACGATAACCACCGCCACCGGCTTTACATAGGCGCCGCCGCCGGTGCCGCCGGCGGAGCCCTCCCCCTTTTGTTTGGCCTCACCCTTGCCTGAGCCGCCGCCGGCACCGAAGCCGAAACCGGCGCTTATCAGGGGAATCAGGGTAGTATCCTGTATAATAAGCGGCTCCCCGACCACCGTCTTGGTGCTGAGCACCTTCTCTATTTCCCCGAGCGTTGTTTTTACCAGGCTCTCAACAATCTCCATACCTCTTTACCCCCTTTCTGTATTTTTATTCCGTTGATTACTAAGGTCTCGTGGTAAAACTGGACTCATAGTCGTTCTGGAGCGGCAGGCCGAAGCTTGAGAGCGCCCCCGAACCAATTGTAATAGTGTAATGGGTATCGGCATCTAGAGGTGATATCGGCTCAATCTGCAGAACCATATTGGCCTCAAACCAGCTGGTGTTATAATCAAAGTCGGGAAAAACGCTCAGCAGGGCTTCAACCGACCCCGTATCCATGGAGAGGTCGAAGACGATTTGGATGGGGTAGTTCGAGGGTATATTTCCCAGTCCCGACTCCGGCATTGTTCCCAGCACACCGGGTAAATTCCTTATCACGGGGGTAAAGCTAAACTGGTATTCCCCGTCGAGGGGCACGCCGTTGCCGGACACGACGCTGTCGTCTAGGTTGACCGTATAGCGTGTATCGGATTCCAGTGGTGCGTGCGACTGTATCACGGCGGTGGTATCACCTTCTATCCAGTAAATACTGTAGTCGAAAGCGGGGGTGATACTGATTGCCGATTCCACGGCGGCTGTTGACATTCTCTGGTCGAATGTAATAGTGATGGGTTGGCCAGCGCTATCGGCCAGTGCCCCGTCCTCGGGCGTTGTTGCGATAATGCTGGGTGCCGGACCCGCCTCATCGGTCTCGAAAAAGAACTCGTATTCCGTCCCGAGTGGTAAACCTTCCCATGACATGGCTAGGTCGATGATCGAGACGTAATATTGGGTATTTTCTTTCAGCGGTTCCAGCGGACGGATAAGGACTATGAAGTCCTCCTCCACTGCCGTCACCACCTCGTACGGGATCCTCGGGTGAATCCCTATAGCTGCGTCTATAAAGCCCATACTCATCGGCTGGTCGAAGACAATCATTATGGACTGGTCTAAAGAAACACCGGTCTGCCCCTTTTTCGGGTACACGCTGGAAACCCTGGGTGCGCTCCCCGGTTGACTCAGTAATAAGTTGGCTAGCCAGGCCTGTTTCTCCTCTTTCCTTATTCTCGGGCAGAACTGCTGGTAGACATCGCTGAATTGGAAATTGATGAGGTCTGACAGGTCTTCCCGGAAGTTAGGTGATGAGGGATTAATACCGTTTATAAGATTTCCTACGTATGTGTCCATTTTCTCTTTGAGCGTTCGCTCTTTCCACTCGTGTATCGACTCGACGATGAATTTATCATATTTATCCGATAGCTGGATGGCGCGCAGCTTCTCCAGTTCTTCCAGGAAGTTAGGGTCATCGGGGTCAAGTTCGTTGACGCGGTTCTCGACCCACTCGTTGAATTTCTGCTTCATCTGCTTCTCTTTATAATCGTGAGTCTCGGGCGTGGCGAATTTCTCGTATTTCTCACAGGCCTGTGCCCTTTGCATCCAGAAGAAGTACTTGAGGTTGTCGGGGTCGGTCGGGTCGATCTCGTCCACCCGGTTTCTCACCCATTCGTTGAGCTTCTCTCCCATCTGTTCCTCTTTATACTCTTTAGTATCATTCGTGGCCAGTTCGCCATATTTCGTGGTACGCTGGATTGCCTGCAGCTGAAACATGTCTTTCAGGGCCCCCTGCGCGGCCGGGTCAATCTCGTCCACCCGGTTTCTTACCCATTCGTTGAACTTCTCTCCCATCTGTTCTTCTTTGTATTCTTTCGTTGCGGGGTCGACATAATCATCATACTCGCCTGTCCTCTGCACCGTCTGCATCTCGAAGAAGTCCTTTATAGATTCCGGTTTGGACGGGTCGATGCCGTCTACCGTTTCTCTGGTCCATGAGTTGAACTTATTCTTAAGTTCATTATTGAGTTTTTTCGCCTCCGTCTCTGAAATAGTGCCTTCCCCCCTGGCTATATCGGCGTCCTTTATGCCGCCGAAGATATCGGCTAGTGAGGCTGGCACGGAGGTGTTAATGCCGGCAATCTGTCCGGCCAGGTTTGTATAGGCATTCGAAGGTTCGGGCGTAGGAGCGGGTGAAGGTTCCGGTGCTGGCTCGGGTGATGGTGTGGGAGCAGGAGTTGGAGATGGCTCCGGCGAGGGTTCAGGGGCCGGGATGGGAGTAGGTTCGGGTTCTGGTTCAGCTTTATCGTTACATCCGGGCATCACTATCAGTGTGACGAAAATTATAATTGATAGAAATAACGAGAGCCTCTTATGCATGGGTGGTTTCTCCTTTGTAAGATATTGGAATTTATTTGTATCTAAAAATAGATAAGGCTCTAAATGCTATAAGATAGTAGTAACATCACTGAAGAAAAAAGTCAACAGGGTATTGACAAACACGCTAAAATGATGTATGTTAGATATATATAACGTTAGAAATATATAACTCAAGGTGGCATGATGAAAACGAAGCGTTTTCTCTGGGTAGTGTTCGTTGTGGCGCTGGTGATTACCGTTTTACTGATTGCTCTGGAGCAGTACTACGTGGCGGTAGCTCTGGTAGTTGGCACGCTCATTATGAGGCACCGCGAAATATGGTCATTGATAAAGACGAGGAAGCTCCCTCCAGTTGATGAAAGGGTGAGGGAAAATACCGGCAAGGCCATACGGAACGGATTTATCTTTTTTGCCGTGGCTACAGCCGTCTTGCTGCTTCCCTTCAGCGTAATTCTGACCGAGGGTCCGGATACTGCGCATGTTTTAGGTGCTTTATTTTTAGCCGCCGGACTGGTATATCTACTGACCTATCTCTTCTTTGACAGGGCTGAGCCCAAGATGACGGAGGGTAGATTGAAAATGCTAAAGACATTCTTACTGCTGGTCGGGATATCGGTGGGCGTTTTTATCATCAGCGTCTTCCTGCATAACGCCCTGTATGGTCTGTTTGGTGTCGAGGAAGCGGTGTTCTTCATTATCGCCGTTATCGTTTCCCCTCTGGCACTGGCGGTAGGGCTGATCGGTAGCCTGGTAGTTTTTATCATGGGGCTGGCGGGCAGGTCCTCGTGATACTTATTTGTCGTCATTGGATGGCGGGATCGCACCTCGATAGTGGAGAGGTATCATTAACGTTATTCTCGCGGACTCCAGATAGAATATGATGAAAACCAGGATAAAAGAATTTCGCTACAGGTATAATTTGACTCAGGAAAAACTCGCCGAGATGGTGGGAGTCAGACGGGAGACTATCATCTTTCTGGAACAGGGTAAATATAACCCTTCCCTGCGGCTGGCTTACAGTGTTGCCAGGGCTCTGCATACTACTATAGAAGAACTGTTCATTTTCGATGACTGAATAACACTGTTCTTTGGAACAAACCCATAGTACTATTTTCCTTAAAAAAGTCACTTAAAACCATTGACCAAACGAAATAAATGGTTTACACTGGTAGTATGTTTCACCCTTTAACGGCTATGATGGATAAGGCGTTTGCCTTCCATGAGAACCACTGGCGCGGGCAATCAGCGAGCGCTATATGCCGGCTAAGGGTATTTCTGGATTAATCTGTAGCGTTTCGCTATTTTCTCTGTTAATTATTAGGTGTATAATAACATACACACCGATATGGTGGGAGGGGGATTAGAAATAGCCTTGCTCGGACTTGGAGAGGAGGCGGATGGAGGGAGAAATGACCGCTGATTTTAACACACTGCGTACGAGACTGGAGAGTGAACAAAAGAGACTGAATGAAGAATTTGAGCAACTGCAGAACAGTGCCTCCAGTGCTGATGAGCGCCGGGAGGGCAGTCCTTTCGGCAAGCGGGAGGAAGAGGCAACCGAAACTCTGGAACTGGAGAAACGGCTGGCTCTGGAGAACCGCATCAGACAGGAACTGGCTGGGATAGAGCACGCCCTGCATAAGTTTGAGGAAGGCACCTATGGCAAGTGTGATAATTGCGGTCAATCCATAGACCCGGAACGGTTAGAGGCGCTTCCACAGGCGAGCCTGTGCTTAAATTGCAAAGCGCAACAAGCAAAGAATGCAAGAGTTAAACCGCTCACCGGGTAAGTGGCGGGTTGTGGTCTTCGGCTGTATCCTCCTTCTCGTCGTCCTTGCCGACCAGCTAAGTAAGACCTGGATAAGGGCCAATCTGGTCAGAGGGGAATCACTTTTCGATGTAGGATTTTTCCGTATCATCCATATCCAGAATACCGGGGCTATATTCGGCGTATTCAAAGACCATACCCTGACTCTAGTCATCGTTGCTTTTACCGGCATTATTATCATCCTGGTTCTCGTCGCTATTATGTATAAGCACCTGCCTTTGCTCCATAGCATGTGGGTGCAGTCCGCTATCGTGCTGATTGCTAGCGGTATGATAGGTAACCAGATTGACCGTATTCGCCTGGGCTATGTAACCGATTTCCTTGACTTTAAAGTCTGGCCGGCTTTTAACGTTGCCGATTCCTCGGGAACTGTGGGCGCTGTCATTATTGCCTGCTGCATTATTTTCATGGCTGATAAGATTAAGTATCGGGAATGACCAAGGAATTCAGCTTTATATCTGATGCCTCAGGGATACGTCTTGATAAGTTCGTCGGAGAAACGTGCCCGGAGTTGTCACGCACCCATGCCCAGAAGCTCATTGCCGAAGGCTTTATAACCGTTAACGGGAAGGCAGCCAAAGCCAGCCTTAAGCTGAACAGTGGTGATAAGGTCGATATTACTATACCCCCCGAACCACCCAGCCCGCTTTCCCCTGAAGCGATACCGCTGCATATCGTTTATGAAGATAAAGATGTTCTGGTGGTGGATAAGCCTGCCGGCCTGACGGTACATCCGGCGCCGGGGCACCCGGGGCATACCCTGGTGAATGCCGTCCTGGCATATCTGCCGGAACTGGCCGAAAATGGCGATACCCTGCGACCTGGGATTGTGCACCGGCTGGACAAAGACACCTCGGGGTTGATGCTGGTAGCCAGGAACCGGGTGGCGCAGGCCAACCTGTCCGAGCAGTTCAGGTCGCATTCCGTGTCCAAGTCTTATCTGGTGCTGGTAAAGGGAAAACTGACGCCGGAGAACGGCGTTATTGAGGCGGACATCGGGCGCGACCCGCGGAACCGCCAGCGCATGGCCGTGGTCTCCCGCGGTAGGGAAGCGCGTACCGAATACAGAGTAATCAGGTACATCGGCAATTACAGCCTGCTGGAGATTAAACCGGAGACGGGGCGTACCCACCAGATCAGGGTGCACCTGGCGGCTATCGGCTTTCCGGTGGTCGGCGATGCCACCTATGGCGTTAAGTCCCCCCACCTCCCCCGCCAGTTCCTCCACGCCAGCCGCCTGGGCTTTAAGCTCCCCTCAACCGGCGAGTACGTGGAATTTGAGTCCCCGCTGCCGCCCGATTTAGAGCAGGCGCTTAGGGATATTGGGTAGTTTGCATTTGTCATTGCGAGGAACATAGCGACGAAGCAATCTCTATTTATCGCCATTTCAGTCTTTTTATTGCCATTTAAGTATTTTTACGTTGTCATTCCCGCGTAAGCGGGAATCCAGACCACCCCAACCCCTCGTTTCTTTATCTTTTCCCGCCCACCGCCCAGTATCATTTGCGTCTAATACCATACTTATAGTCCCCACCACACCCCGAATATAAGGGGGTTGGGCGTAACCTTCACGGGCTAAGCCGCGGGCGATGTGAGGGTGGGCTTGGGTGGGACAATACAACAGGCGACCGGGGCAGCGGGGCGTTTAAGAGGGGCGCCAGCCCCTCTTCCTTTTTCCTCCCCCTCCTTTCATAAAGGAGGGGGACCGAGGGGGAGGATTTAAACCCACAGGGGGTGAGGTATATTAAAATTCCTCACCGCCACCAAAATTTGCCTCTTTTCGTAAAAACGTGGGAAAATATTAATGTAATCAGTGGTGAAATAAGGAGACATAGATGCAGTATCGCAGGTTTGGCAAGCTCGACTGGCAGGTATCGGTACTTGGCTTCGGTGCCATGCGTTTGCCGGTAATCAATGAGGACATGGCCGGTATTAACGAGCCCGAGGCCATCCGCATGATTCGCTACGCTATCGATAACGGCGTTAACTATCTGGATACGGCCTACATGTACCACATGGGTAACAGCGAAAGCCTGGTCGGCAAGGCGCTTAAGGATGGCTATCGCGAAAAGGTAAAGTTGGCCACCAAGCTCCCCGCCCGCATGATTGAGTCGGCCGCCGACTTTGACCGCATTTTCAACGAGCAGCTTCAGCGACTGGATATGGACAGGGTTGATTTCTACCTCATGCATGGATTGGATAAAGATAGCTGGCATAAGGTACGGGACCTCGGGGTGCTTCGCTGGGCGGAAGGCCAGATGGCTCAGGGACGCATTGACCATCTGGCCTTCTCTTTTCACGACGAATATGAGGTCTTCAAGGAAATTGTGGATGCCTATGATAACTGGGTCTTCGCCCAGGTCCAGTATAACTATATGGACGTTAACGAGCAGGCGGGCCGCCGCGGCGTTGAGTATGCCGCTGGCAAGGGAATGGCTATCGTCGTTATGGAACCCCTCCGCGGAGGCAAGCTAAGCAAGGAGCCCCCGGAGCCGGTAGCAAATGTGCTTGCGGGCGTGCCCCGCCAGCTTGAAGCGGTCGAGTGGGCCTGGCGGTGGATTTGGAACCAGCCGGAAATTTCGGTAGCCCTCAGCGGCATGAGCACAATGGAGCAGGTTGTGGAAAACGTTGCCCTCGCCGACCGCTATGGCGTGGGGAATCTTTCCGCCGGGGAGCTGAAATTATACGATAAAATCCGTAAGGCATATAACCGCCTGAGTCCTGTCCCCTGTACTGGCTGCCGCTACTGTATGCCCTGCCCCAATAACGTGGAAGTCCCGCGCATCTTTCAGATGTATAACGACTCCGTTATGTACGACGATGAGAAGACCGGGCGCTTAATGTACAACGGCCCCTTCGTTTTCCAGCCGGACCAGCGTGCCGATAATTGCGTGGAGTGCGGCGAATGCCTGGAGAAATGCCCCCAGAAAATAGATATTCCGGACTGGCTCAAGAAAGCCCACGAGGCTCTCTACGTAGAAACGCCGTCCCCACCCGCGTAGCTGTCATTGCGAGTCCCGGAGGAATCGGGACGAAGCAATCCGCCCCTCTTTGACATCTTTTCCCACCCACCGCCCTCGTAGCATCTAAGGCTATCCCGCAGATATGCCCCGCACAACCCCATAGAGAGTCTTAGAGAGGCGAAGCCTCTCTTACATAACTTTCCCCCTCTCCTTCGTCCTGCCTCGCAAGGAAGAGGGGGACACAGGCGGTGAGGTTTAAAAAATTTTACCGGTACAGCCACTTTCTGAATACGTAACGGCTGAACCAGGGCATCAATGCCCACGTTAAAATGCCTACCAGCAGCACGACGGTCAAGATATTAAGCAGGTAAAAATTCGCCTCTTTGAAGATAATTTCTTCCACCGGTATGATAATTATCGATAGCAAATATACCGCGATGAACGTAACGATGGCCATTTTCCATCGCGGGGGTGTCTCCAGCTCAGGACATTCCGGGATAGAGAACCACGTTTCCAGGCCGGTCGCCTCCTGGCGACTCCTCCGGGAGAAAGCATCCGCCTCATGCGATAGTTTCTGGCGGATATAAGAGGTTTCCCACAGGTGCACGGATTTCTCATCTGCGAACCGGAGTACCAGGTGGTACAGTCCGGATTTACCCGGCGGCGGTATGAGCATCGTTACGCCTTTGTTGCCGGGGGCCTCTTTAGCCGCCTCCACCATCTGCCGCACCCATTCGTCGTAGTCCCGCTCATGTCCCGGAAACACGTTACGGCTCACCACCACCGTCACGCCTTTACCGCTCGGTATTATCCTGTCGTTCACCATGCGTTCACCTCCCGCGACTCCCTGGTTGGTCAATATATATTAATTATAAAGCCTGGGAGGCAAAAACGGAATCAGGGCACGATGCTCCCTCTCCCTTGATGGGAGAGGGTAGGGTGAGGGTGACATTCTACCCCCAGCAGGAGAATGTGAAGCAATCCGTCTATACCCATCCCCTTTACCCCCCTCCCTTTTATAGTGAGCTTATCGAACCTATTATAGCGAGTTTATCGAACCTATGGGAATTGATAAAGGGAAGGGCGAATATTTGTAAAGAGGGGCTTCGCCCCTCTTAGACGCCCCTTATATTATATTTCCAGGGACTTTTGTTCCCCTTCTTTTTTACTTATCTTCTGCGCTTTGGCAAAAGTGACGCTGGTCTGCGTCTGTAGGGGCATATCTATCGTTTTGCCGTGTAGTAGCTCTTCTATCGTCAGTATCTGTATCTTGGGGTAGTCTTTGTCCCAGATGGGTGAGTGGTAGTACCCCGCCGCCACCGCCTCCACCTGCATGTCTCTGGTGGGTGGTTCCAGCGTGATAAAAATCCCCATCGCCTCTTGGCTGGCTACGTCCTTTAGTTCCCGTATGTCTTTAACGTGTACGTGCCCGCTTTTTACTTGGACTGTGACCCGCTTGGGCTTGCTGGTGGGGTCGTCGATGAAGTGGATGACGCCGTCGATGCCTTTGTCCGCCCCTTTCTTTTTCTCGCCGACGGGGCGGGCTTTTACTTTGCTCAGCGCCCACCACTGGAACTGGTAGCGGTCTTCGGTGGCGAGGGCTTTGGCACTGGTCAGGTCGACTGGCTCGCCGATAACCTCGGCGTCGATGTTGAAGCTGTCCTTTAGGCGGTTGCGCATCAGGGCGATGGCTAGATGGGTGATATCTATTCCTATCCAATTTCGGTTGAGCTTCTGCGCCGCCACCACCGCCGTCCCGCACCCACAGAACGGGTCGAGGACTATATCTCCTTCGTTAGAACTGGCTTTGATTATGCGTTCTAACAAGGAAATCGATTTTTGCGTATCGTAACCCAGACGTTCGCTACCTAAAGGGTGATAAATGTCATGCCATATATCCTGTAGTGGCATCCCAGGCATCTCATCGAGATAATACTTTAAGCGTGGCATTCCACTACTGGTATAGTAAAGTCTTCCTTGTCGTTCAAATTCTTCCATATTTTTCTTACTATAAGCCCAATAACGGCCATGATAAGGAAATTTACCTTTCCATTCATAAAGAGTATCACCACCCGGTTTTCTTGCCGTTAGGTCTACTGCTTGAAATCTTCTACCAGTGTCAGGTTCTACATTTCTATAGAAAGTCTCAACATATTCAGCATCATAGGCACTATATTGTGGGTTGAATATATATTTTTTCCCTTTTGAATATCGGAAAATAACATCATGTATTCTTCCGAAATGTCGTGCACCTTGTTTAATATCCCCATGTGCTGTTGTACGTTTCCACACAATTTCATTTACATAGTTAGTCGGCCCGAATATCTGGTCCAGCACCAGCTTCAGGTAGTGGCTGGCGGTCGGGTCGCAGTGCAGGTATAGCGAGCCGCTGGGCTTCAACACCCTGTGCAGCTCTATCAGTCTGGCCGTCATCATCACCAGGTACGCCATCACGTCGTTGTTCCCCAGCGCCTGGTGCAGCGCCCCGATGAGGTCTCTCACTTTAACCGGCCCGTTCGTCACTATGTCCTGGTAGGTGTCCTGCGCGCTCTGCGTCCAGTGCCAGCTGTCGGTAAACGCCTGTATCTGCGCCTCGCTCTCCACCCCTCCGTTCTCCTTAAAAAGGATGTTGTAGTCCTTCTTGCTGTTGAACGGCGGGTCTAAATATATCAGGTCTATGCACTCGTCGGGAAAGTACTCGCGGTTGCGCAGGATTTCCAGGTTATCCCCGAAATAAAGAACGTTCGTCTTCATCATCCACCGCCCTTTGTTATTTTGCTGTCATTATACACCATTCGGTCATTATCCAAAATACATCCTCCTCCCCCTTTCGTAAAGGGGGATTAAGGGAGATTTAGTATCCCCGCCTTTCCCCCCCACCCTTGGGGATAAGAAAAGAGGGGCTTCGCCCCTCTTAGACGCCCCTTATATTATATTTCCAGAGAAGGTTGCTCCCCCTCTTTCCAAGCGGAGAGCTTCGCCAGCGCTGATTGACGAGGATTTTGCGGGCTACAGTACATAGTTCGCATGTCGAGGACTACTGCAGGGCTCCGAGATGGGGGTTGACAACCAGGTATCATAGATATATTATCTCATTTACAGAAGCGATGAGGGACAGGACTACCTCATTGAGAATTGAAATGGGAAATCACAATTAAGACGGTTTTTCCCAAAGAATTAAGAGTTCAATCAGCCTATGATTAGGCAGGTAAGAACAACAAAGGAGGGAGACTGAATCATGTGGAAAAAGAAAGAGGAGAAGAAAGAGGAGAAAGAGGAAGATTTGTTGAAGGCGTTGTGCGGAGATAATGCAAAATTATATGATTTTCTCTGTCATACTTTGTTATTAAATCCGTTAGAGGGCATATCCGAAAAGGGTCTCGATATCCTCACCGAGGAGGCGGAAAAAAGCGGGAACTATAGACCGGCAGTGGATAAGGCCATTTTCGAGGGCGCTCAAAACCCGGGGGAAAGGGAAAGATACATCAAAGTTATCCAAAACCTCGCGTTGAAGACCATACACGCGACGGAG
>Ga0315549_1002245_pt1 | contig 18662 bp, 16 predicted proteins | sample SalMarSW160200MG_FD_203101 | JGI IMG/M metagenome (GOLD analysis project Ga0315549, IMG submission 203101) | Salt marsh sediment microbial communities from the Plum Island Ecosystem LTER, Massachusetts, United States - Salt Marsh Sediment SW1601-200 ... | reverse complement strand
CATTCTGCACAATAATTATGCTTTTCTTTTTCCTTAGAACTTAAATTTTTTCCACAACTTAAACATTGTAAATATTCTTCCATAGAATCTCCCTAATGTTCTTATTATTTATATTAATTTATTTAAAAATTAAAAAATTAAGCGCAAAATTGGCATATTTTATGTATAACACAAAATAAATTTTAAATCATTATATAAGAATGATTTAATGTGTTCTATGCAAAATAAGTATTATCTTAATTTATATTTAAGATTTATATCTTATAATTCAAAACAATAAGGAAAATTGAACTCGAAATAATTATTAATATTATTCCTATAACTTTCAATTTACTTATTATAGAGAAAAAAAAGAAATAGAAATTTAATTAAAACTATGTGTTGTGATATTTCCTCACTATTAATATTAATATAGTTGAAATAATTCCGATTATCAAGAGAAAATCATATCCAGAAATTACATCATCTGGTATTGTCGTGGTTGGATTTAATGGAATATCAGGATAATCATTAAGATCTAATGGATTTGTTCCCAAATCTACTTCTCTTCCATCATTTACTCTATCATTATCACTATCAGCATCATTTGAATCTGTACCATATAATCCCTCTGAATAATTAGAGGGCATATCAAAATTGGAATCTATATCCTGTATATTTCTCGAATGACTAAATGAAGTGGTATCTGAAGTTCCCTGTCAATAGACAATTTTACCTGAATATAGGGGATTTAATGCAAATGTTCTCATATTGCTGCTAATAATTATTTCAAGTTTTCCATCATCATCAATATCATCCAGTACAGGAGTATGTAAAACGCGTGGTCTATAATGGGACCATATAAGAGCGCCATCTGTACCATTTAGAACATAAATGTTAAAGTCTATACTTGGGATTATTACATCGAACTTTCCATCTCCATTTACATCACCTAGGGCAGCAGATGCATATATTTCATCTCCTTTAGTATAATTCCAGAGAACTGTCCCATCTTCACTATTTAATGCATAAATTTGATTATCTTCACTTCCAATAACTACTTCCAACTTTCCATCCCCATCAATATCACCAAGTGCGGGATATGAACAAATATAATTTGCTATGTTATAATTCCATAGGAGTGTTCCAACTTCACCGTTTATTGTATAAAGTATATGATTTGAACTTCTAATAACTACTTCCAACTTGCCATCTCCATCTATATCACCTATAGATGGAGTTGAATATATTGGATATTCATAGAAATTAGACCAGAGAAATGATCCATCTTCAGCATTTTGAGCATAAAATGAGCCCCAATTGTCTGCACTGATTAATTCAAGCTTTCCATCTACATCTATATCACCTATGCAAGGATTTATGGTAGTCAAGAAAGTTCCATCACCATTATCACCCCAAATGAGTGTTCCATTTTCACCACTAAATACTCCACCACCAAAAAAAGAATTAATAAAAATTTCCAGTTTTCCATCTCCCTCTATGTCATCTACAACAGCGTGGGATGATGGAAAATTCTTTGAAGAACTAGCCCATAGAACTGTTCCATCTTCACTATTTAAAACAGAAACGCCCCTAATGAAATCAACTAAAATCACCTCTAACTTTCCATCATTATCCACATCAGCGAGTGCTGGAACATCAGTAATTTCTATTGAATCAAATGTCCATAATAAGGATACATCTTGTGATGTATTTAATCCACTAATTTCATTTTTATTATCACATTTTTGCTTTAAATTATTGGATTTTAAATTAAATTGTGGTATTAACAATAAAAATAGATATGTAAATAAAATAAACAATAGAAGAGTGGTTTTTTTCTATCAGTATCTAAGGAAGTATTTTTTTTAATTTAAATTTCTTTTTGGTGTAGTCCGACATTATTAATATATTCATAAAGGATACTTTCCAATTTTTAGTAATTCTTAGAACATCTTTCAATTAAGAAATCTCGGATTCATTTGATGGTTCACTTTTTGCGTTTCCCTCCTTTTGCAGGCTGTTTTTTGACATATCGTAGATTTGAATTTTGAAAGGCTTCAAAAACAATTTCAGTCCCTTGTCCTTAAAATTCCCCGATGTTTAATTTCTAGAAATACCGACTCTCCCTTGGTTTTAGTCGGAAGGCCCCTGCCAAATAATTCTCTTTTTTTTATAATAATATAAAATGCGGAATCTTCAAGAGTTAAATTCAAACTTTTATTTCTCGTATAGAAGGAACATTCCATTTTATTTCTCGGCATAGGTTAAAGAGAGCTCGGTTAACGAAAGGATTGTATTGACAGTTAATTTTAAAATTTAAAATAAAATATAGGTCTTTAATACTTTAATCCTAAATGCTCGTGAACCTCCATTTATCTAATAAAATATTATTTTAAAATCTTTTTGAAAAATAGCGGACGATCATTTTCAGACTGTGGCAATCATATACTAAGACTTAAAAATGGATTAGATGAGTTCTGCAAAATAATCATCCAGAAATCTTTTGAACCTTTCTAAATGATTCTTATGATGTGGAGCGAGATATACTAAATAGAGGAAAATAATTTCCAGAGATAGAGAATTAGTAGCAAATCTCTATAAGAATAATTACAGCTATAATAGATTTAAAGATATACTTCCTTTGAAACTGTTATTTATATTTTTTTTTAAAAATAATCCGAATAATAAGTAATTCATAATCAAAATAGATTAAATTAATATAATAACATTCGATCTATTGGTATCAATGCTTTCTTAGCTATTTTTTCTGGAACTTTTACTTCAAAAGATTTATCATCCAAGTGGGTTAATACATATTCTATTAGCTCAAGATTGTGTTTTTTCATATTGTAACATATCATTTTTTCACTAGCAAGAAAATATTCTTTATTAGGAAAATCCAATTTCATTCTTTCTAAGAGCCCTATTTCAGTTCCAATTATGAATTTATCTTCTTCATTTGTACTGGACTTCACATATTTATACATCTTGGCTGTAGATCCAATTATATCTGCTAATTCACGTACAGCACGAGTACATTCTGGATGCACAAGAATTTTAGCTGTGGGATATTTATTCTTTTGATTAATAATATCATTTGGTTTCAATTGAGAATGAACTATACAATGTCCATTATCGGGCATTTTAATAGTTTTTATTCCTGAAATCTGTTCAACATAATCCGCTAAATTCGCATCTGGTCCAAATAAAACAGAATCACTATTGAATTCCTTACTAATATTTTTAGTAATATTGACACAATTAGATGATGTACAACAAACATCGGCCTCAGCCTTTACTGCTGCAGTCGAGTTAACATATACAACTACAGGTTTATTTGGATTATTCTCTTTAAATTCTAAAACTTTATCGGCGGTAAGAAATCCTGCCATTGGACAACAAGATTCAGGATTAGGTATTAACACATGTTTATGTTGGTTTAAAATAGAAGCTGTTTCTGCCATAAACAAAACTCCTGCAAATATTATATATTCAGTATTAGCTTTTTCCTTAGCAATACGAGATAATCCTAATGAATCTCCTACATGATCGGCAATTTCTTGAATCTCAATTGGTTGATAATAATGAGCTAATATAGTGACGTCATTTTTAACTTTTAAATCTAAGATTTTCGACTGTAATTGTTTTATTGTCATTTTCCTTTTTAAATCATTTGTATATTTAAATAATACGTTATTATTTTATTTTTTTATTATATATTTTGTATCTTTATTTAAAGGGGACATCTTTCTCAATCTTTCAATAATTGGAGGTAATACGTCTAAGAAATAATCAATATCATTTTCTTTATTAAATCTCCCTAGAGTGATTCTGAGTGATCCATGAGCTTCTTCAGGTTTTAAACCAATAGCTAATAAAACATGTGATGGTTCGAGAGACTTTGAAGAACATGCTGAGCCTGTTGATCCTGCAATCCCTTCCATATCTAAACTTAATAGTATTGACTCTCCTTCAATATATCGAAATCCAAAATTAACATTGTTAGGAAGACGTTTTGTTGGATGTCCATTTAGATATGAATCTTCAATTTTTCTTTCGATTGTATTTGTTATTTTATCTCTTAATTTTGTCAATCGTTTCATTTCATTTGGCATTTCTTTTTTTGCTAATTCAACTGCTTTAGCAAATCCTGCTATACTAGGTACATTTTCTGTGCTAGGTCGGTAATTTCGTTCATGTGCTCCTCCAAACATTATAGGTCTACAATATTTACCCCTTCCTTCTTTTTTACCTTTATTACGCATATATAACATTCCAACGCCTTTAGGACCATATAATTTGTGTGCGCTAGCAGATAGCATATCAAACTTTAAATTATTGACATCTATAGGAATTTTTCCGAAAGCTTGTACTGCATCGGTATGAAATACAATATTAGCATCATTTGCAATTTCTGCTATATCTTTTATTGGTTCGATGGTACCTATTTCATTGTTAGCAAACATAATACTAATTAACATTGTTTTATCCGTTATAGTTTCCTTCAAATTTTCAATATTAATTATACCGAATTTGTCTACTGGTAAATATGATACTTTAAAGCCTTGTTTTTCTAACTCTTTACAAGGATTTAATATTGCGTGATGTTCAATTGAGGTAGTAATGATATGATCCCCTCGTTTTTTATTAGCTAAGGCAGCTCCTATTATTGCTATATTATTTGATTCAGTTCCTGAACCCGTAAAGATTACATCATCTTTTTCAGCATTAATTATTGATCCAACACTTTCACGAGATTCCTCTAATATATTATTAGCAGCTAAACCTAAACTATGTAAACTTGAAGCATTACCATAATTTTTTTTTAGATGTTTGTTAATAACTTCAATTACACGGGGATCAACAGGAGTAGTTGCAGCACAATCAAGATAAATATATTCTTTATTCATTAATTTCACTTTTTTTGGATAATAATTAAAATTTAATATATTTTGTTTAAATACATTTTTATTTTTTTTAAATTAATAAATGATAATTTAATTTCAAATTTAGGAGTATTTTATTTACAATTAATAAAAAATAAAATTATAATATGAAATCTAAAGTTTATGTTTAAATTGAAAAATTAAATGCATTAATTTCATCCAATTTTAAATCTAACACAATAAAACTTGAAAATTCACCAAAACTTATAGTTTTTCCCTTATTTCATATAATAATAATTATTAAATGATTTCTTTATCTATCTTTCATGGTTAATTTCTAATATGGAACTCTCTAAAACATTAAATAAAAAATTAACAAGTCTGATTACTTTTTTTGAAGATAAAAGAGTAATTATTGGATTTTCAGGAGGAGTAGATAGTAGCCTCTTAGCTTTTTTATCAAATAAGTATGCTAAAAAGACTTTACTTATAACAGAATGTTCTATTTTATATCCAAAAGAAGAAACAGATGCAGCAATTCAATTTGCCAAAGATCAAAATATAGAATATCTATTATTAAAAAGAGATCCTTTAAAAGATAAGGAGTTTAAAAAAAATCCTACTAATCGATGTTATCTATGTAAAAAAGGATTATATTCTGAAATTAACTTAACTCAAAAGGAAAGAAATTTTGATATTATAGTTGATGGTACTAATATAGATGATTTGTCAGATTATAGACCAGGAATATTAGCTTTAAAAGAATTAGGTATTGAAGCACCTTATATAAAATATAATATTACAAAACAAGAAATTCGTAGATTATGTTCATTTTTCGATTTAGAAGTAAAATCAAAACCTTCAATGGCATGTTTTTCGTCTAGAATACCTTATCATCAAAAAATTAATGAAGAAAAAATAAATAAGATTATGGCCGCAGAATCATTTCTTAAAAATCAATTTAACTTAAAACAATTAAGAGTAAGATATCATGATAAGAATCTTGCAAGGATTGAATTTCTACTTAAAGATTTGCCAAAAATATTAACAAAAGATAATCTTTTATCAATAAAAACTAGTTTGAAATCTATAGGTTTTAAATACATCACTATTGATATTGAAGGATTTCGTTCTGGATCAATGAATGAAGTTTTAAATAATAGAAATATAGATAAAGAACGTGATATTAGCACAAAATAGAAGAATTCATGAGTGATTTTAAGATATTTATAAAAACTGGAAAATGTTCATCCTGTAGTAAATCTTTAGTAATACAAAGAAAATATAATAATGAAGATCTTTGTCCTGAATGTTTCACAATAGATATTGAAAATAAAATTTATAGTACGATAAAAGAATATAATCTGATTAATCCTTCTGATAAAATTATTGTTGGATTATCAGGTGGAAAAGATTCAATTACTCTTTTATATAACCTCAAGAAAATTCAAGAAAAATCACAATATTCAAACGAAATTATCGCATTAATTATTGATGAAGGGATATCTAATTATAGAAATAAAAGTATTGCCTCAGCTAAAAAATTTTGTAAAGAAAATGAAATAGATTATAAAATAATTTCATTTAAAGAAAGGATTGGAAAAACTCTTGAAGATATTATAATTCAAAAAAAGAATTCAAATGATTATGAATATGCATGCAATTATTGTGCTATTTTTAGGAGAAGATTATTAAATGACGGCGCAAAAGAATTAAAAGGAGATATCTTAGCTGTAGGTCATAATTTAACAGATATAGCAGAAACATTTTTAATGAATATCCTCTTTAAACGTTTCTCTTTAATAGCTCAAAAAAATATATTTGAAGTCAATTCTTCGAAGGATACCAATACTTATTATATTAAGAAAATTAAACCTCTAATGAAAATTCCAGAGGAAGAAATCTTCTTATACGTTAATATTAAGAATTTGACTTATTATCCTTCTCATTGTCCATATTCAAAACAAGATCCAATAATGAGAAGGAAAGTTCTTAATTTCATACAAAATAGTAAAAATTCCATTCCAGATGTTGAATTGAATTTATTAAATGGATATAATGCATTATCTCATTTATTAAAAAAATACTATAAAATAGAGAGAAAAAATTATTGTCAAAATTGTGGTTATCCATGTAATAAAATAATATGTCAATATTGTAGCTATAAATCTGTTATAAAAAGCTAAATAGGAGAAAGAGAATTACTTCTTTGAATTTTAGTTTTTTAGAAAACCTTTAGTCTATGAATTTATATATATGAATCAATATGATTATATTAAGATATATAATAGTATATTAAAAAACAACATGGATGGAATAATTTTATATTTTCTTTTAGGAGGACTATTTTTTGGTTTAATTCTCCTTTTAATTTATTGGATAACTAAAATCTTATCAAAATCAAAATATAAAGACTACATTCCAGAGACAGCAAAGAGCTATAAATGTTTAGATGGTCATATCACAAGATCTAGAGGAGAAATGATTATAGATAATCATTTATTTCGCTTAAATATTAAACATGAATATGAAGGTATTATTAAAGTAAATGGTTCCTCAATCATGTATGATTGGTTTTTACCCGATTATAATGTATATATTGAATATTGGGGATATTTTGGGAAGGAATATTATAAAAGAAAAGAAGAAAAAATAAAATTATATAAAAAGGGAAAAATAAAATTGATATCTATTGAAGATATAATGCTTGAAAATATATATAAAAATCTTGAAAAAAAACTAGAAAAATACATTTCTTTAGATAAAATTAGAGAAAGAAAAATATTTTGTCCCAAATGTGGAAAAAAATTAGATGAGAGATTTCACTATTAAAATATACTCTAAAAATAAAAAATCAAGAATAATTAATCAATATCCATTCCTTTTTATACCTATCAAGAAATTTTTAATATTTATTGAATAATTCAACATAAAAAGTCTTTTTTAATCATGAACGATTTAGATTCTTCTTGTTTGGTTGTATTTAGTGGTGGAATGGACTCTACAACTTGTTTATTATGGGCACTTAAGAAATTTCAAAACATATTCCTTATTACATTTAATTATAAGCAAAGACATAAAATTGAGTTACAATGCGCTACTAAAATTATAGATATACTAAATTCAGATAAACATAATATTCCATGGCTTTCAGAAAAAAAAATCCTTGAACATAAAATTATTGAAATACCTTTTCTATCAACACTACTAAAAACAGCTATGATTCAAGACATAGAAATAGAATATAATGAGGAAACTAACCTTCCTACTACTTTTGTTCCTGGTAGGAATATTCTTTTTTTAACGATTGCTGCAGCTTATGCTTATCAAAAAAAAATAAAACATATGGTCACAGGTGTTTGTCAGCAAGACTATTCCGGTTATCCAGATTGTCGTGACGCTACTATGAAATCACTTCAAGCAACTTTAAAACTTGGATTAGATTATGATATAATAATTCACACTCCTTTAATGTGGAAATCTAAAGCAAATACAATTAAATTAATGGATAAATTGGAGGGATTAAATTTATATAAATATACTCATACCTGCTATAGAGGAGAACGTCCTGCTTGTGGAGAATGTTTTTCTTGTGAATTAAGATTAAAAGGTTTTAAGGAAGTAGGTTTAAAAGATCCATTAGAATATAAGTCCTGATAAATTAACTAAGAAATTAATTATTCCTCATAAGAGGCGACTGAACTTTTTGATTCACCAACTTTTACTTTTATTTTTTTATCTTTATAGATTTCTTTTAATTTATCGTGAATATATTTTGCTAGAATTTCACTTGTTGTAGCAGGTAAGGGAAGTAAACACACATCTGAACGTGGAAAAATATATTTTTTCATTGAGATATTAACTTCAATAGAATCTTCATATTCTATAATATTAATATCTTTAGACTTTGTTGGGATTAAAATAAAATGATCTAATGGCTCGGTTATTGATTTTAGCTTTTTTTTAAGTTCCATGAAATCAATAACAAAAAAATTATCATCTAATTCATCACTCACTTCAACAGAAACATAATAATTATGACCATGAAGTCGTGAACATTTTGGATGTTCTTTTAGAAAATGACAAGCACTAAATTTTACGGTTGTATCATTTACTATTACTTTATATCCCATTTTTTTCATTCTATTTTGTTAATGGTTATTCTTTTATTTTATTTTTTATTAAGCAGAAGTAGGTCAATTAATTATAGACCTAAGATTAGAATAGGTTATTAAAACATTTGTATTAAATGAAGAAATAGATCAAGTTATTTAGTTTTTTATATTTCAATTTCAATAATATTATGGTAAATTAAGATATTTATGTGCTTGAATTGATAATGAGATTTGTTCTGAAGATAAAGATTCAGCAGCTTTATAGAATAATTCATTTAGATGATCTATAGAAATTAAATATCTCTCTTTCAAATCTTCATCGATTAAATAAACGGGTTGTATTGCTAATCCTACACTTTCACCATTAGAATATTCTATTTCTGATAAATTATGACAAATCCATCCAATATCTCCGATTTTTGTCTGTGATGTCACTATTATTTTTGCAAATATGTTAATATTCATCTCAACAAATACCTTTATAAAATCTAATTCTTTTATCACTAATTCTTTCCAAGTCTTCTCTATAGATGATTGTGAACTCCTATCTTTTATATCGCAACAGCAAAAACGGAAATATTTAGCTAAAATATTTAATTGCTTTTTATTTGGGATTAACGTTCCATTTGTTTCTAAATAGAGAGGATAATTTATGTGATTATTTTCTAAAAATTCTGCAAAATCTAAAATAAAATCAAGTTGACATAAAGGTTCTCCTCCTGTGAAGCTAATAGAATGAAGGTCTTTAGTGATTAATTTTTGAATTATGTTAATTAAATTATCTTTTGTAATTGGATTTCTTAAATAATTATATCTTAATGATCCGGGGATTTCTTCAATTTTAGCTTTTGGAGGTTGTGGATCTTGAGCATTTATAGAATCACACCAAAAACAACCAGATGTACCATATAAACCATCAGATAAATTACATCCTGAAAATCTAATGAAAATTTGTCTTTTTCCAAAACAACTTCCCCTAACTGTCCCCCCTTCTCCTTGAATTGATGAAAAAATTTCTGTAATGAAACTCTCCAATTTTACTTTATTCATTATTATATTTTAATTTTTTAATAGTTTTCAAATTTTAGATTGATAAAAAGAAATGGTAAGAAATTTTAGAAATATTAATCAAATAAATCAAGAAACTGAAGATTAAAAGGATAATAATATTAATTCCATATTTTTATTATTTTTGAAGAAAAAAAATATATATCATTCTTATTTATTAATAATTTGAATATCATAAAATAGGGATAAGGTATTTCTATTTTCTGAAGTAATATTTTGGAGTTAAAAAAGAACTTCAGTTAATAATATCTTTAGAACAAATTATTAGACTTATTTAAAGGTGAGAATATCATTAGATCAAGTATTGATTTAACATATAAGTTGTCTATTTTTGGTGTAAAAAGAGTCGGAAAAACTTCATTGATACAAAGATATATTTCTGATATTTTTGATATAAATTCTAAATCCACTCTTGGTGCGGCCATCCATGTAAAATATCTTAAAATTCAAGATAAAACAATTTTACTTCAGATTTGGGACTTTGGTGGAGAGGAAAAGTTCCAGTTTTTATTGCCTTCTTATGCTTATGGTTCATTTGGAGCTATTTTCATGTATGATCTAACTCAACGTGAATCATTAGAAAAATATAGAGATTGGATTTCTGTCTTTAAAGCAGGATTAAGAGAACAACAATTAGATGTCCCTATATTACTTGTGGGTGGAAAATTAGATTTAGAACACAATAGAACTGTATTCCGAGAAGATATTGAAGGAGTTTTAAAATCAGGTCTTTTTTTTGATGTATTAGAATGTTCTGCCAAGACAGGGAAAAATATTGATAGAATATTTGAAGTTTTATTAAATGAGATAATCAATAGAGTTTGTATAATTTAGTGTAAGAATTATTTTTTCTTTGAAAATTTGTTAAAATCTTAAAGAAAAATAAAAATTAATGATTTAAATTGATCAAAATTAATATATAAATTAGAAGAAAAAAAAAGAAATATGTTAGTCATCAAAAAAATTTTTAAAAGTGCAAATAAAAATCCCTAAATATCTAATCATCAATCCTTAAAACTATATTTTAAAACAATATTAGACTTAAGGATAAGATTATAATATTTAAGCAAAGAATAGTTTGATTAATTTAATAAAAGTTGAATAATATATGAAATCACAGATTGATTATACATTCAAGATTGCAGTTTTTGGTGAAAGAGCTGTAGGAAAAACTTCATTAATTACTAGATTTATTACAAATACGTTTAGTATAGATTCAAAACCTACACTTGGTGCTGCAATCCATATAAAATATCTTGACACTTCAAATAAAGTTATTTTGCTTCAAATCTGGGATTTTGGTGGTGAGGAGAAATTTCGATTCTTATTACCCGCTTATGCCTATGGAACTTTTGGTGCTATTTATATGTATGATATTACAAAAAGAGAAACATTAGCTAATTTTAAAGAATGGATTTCTGTATTCAGAAGTGGATTAAAAACAAATCCTGAAGATGTTCCTATATTACTTGTAGGTGGAAAAAGAGATCTCATAAATCAAAGAGATAATATTCAAGAAGATATCAAAGAAATAATGGATATGGACATTTTTTTCAATAGTATAGAATGTTCTGCTAAAACAAGAGAAAATGTAGATACAGTTTTTGAAACTATCTTAGATGAAATAATAAAAAAAATATAATAATTTAAAATTTATAAAAAATCTTTGATTAAAAATATATAAATTTTCAGATTAAAAAAAATAAATAGAAGGTAATAAAAAGATGAATTCTGACATAGATTTAACTTTTAAAATATCAATATTTGGAGAAAAAACCGTTGGAAAAACTTCATTAATCACTAGATTTATTACAAATGCATTCCAAATGGATACAAAACCAACTCTTGGAGCCGCCATCCATGTAAAATATCTCAAAAGTGAAGATAAAAACATCCTACTTCAGATATGGGACTTTGGAGGCGAGGAAAAATTTCGGTTCTTATTACCTTCTTATTGTTCTGGTTCAATTGGTGCTATTTATATGTATGATATTTCAAATATGAATTCTTTAAAAAATTTTAAAGAATGGATATCTGTATTCAAAAGCGGTTTGAAAGATAAGATCAAAGACGCACCAATTTTACTAGTTGGGGGGAAAAACGATATTGAACAAAATAGGAAAGATTCTAGTGAATATTTTAAATTTGTTTTAGATTCGGGTCTATTTATTAATTCTATGGATTGTTCATCAAAAACAGGAAAAAATGTAGATAAAGTCTTTAAAGTATTACTAGATGAAATAATGAAATATCTATCTACTATTCAGGAATAATAGAAAAAAAAATTGTGAAAACTATGGGAATAACTAAAAGACCAAGAAATATAATTAGAATTTCTATTCTTTTTTCTTTGATTTTTGTTTCTAATATTTTTATTATATTATCCAATGATTTGTTTAGAAATTCCCAGATTATAAATGATAATATCAAGAATGATGATTATGAACAAAACCCTTTAAAACCCAAAACAAATTTTTTTGGTGAGGCTGAATGGTGGGATCATTCATTCCAATATCGAATTTTAATTAATATAACTAATCCATATCCATTTGATATACAAAATTATGCTGTTAATGTTTCTTTTAATTATGCTGATTTACACCAAGAAGGAAAGATTCAAGAGGATTTGGATGATATTAGGATCGTAGAAAATGGAACACCAAGAAAATATTATGTACAAAAAGATTTTCCAAGTGTAGGTATGGCAACTGTTTGGTTTGACACAGATATTTTAGCAGGTATTACTGAAACAGATACTTATTTATATTTTGGAAATGATGGTACTCTTAATAATGAAGCTATTGATCCCATCGATAGCTTTGGTTGGATTAAAAATGGTGATTTTGAATTAGATATTAGTACAGAAAAAAAATATAATCCTTATGGTTGGACTTTTTCTCATGAACCAGTTAATAATGTCGTAGATCGTTTACATACTTATCCTGATGCCTATAATTATTCATCAACCAGTTATAATGGTTTTTCTAATCGATTAACTGATGATGAAGATGGAGATCATAGAATTGGAAATGGTAATTATGCTTATAAATGGGGTGTTGATGCAAGTTCACCAGCAGGTAATAATGTTCATGATTATGCAGGAACATTATTTTCTTATCCTTTTAAAGTTCCTATTATTAATGGAGGACAAATTTCTTTAAAAATCTTTAGAAATATTAGAACCTATCGTTTTCAAAGAATAAATTTAAATCCGGGAATTGATCATATTGAAGTGGATGGATATTTTATAAGAGTTTTAAATGCTTCAGATTATAATTCTGATCCAGACAGTCATTCAGATGATAATATTGATCAATCTCATTATGAAAACTATGCTGAAGTCTATGATGGTTATTCTAGACAAACTGGAGTAAATTGGAATAATGATAAAGATTTAATACAGCTTCATGATGGGGTAACATGGGTTCATACTGATAAAATAATAAGAAGTACTGATGGTGATGGAGAACTAACAGGATATATAGAACTCAATTTAACAAATTATATGGGAGATATATTATTTTTTGAGATAGGTGCTTGGGGTGAAGAATCTGATGTAAAGAATGCTTTTATCCAAATAGATGATTTAAGATTTAATTATATATTAACTCCATATATAAATGAAGTACAAGAAAGAACATCAGAGATAACTATAATTGCTCGAGATATTGATGGGATATTTGTCCCAAATGCAGAAGTCTTTATATTCCAAGATGAAGTTGAGATAACTAATGGAATTACTTCACCTGATCACGGTTCTATAGCATTTGAACAATTGTTAAATGGAGAATATAATATTACTGTTAATTATTCAATAGGAGCTCAGGAAGCTGAAGTGTATAATAGCGCAGAATTAGGTATACTACATAATTTTGATGGAACTATTTATATCGTTGAAATTCAATTAGATTTATGGACAATTGATTTCGAATTTACTGATTCTGATGGAATTCCTTTTGATTATGGATATTTAAACATCAGAGAGAGTAAAATAGGGGTAACGATACAAACGATAAATCTTAATTCAGAAGGGCAAGCATCATTCCGTTGGTTAAATGCACCATCCTATTATTATGAGCTTTATTATGATAATAAGGATTATGATAATAATCCATTTTTACTAAATCAAAGTAATTATATCTATAGAAGTGATTATGAAAGTATAAAAGTTCAAACACACACACTTAATGTTATAACCAAAAACCTAGCTCCTTCTGGTGAATCTCGATATTTGGTCAATGAACGTATCTATACAAATAGTTCAACAAATTTTAATAATAGAAAAATCATTAAAGCTGATGTCAGTTTGTCTGGTATGAATGATCAAATAGTAAATGTATCTATTTATTATATAGATCAAGATAATTCTACGGGAATTGGAGATGAAAATCTGATTTATTTCGAGGATGGGTATGGTTATGGGGAAGATAGTGACTTTATTTCCCTTGATATTCTTTCAATAGATAATGATAAATTGAAAACAGAAAAATTTGAAGTATATGGACTTAATATTATTGTTCATGGAGGAAACTCTAGTACATGTAATGGTGTTATTACACTTAATTTAAATGAAACTTGTCATGTCTATAATGAAACAGAATTATCAAGACTCAATATTCGTGTAATCAATATAAATAAGTTATTTCCTTTAGGGCAACCACTTGATGCTTTGATTAAAGTCGAAGATGAGCTAGGACAACCTTTAGTTAATTTAACATCAATCGCAACCAGGGATGGGTATACCTTTGGAGAAATGAATGGTTTTGAGATACCATTCTGGTTCTTTAAGAACAGGAATTATACATTTAGAATAGATGTTCTTGATTATGTTAATATAGAATTTAATATAACCAATATAGATCCTGATGATGGTCGATGGATACCAACAGGTGAAATTACTTCATATGAACTTCAATTTAACATGAGTATGACAATTGAATTCAATGTTATTTTTGAAACAGAAGTAAATATGACATATTATGATACTGCTTTTTATAATTTTTTCGGTATTCAGGAAGTACAATGGGGTGAAAACTTAACTTTTTCTTTAGTTTTTCAATATACCAACGACTATGGGGATAATTGGGATCCTGTACCCTCTCAAGGATCGACATGTACAATAACTATAACTTTACAGAGTGGCTCAAAAATAATATTTATGAAGAATTTAAAGGCTTTGGGAAATGGAAATTACACATTAGTAATAAATTCAAGTGTATTATCAGCAGGGTATGATGAACAATCATATATTGTAAAAATTACAGGAAATATGCAGGGATATCCTCCTCCAAATGAAATCTATGATAATCTTAAAATAATAGCTTTACCAACAGATATGAGTTCCCATGATTATAATACTCTTATAGAAAAACCGTCAAATGAATTTGAAGCCGAATTTGATGAATTGATAAATATTACCATTAAATATTTTGATTATAGAACCAATCAACCCTTAAAAAATGCATTATTGTCCTTTGAATGGCTTAGTCTTCCTCCTGAAATTATTCAGTTAGATTCCATAAATAATGGGTATTATACATTTACTCTTGATACTTCGGATGCATTAAGTATAGGGACTCAACAAATAAAATTAATAGCAAAATTAGAAAATTATACCACTTCAACCTTAACCATATTACTAAGCATAAAAGAAAGGATGACATCTTTAAATGGTTATGATGCACCATATTCTTCACTTAGTATAAACAAAAAAATATGGATTGAGGATAAGGAATATTTTTTATTCTCTTATATGGATGTTAAAACGGGTCAATTGATTGGAGAAATAAATTTAGATTTTTATACATGGTATAAATTATATGAAAATGGAAGTAGAAACTTAGGTTACCAAGGAACAGGTAGATTAATTCATAATGAAAACAAAACTTATACATTAGATTTTAATACTGGATTGAAAGAGGATGGAGAATATGATATTGATCTTATTATAAAAAAAGATAATTATCTAATTCGAACAGCTTCTATTAAAATTGAAATTATGTTAAGATATTTAGATTTTGAATTTAATTCCCCAAAAATAAAGGAAAATCAAATTAATGTTGCACATGGAAAACCTATTGATTTTGAAATTAGCGTAATTGATAAGTCTAGAGGAAATATTGAATTATTAAATGCTACAGTAATACTAATGTTAGATTCAAAAAATTATACTTTAACAGAGTTAAACGGAGGTATTTATTCAATAACTCTTGAAACATCTCAATATGAAGCATTTTTTGCTCCGAACATAATATTAGCTAAATTTATTATCCAAAAAGCAGATTTCACGACTGAAATAAAAGATATAAATATAATAATAGAAATGGAAGAAATATTCCCTGGAATGCCAACATTTTATTTCATATTAATTATTTCTGCTAATATAATTATTGGTATCGCTTCAGTTTTTGGAGCTATGAAATATAGATCAATTCATAAAAATAAAATCGAAAAAATAACAAATCAATACCTCGATATTTTAAAATTAAATTATTTGTTGTTATCAGAAAGAAAAACAGGATTAAATATCTATGAAAGATCATTTACAGGTAAAAAAATTGATCCGACGCTAATATCCGGTTATTTAAATGCATTTAAAATTTTTGGTGTAGAATTAGCAGGTAGTTATCAAAAGTCTCAAATCGCTAAATTAGAATATCAGAAAATAAAAATTATTATGGCGGATTATAGAGACATAAGAACTACTCTCATATTTAATGAAGAGCCTTCAGATGACTTCTTTGATTTAGTAACGTCATTCTCATATGAAATTGAAAGTAATTATAAAAAAGAACTTAAAAATTTCATGGGAGATCGAAGAAAATTTAAGGATATCGAGAAAATAATTGATAAACATCTTAATATAACTTTTATACTCCCTCTTGATATTTATGAAACTGAAGGTATGGAATATAAAAAAGATCAAGAAGATATAATTAATCAAATAAAGCAAATCAAGAAAAAAAATAAAATCAGTTATTTTTTCTCATCTTTTTTGATGGAAAATCAGAATTTTGATTTGAAAACTGCTAAAATAATAACGAAATTAATTAAAAATAGAATCCTTAGACCTATTGAGAAAGATATTAAAATAAAAGAAGAATAAGTATGAATGAAATTCATTGGATATATTTAGTAGATTATACGGGAACACCATTATTAATCTATCTAAATGAATTAAACGAAATAAATGAACCAAGTTATGCAGTTATTTCACATTTTTTATTTGGTATTAGAGAAATAAATGAAAATCTAAAAGAGAATAAATTAACTAAAACAGAAATAAATGGGAAATATTTTTTCTTTATTGAAGATAAAGTAAAAGATTTTTTTGTTGTTGTTAAATCTGATAAAATTACTTTTATTGAAAACGTTTTAAATATTCTAATAAAAGTTAAGGATCGATTCATGGAAGTCTTTTATATGAATGAAGTTTTAACTCAGGAAAGAAAAATTAAATTGGTTGAAAAATTCAGAAAAGAAATAAAAGAATTGATTGAAAATAAAGATATGGAAGTACTCAAGTAAATTACCTCTCTCTAAATGAAGAAATGGTTTTCTTTCTATATTTAGATAAGATAAACATATTATCTAGATTGTTATATTTTCAAAGATGTTATGCGTATATTACATTCATTTTTGGAGAGAGATTATTTGATTAAAAATATGAAAAAAATAGCTAATATTTCAATTGATTCCAAATTTTCTGAACATTATAATTCATGTGTCTATATGCTAAAGTGTTATAAAAATAGAAAAGCACTACAAGATAAAAGCAATGATTTTATATATTACACAGATATAACAAAAGATCCTATCAATCGTTTAGAAGAACACATTAAAAAACAAGATATTTATACTAAAAGGTTTAAAGGAAATGTTGAAGTTAGCTATGTGGAACTCTATAGTGATCTTACTAGCGCTCAGAGAAGAACAGAACAACTTAAAAAACTCAGAAGAGTGGAAAAGGAGTGCTTAATAACTAAAAAAGTAGCAGGAATATGTGAAAAATGTCATGATAGTATGATTAAAACAATAATAATAGATAATGATGGGCAAAGAAAGCAAATTTTACAGTGTTCAGGATGTAAATTTTGGAAAATTTTACCCATTGATTTCTAAAATCGCTATAGTGTTTCTAGTGCTTTATTTATCATTTCAGTAACTTGTTCTAAATCTATATTAGATATTTTTGACAAGGTCTCAGCTGAAACGATAAGCCATTTATTTTCACTTTCAGACAATATTATACCTTTTTCATTTTTTATAATTGAAAGAGTAGTTATTAAATTATTATTATGTGTTATTATTCTACCTTCTACTTTTAATAATTGATTTGTAAATACAGGTTTTAGAAATTTTATTTGTGATTCCTGAGTGACAGCTATTTTTTTTAAGGAAGCAAAAATAGTCCATGCTCCAATCTCATCTAATAAAGTTACAATAATTCCTCCATGGGTAATTCCCTCAAATCCACAATAATCCTCATGTAAATTAATATATGATGATATTCCACCTTCATCATAAAAGAATTTCATTTTTAATCCCCGTGTATTTGTTGAAGAACAAGCAAAGCAGTTACCTAACCACATATTCTTTACGTACTTTAATT
>Ga0315549_1002243_pt1 | contig 18688 bp, 17 predicted proteins | sample SalMarSW160200MG_FD_203101 | JGI IMG/M metagenome (GOLD analysis project Ga0315549, IMG submission 203101) | Salt marsh sediment microbial communities from the Plum Island Ecosystem LTER, Massachusetts, United States - Salt Marsh Sediment SW1601-200 ... | reverse complement strand
CCCGTTGTTGAATTGAGAATTTTGGCAAATTCTCCCCCCCGATGGTTTATCATTTGCCGCCCCATGGCTTGGAGAGATTGTGGTGGGCAAGGTGTTGGTCCTGGAATACGTAGCTGCATTTTTACCTTCCTTTCTTAAGAATTAGCGGTTTCCCACTTCTTTTTCGCCCTATCGACTATTCTCAAAAAACGTCGTTTGCCTACTTTGATAACGCTTCCATCCTTTAGAGTCACAAGATTGCTGCTAACTCTTTCTCCATCGACCTCGATAGCACCTTGAGTTAGCAGGCGGTTTGCCTCTGACCGGCTCTTAACCAAACCAGCTTCAAACAACAGTTTTGTAATGTCTGTGTAAACCTCAATTTCAGCCTTATCTCCGAAGGCAATGGTATCATATATACGTGTTTCTTTAGGTATCTCCCTCTTCTGGAGTACCTGGGTAAAATGTTCTTGTGCCTCATCCGCTGCCTGTTTACCGTGGAACTGCCTGACAATTTCATGAGCCAACCGTTTTTTAAGGTTCATGGGGTTAACCGAGCGAGTTTTCAGTTGCTCCTTGAACCCAGCGATTTCTTCGTCAGGAACGTCGGTCACCAGCTCAAAATAATCCAGGATAAGGGGGTCGTCGATGGACATCACCTTGCCATACATCCCTTTAAGCTCGCCTGTAACGGGGTCTATATAATAAGGGGGCTCAGCAATGCCTATGTGGTTATTTAGGCTCTTGCTCATCTTCTGATGACCATCGGTACCAATCAGGAGGGGAACAAGGAAAACTTGCTGGGGAGGCTGCCCCGTGCTTTGCTGGAGATCTCTGCCCACAAGGCAATTGAATTTCTGGTCAATGCCACCGAATTCAACATCGGCTTTGATAGCTACTGAATCGTAGCCCTGAAGCAAAGGGTAAAGCATTTCAGTTAGAGATATGGGGTTGCCAGAACCATACCTCTTGTTAAAATCCTCTCTAGCTAGAAGTTGGGCTATGGTAAATTTGCTGGTAAGTTTGATTACTTCATCCAAAGTGAATTGGGAAAACCATTCGCTTTGCCATCTTAGCTCTGTTTTATCCTTATCTACCACCTTGAAGAATTGTTCCATGTAAGTTTGAGCATTGCTCTCTATTTCATTGGGGGAAAGCATAGGGCGAGTAGCTGACTGACCGCTGGGGTCGCCAATTCGGGCTGTCCAGTCGCCGACTATAAGAATGACTTTATGCCCTAGCTCTTGGAGTTGACGTAGCTTTCTTAGTCCCACCACGTGTCCCAGGTGGATGTCAGGAGCGCTGGGGTCGAAGCCTTGCTTCAGGGTCAGAATTCTCCCTGAGTTCAGCAGCCTTAGTAGTTCCGCCTCTGTTATAATTTCAGCCACTCCTCGTTTTAATATGGTGGCAAACCTTGTATCAGTCATTTTAAATCTTTAGCTAAAATTGCTTCTACCTCTCGAACATCTTTTTCGATTTGTACCTTTAGCTCTTTAGAAGAGGGAAAGCGTTGCTCATCCCTTAATTTTTGCACAAATTCTAACCTTATGTCTTTGCCATACAAATTACCTTTATAGTCTAAGAAGTGAGTTTCCACTGTTTTTTCCCCTTCCCCAAAGGTGGGGCGGATGCCAATATTAGTTGCTGAAGGGAATTGCTTGCCATCTACCTGAGCGATAGTAGCATAGATGCCATTGCCTGGTAAGGCTTGTTGTGGCCTGATATCCAAGTTAGCAGTGGGAAATCCCAAAACTCGTCCACGTTTGTCGGATGTGATGACTTTGCTTCTCAGGTGGAAATGACGTCCCATTAGCCTTTCTACCTTTCTCATATCGCCTTGAGCTAATGCTCGGCGGATGAGAGTGCTGCTCACTATTTCGCCATTGATTGTATAGGGAGGGATAACTTCCACGCTGAACTTCATTTCACGTCCCAGGGCGCGGAGTAGGTTGATATTGCCTTCCCCGCCTCGTCCTAAAGTGAAGTCGGGCCCCACCATGATGCCCCGCATCCTGAGTTGTTTCTTAATTAAAGATATAAACTCCCGGGCACTTAGCTGGGCTACCTTAGGAGTGAAAGTGAGCACTGCGACTATGTTTATGCCTAGCTCTCGAAAAGCCTTGACCCTGTCCTCCAGGCTGTTAAGCCAGGGTAGTTGATTATGCGGTTGTAATACTGATTGGGGATGAGGGTTAAAGGTAACTACTCCGCTAAGCAAATTTTTCTCCGCTGCGCGCTGCTGCAATTTTTTCAGTAAGTAGCGGTGTCCGGCGTGGACACCATCGAACACGCCTATGGTAAGGAGTGTTTCCCCTTGGGGGTTTATATTGGCTAGTTCTTGCTCGATTTCCATGATCTCAGGGTTTGGTCCTCGCGCTTGGAGTAGCTAGCTTTCTATTTCTAGCTTTGGCTATGGGCAGTAATTGAGACATTAAAAGGCGAAAGTTATCAAAGGTGAGCGATTGAGGACCATCGGCAAGCGCCATGTCAGGATTAGGATGGACTTCTATGAGAAGTCCATCTGCCCCGGCAGCTACTGCTGCTAATGCCAGCGGGGATACTAAATACCATTTACCTGTGGCGTGACTGGGGTCGGCGATAATGGGTAAATGGCTGACTTTTTCGATAATTGGTATCGCACTAACATCCATGGTATTACGGGTATAGTTTTCAAAGGTTCTGATACCCCGTTCGCACAGAATAACCTGCTCATTCCCTTGGGCCAGGACATACTCAGCGGCTAGCATCCATTCTTGAATGTTGGACGCCAAACCACGTTTGAGCAACACTGGCTTCTTTGTTTTCCCCACCTCGTCGAGCAGGACAAAGTTCTGCATGTTTCTAGCCCCAATCTGGAGTATATCAGCGTATTTGGCTACTAAACCAACGTCGTTTGGTGCCATAACCTCGGTAATTATGGGCATTTGAGTTTCCTTGCTTACCTGTGCCAGCATTTTGAGCCCGCTTTCGCCCAGTCCACGAAATTGGTAAGGCGAGGTGCGTGGTTTGAAGGCGCCACCGCGCAGTACAGTGGCCCCGGCTGCCTTGACCGCGTGAGCAGTGGCCAAAAGTTGTTCCTCGCTTTCTATAGCGCAGGGTCCAGCCATGACGACTATTTCATTGCCACCGATAGCCACGCCATTTATTTTGACTATAGTGTCCTTGGGGTGGAACTCCCGACTGGCAAGTTTGTAAGGTTTGGTCACAGGTATGACTTGTTCCACGCCGGATAGCAATTCCAAGGTGTCGCGAAGTTCAGGGAAAACTTGCCCCAGTACGCCGATAACAGTATATTCAATACCCTCTGATAGGTGTGCCTTTAGACCAGCATCTTCAATTCGTTTCGTAACCTTACTGATTTCATCTTGGCTGGAGCCAACCTTCATGACTACTATCATGTACTACCTCCAATTGGCATTACGATTTGTCCTTTAACCTTTTCGCCTTTCCTAAGTAAACATGTATGATTTCCTCGGGTCCCTTTTCAGTGTTTACAAGCATCAGAATTCTCAGGCAGCGGGGGAGATCGTTAGGCACGTTCATTTCATGCCCACAAAGCAAAGCCAGGTTGGATGGCCATCCTAGCTCTCGTGTTGCTGAAGCGGGAAACTCAGCATTTAGGTCTGAAGTGGTGGTAAAAAAAATAGCAGCTATGTCGTCAATTTTAACGCTATTAGCCTGCGCCATTTCCTTAAGCAACTCCTCAGTTGCAGCTAGGATGCTCTCTTTATTATTTGCTGAAACTGTGGTAGCACCTCTGATGCCACGGCACTGCAATTTAACCTCTCCCCCTTTCAGGTTTAAAGTAATAGCCTATCCTATTTATCATCCTTCGTCAAGAACGCTCGCCTTGACAGCGGGATAAACTACCATAATTATGTTCGTGAGCAAAAATTAGCCGTTGTGCTACGCCCAGCTCAACCAATATAAAGGGCTAGTTTTAATAATACCATTACTCGTTATTCGCTTGTCTGGCAGCAGCCTCGAGTGGTAAGATGATAATAAGTGTTCTTGCACTTGTTGGCAATATCTGTGATTTCTAGATATGCAGAGAGAGAAATTTGAGGCTCTCGTAGCGAGGGCAATCGATAATTTGCCACCGGAGTTTCAGTGCAAACTGGAAAATGTTGATATTGTGGTAGAAAATTGGCCCACACCAGGGCAACTGAGACAGGTTAAACACAGTCATCCCGCCCAATTGCTTGGTCTTTACCAGGGTGTGCCCCAAACTAGACGAGGCCGGGGGTACGGATTAGTTTTGCCTGATAAGATAAGTATCTTTCAAAAGCCCATAGAGGCGCGATGCCGTTTTGGCAATGAGATTGAAGCAAAAGTAGAGGAAGTAGTGCGCCATGAAATAGCCCATCACTTCGGCCTCGACGAAAAGACTTTGCGGAAGATAGAGGGTGAGAAACACGGGAGGAAGTAAGGAACAGGTATTTCGGCGGCTCAACATCATATTTGCCTTGATTATCCCGAACCCGAGTAGGAGTTTCCTGTGCTATGACAATAGGGAAAAATATTACCAGTAGTTCGACTGATACTACAGCTATGCCGGACGGGCTTGAAAGGTCCGATAATGTTTTTAGAAGAATTTTTCGGAGATATTTTCCCCTGGTATTTATACTGTGGATTCTTTTTGTGTTGTATCCCAATCCTCTAAACTTAATCATCAGTATCCAAAGGGTTCTTAACTTTGATGCTGACCCTGGCGCTGTTGAGGTTATGCTGAATGACTTTCCTTCCGACCCTGTAGCTATAGAGAAAGCGGTCCTGGCTGGAATACCCTATCGTTACGATTGGGAGCTTTATAGCATGCCCTGGTATTGTCCTACCATTGAGGAAGTGCTGGAGCGAGGAGAAGGGGATTGCAAAGCCCGAGCTCTGGTCTTAGCTTCTGTTTTGGAAGCGAAGAGTATTCCCTATCAAGTTCATTCATCTCCCATGCATGTGTGGGTGGACTATGAGGGTAAACAGGAGACCTCGATTGAGAATGCTCAAGTCGAGTTTTACCAATACGACCCCGAAACAGGTGAGAGGCGATTCCAGATGCCTGACATTGGTCTAGGCAAGTTAATGGACTATTGGCAGCAACAATTTTGGACTCCCATGCCCGATGGCAGAAAGGCTCTTCTAATTTCGGGCTTATTAGCTTTGGTGGCAGCCAGGGTGATTTTGCGCAAGAAGAGAACTGCCCAGTACGATACTATTTCATACTGAGGATTTACTGCTTATAATTTCTTAGAGCATGCCAGTAATAGAGTTCAAAGGCAAAAACCGAAGATAGATGCCAATGTGTTTGTTATGAATATTGTACAATGCTCGGGATTGTCAGGTCGCGTTCTTTCTGTCTCCATCCTGTGTTATACTTGAGCCAAGTTTGTAAGCTATAAGGGAGGGGGATACGGTGGCTGGCATAATGCAGACTCTAAAGCAACTCCGCTCAGAAGGAATTGAGGGCTACTTTGCTATGAAGTATGCGGAGTTTGCCAAAGACACACCTGCGATGCGGGAGTCCTACACTGACCTCGCTGAGCACGTAGCAGCTGTAATCAAAGAAGGAACCTTCCTTGAGGTGGGGCCAGGGCCAGCTTTTGTCTTGATTGAGATTGCTAGACGCATTCCTCAGGCCCAGATCACTGGCCTTGATATCTCTGAAACGATGATCGGCATCGGCAGACGAAACGTTGGCGAGGCTGGATTCTCAAAACAGATTACATTCCGGTCCGGTAATGCTACCAAGATGCCGTTCGGTGACTCGGAATTCGATTTCGTCGTCTCCAGTGGCTCTCTTCATCATTGGAGCAAGCCCTTAGAAGTGTTTGATGAGATCTATCGTGTTTTAAAGCCTGACCAATTAGCCCTTGTTTCTGACCTGCGTAGGGATGCGCCGAAGGAGAAGGTAGATGAATTATCTCGCCATATCAAGTCCTGGTTTATGCGCTGGGGTCTGAGGCATTCAATAGGCGAGTCGTATACACGGCAAGGTATTGAAGAGCTTCTTAGTCGAACTCGCTTCAAGGAAGCAGAGCGGATTGAACTGGATGATCTAGGCATGTTCATCTGGTTACGGAAGCCCGCTAGTCCATCGGGTTGATAACCCTCCGTTCACTCCAGTGCATTATGCAGATAACAATTACTCAGATTGTTCAATTTGCCTGGGTTGCTAGTCAGAGTGATACTTCGACAATGGGCCTTCTTAAATGTAAAATATCCCCTATATGGGCACAAAGAGGCCGGTAAAGCTAAATACGGTTTATTGGGGCCTTCTTCTTTTTGTCGTCGCTCAAATGCTCATCCTTCTTGTTGCTCCCCGTATAGACCCATTCCTGGAAGAAAATGATATAGATATACCGACCCAGCCATCCGCGCCGATATCCTGGTGGCCTGGGGAAGTGACATTGCCCGATGGAGAGGTTATCGAGGTACCAGCCCATTCAGCGTTAGGACCGATTTTAATCTATATTCTTGCGGCAGCGGCCGTACTTGGACTTACGCTCTCCAAGATTCCGCTTACAGCTTTAAAGGTTCTTCTTAGACTTTTGTTTGCCATTCTGTTTAGTTGGGGCGCATTCATTGCAACTGTCTTCTACGTGCCCCTTCCAGTAGCTGTCGCCATCGCTGTCGTGTTTGGAACATTTTGGTTCTTGATACCGCTTGTCTGGTTACATAACCTGGTATTGATTCTGGCGGTTAGTAGTTTAGGAGCAGTTTTCGGCCGCTTTCTTACGCCGTGGACCGCGATGGCTATTATTTTGGCGCTCGCCATCTATGACTTCCTGGCGGTTCGTTTCAGATATATGCTCTGGATGGCAGACAGGCTATCGCAAATAAATGCCTTGCCAGCACTAATCATTCCCAAAAACTATTCTGAGTGGAACTTCAACTTGAAAAAACGGGAGAAAATAATAGAGGTGAATCCCGCCGCTAGGGAATACTCCATACTGGGCGGTGGCGACATTGCCTTCCCTTGTCTGCTTACAGCCTCCGTTTATTTTGCCCAAGGTCTAAAGCCAGCGGCTATTATTGCATTATTCGGATTACTGGGATTGGTTAGCGTCTATGTGATTCAGGCGAGATTTTTAAAGGGGAAGCCGATGCCGGCTCTGCCACCTATCGCTGCCTTCACATTGGTTGGATTATTGATTATCTCGTGACACAACAGTCTAGCGGTTTGTGACTCCTAAACTCTATAGTATGTCTTGGACACTGCAACCTATTGATGATTCCTTCACTAGTGATATAATAGTACTCCAAGGCTCATATACGTGAAAAGAATTATCATCTTCTTGATTACGGCAGCCTTAATTGCCGGGATGGTAGGCTGTGTTCCTGCTCAGTACAACCTCACCATCTCTAGCACCGAAGGCGGCGGGGTAACCACCCCTGGAGAGGGGACTTTTACCTATGACGAAGGTGAGGTGGTCAACCTGATGGCGGCTGAAGATGCTGGCTACCGCTTTGTCAACTGGACTGGCGACGTGGATGACATTGCCAACGTTGAGGATGCCACAACTACCATCACCATGAATGATGACTATTCCATAACAGCCGACTTTGCTGTCAAGCAATATGACCTCACCATCTCCAGCACAGAAGGTGGTTCGGTGACCACCCCTGGAGAGGGGACATTTACCTATGATTACGGCACGGTGGTCAACCTTGTGGCCGAGGCTGAGGAGGGCTACCACTTTGTCAACTGGATGGGAGATGTGGCCACCATTGGCAATGTCAACGCCGCCATAACCAGCATCACCATGCACGGCCACTATTCCATCACCGCTGACTTTGCCATGGAAATATGCGATTGGTATGACTTGGATGCCATCAGAGACAACCTGGGCGGCAGTTATGTTCTAATGAACGACCTTGATTCCACCACTGCCGGTTATGCCGAGCTGGCAGCCACAACAGCCAATGGGGGAAAGGGCTGGGAGCCAATTGGAAGTCTTTTTGTTGATCCATTTCCCTTCGGCATTGTCGACCCTGTCCCATATACCGGAGTTTTCAACGGTCAGGGATATGAGATAAGAGACCTGTTTATTGGCCGCCCTGATGAAGATGGTGTGGGGCTTTTCGGTTGTGTTGGTGAGGGAGTCATCGAGAATCTTGGCGTGGTGAACGCCGAAGTGACTGGTCGTGTCTATGTTGGTGGTCTGGTGGGAGAAAATGGTGGCACTGTGAGCAACTCCTCTTCCGCAGGCAACGTGACTGGCGAATGGGATGTTGGTGGTCTGGTGGGAGAAAATGACGGCACTGTGAGCAACTCCTATTCCAGCGGCGGCGTGACTGGCGAATGGTATGTTGGTGGTCTGGTGGGAGAAAATGATGACACTGTGAGCAACTCCTGTTCCGCAGGCAGCGTGACTGGCTATAATACTGTTGGCGGCCTAGTGGGAGGGGATTGGGGTACTGTGAGCAGCTCCTATTCCACAGGCAACGTGACTGGCGCTGGGAGTGTTGGTGGTCTGGTGGGAGTAAATCACGACGGCACTGTGAGCAACTCCTACTATAGTTACGATGAGGTTCTCATCAATGGCAGGAATATAATCACTATTGGAGCTTTGTCCGATGAAGACTTTGAGCAATGGCTGGCCAACGATAAGGTTTTGGATATCAATGAAGGGCTTTCTCAAGAAGATGGTTACTATCTGATAAACGATGTCAATGACTTCAAAAGCCTACTGGCATTCGGTCAAGATGGTGCCTTGAAATTTAGATTGGAAAACGAGCTGGATTTAGGCGATGAGCCCAACTTCTACATCCCGTATCTGGCTGGAGAGTTTGATGGCAACGGTCGCAAAATCGCGAATTTGAGCTTCAGCTTTGATTTCATCTCGCAAGTGGGATTATTTGGATACCTTGCCTCTGGTGGAGCAGTCACTGGAGTGAATGCCGAGAACGTAAACATAACTGGCGATGGGATTGTTGGTGGTCTGGTGGGACAAAATGATGGCATTGTGAGCAACTCCTATTCCACCGGCACTGTGACTGGAGGCTCTTCTGTTGGTGGTCTGGTGGGATGGAATGAAGACCACGCCACTGTGAGCCACTCCTATTCCGCCGGTATTGTGACCGGCAGGTGGGATGTTGGAGGCCTCACGGGAGGTAACGGCGGCATTGTGCGCAAGTCCTATGCAACAAGCAGTGTGACTGGCATCGGGATAGTTGGCGGTCTGGTGGGATGGAATGATGGTGGCATCGTGAGCGACTCCTATTCCACAGGTGATGTAACCGGGGATTTGCATATTGGCGGCCTCGTGGGATGGAATAACGGTTCTGTGAGCAACTCCTTTTCGAGCGGGAGTGTGACTGAAAAGTCGTATTCAGGTGGTCTGGTGGGAGATAATCAGGGCACTGTGAGCAGCTCCTTCTGGGACATTGAAACCAGCGGGCAAGCTACTTCGGCTGGTGGGACAGGCAAGACTACCGCCGAAATGCATGATATCGCCACCTTCACAGGTGCTGCGTGGGACATAATCACAGTCGCCCATGAAGAGACCAATCCTGCCTACACCTGGAATATCGTTGACGGCGAGACATATCCCTTCCTGAGCTGGCAGTCCATGCCTTAGCATAACTGGAGCTTAGATGGTTTAGCCAAAATTATTATATGGCTAAGCGGGGAATTGCACAATTGCCTATGTTGTTACCTTACTACACGGTATAGCGGTTTGTGCAACCGCTGATACGCCTGGTGATTAGCTTGACAGGGCTGGCGCGGAGGCTAACATACCCAAATTTAACAACGAACGAACGCCATGCTCAATTTTCGCGATGATTGGCCAGCGTTGGTCCTTAAGTTCTTGCTCTAATCTGGATTTTTCAATATACTGACGAAGATAACTAGATGAAATTGGACAGGCGAATAACCAATCTCATTATTACAGGTTTCTCAGGCACCGGTAAATCTCTGGTGGCTATGGAGGTAGCCCTGAGATTAAATTGGGATTTCTTGGATACCGATGATGAGATAGTTAAACAAACTGGCAAGCCTATCGCCGAGATTTTTCGTCAGGATGGGGAGGCAAGGTTTAGGGAACTGGAACGCGAGATGATTAGAAAAGCTTGCCAGCAAAGGCAGACAGTCATAGCTATTGGCGGCGGTGCCATAGTTGACCCACAAAACTATGAGTTGCTTGCCAAAACTGGGTTAATTGTTTGCCTGGAGGCTAAACCTGAGACAATCTATGAGCGCTTATTCCGTGAGGCTGCTTACAGTCCTGAGACCGAAGTTCGCCCCCTTTTAGCTGTTCATAATCCTCTGGAACGCATCAAGCAGCTTAAAGCCTCCCGGCAGCCTCACTATGCTAATGTTGACTGGACAGTCCATACAGACAATCTAAACATCAGCCGGGTAGCAGAGGAGGTAATAAGGGCTTGGAGATTGCTTCGTCGCTACGCTCCTCGCAATGACAGGGAAAAGGCTCGCAACGACAGGGAAAAGGCTCGGAGTGGCGTTGACAAGGACATCGCTTGCTTGGTAGAGACTGCGACTCAAAGCTATCCTGTCTTTGTTGGCTATGGTTTATTGGACAAGCTGGGCGAAAAGATGAAAAAAGCTGCTTTGTCCGGCACAGCCACCGTAATTAGCGACGAGAATGTCTTCTCTCTTTATGGCAGCAAAGTTGAGGAAATACTCAAGGATGCTGGTTTTGCAGTTAATTCTTTTGTAGTACCCCCCGGCGAAGAAACGAAAAGCGTGGACTATGCTATCAAGATTTATGATTTCCTTGTGGAGCATCGCGCGGAGCGAGATGACATTATCATCGCCCTGGGTGGGGGCATGGTAGGTGACTTAGCGGGCTTCGTCGCTGCCACCTTCTTGCGGGGCATGCCCTGGGTTCAAGTGCCGACCAGTTTGGTAGCCATGGTTGATGCCAGCATCGGGGGTAAGGTCGGGGTTAATCATCCTGAGGGAAAAAACCTTATTGGTGCCTTCTATCAGCCTAACCTGGTTCTGGCTGACTGTCAGACTCTTACCACTCTGCCTCAGCGTGAGCTGGTCTCAGGCTGGGCTGAAGTTATTAAGCATGGCATGATTCTTGATGAGGAATTTGTTCAATTCCTGGAGAGCAGTGTTAGTGGGCCGACAAAACTGGAACCGGAGTTGCTAACCCGAGCTATTGCCCGCAGCGCTGCTATCAAGGCTCAGGTCGTCAGCCAGGATGAAAAAGAGAGGGAAGGGAAACGCACCATCTTAAATTATGGGCATACCATCGCTCATGGATTAGAGGCGGCTACTCAGTATAAGCGCTTTCTTCATGGCGAAGCGGTAGCCATTGGCATGATGGGAGCCGCTAAGCTCAGTCAGCGATTAGGTCTTTTGCCTTCAGCGGCGGTGGAACGCCAACAAGCCCTATTACAGAAATTCGGCCTACCCACGTCATTGCGAGCGAAGCGAAGCAATCTCAAGGTGAGCCTTGCCGGGGTAACTAGGGCCATGGAACTGGATAAAAAAGTGAGAGGAAAAGCAATTCGCTGGGTGCTGTTACAAGATATTGGCAAAGCAGTAATTCGTAGCGATATGCCTCATCAAGATGTGTTAGCCGTTCTTCAGGAGCTAGTATGACTTTGTTATCAATTGATACAGTAATATAAAAATTAATGTTAGAGGTACGGTTTGGACAAGATTCAGCTAAGCTGGGAAATGGACGGTGGTGTGCCAGGTTGCGACACTGATAGCAATAGCCCACTAGCCAGAGCAGTCAGCCAGCTATTCAAAGAAGGAAAGCCTTTTTCAAATCTTTGCATGTGTTTTTTCAAAGACACATCGGCCACGCTACGATGGCTCGGTGTTTTTGTCCAGTCAGCGGGAGACAAGGTCATATATTTCCCAGGCTTTATTAAAGATTTTGATCAAATTCAAGGATTTCAAGGAAAGAATTTGCAGTGGAATAAATCATTCGCTTTTGATCACATATCACTCGAAAAAGACCGCTCAAAATGGCATTTGACTTCTAGTGAATATGAAGAGCACTTAGGCAGCCCAAGAACCTTGATGCTGGATAAGAATCGGGTTTTATGGTTAGGGATAAGTGTTGCTGATGCTGATGTTCTACGGATTGTGAAACAAGAGACCAAGATTGTTTCTGATTCTCCACCTGGAGATTCCAATCGTAGATTGGAGACATTTCGAAAGGCGCGAGAAGGGGCGAAGTTTGCAATTGTTTCTCTAAATGACGAGCATTTGACTCCCTTCGAAGAAGGATTTCTACACTTTGGAATAATTGTTGGCCCAAAAGGTTTTGAAAATTATTCTGGTGGTGAATTTGGCTTCCCCTATGGAAGTCCTTGTTTGGTCAAACCTTTGCCTGAAGAATTTAGCAAGCTACCTATCCGATCGCATAGGCTAGAACTTTCAAATAACACTGATATCCAAATTACGGTTTGTTACTTGCCGGGTAGGCTAAAGTTACCTGTTGCTATAACAAGCCCATCGCAGCCTAGTATGACTCTTAACACGCATGTATTGCCTAACGGCGGCGCGCCGGTTGCCTAGGACATTATATAACGAGTAGTTGCCTGATTCATCAGGCTTCGTCGTGAGCTCAGCCGAACGGCACAGCTGCCCAATAAATTGGGCAACTATATTTCTGAACAGCCTCCTACAATTAGCTCAATTGAAAGCAAGCCCTTTTATACGCTATAATGGACAATTCAGAAAAGGAGACTATCCTTGCTCAAAAGCCATAACTGTGGTGAACTGAGGGAAAACCATGCCGGACAGAAGGTAACTTTAGCTGGCTGGGTGCACCGGCGTCGTGACCACGGCGGGAAGGTATTCATTGACCTGCGTGACCGGGAAGGTATAGTCCAGGTAGTGTTCAATCCCCAGGTATCACAAGAGGCATACCAGGTAGCTGGTTCTCTCCGCAGCGAGTATGTTATTCAAGTTACTGGAGAAGTTGCTCCCCGCCCTGAAGGGACGGAGAATCGCAAATTGGCTACCGGAGATGTTGAAGTCATAGCGAAAGAGGCTGTCATCCTTAATCCGTCGAAAACGCCGCCGTTTTACATAAGTGAGGATGAAGATGTTGAAGAGGCGCTTTGCCTCAAAAACCGGTATCTGTACCTGAGAAGGCCGAGGATGAAGGACAACCTTCTCTTACGCCACAAGATGATAAAGTTCATTCGTGATTTCCTCGACGCTAAAGGATTTGTTGAAATTGAAACACCTATTTTGATTAAGAGCACGCCGGAGGGCGCCCGGGACTACCTGGTGCCCAGTCGTATCAATCCCGGCAAGTTTTATGCCCTTCCTCAATCTCCACAGCAGCTTAAACAACTTCTCATGGTAGCCGGGTTTGACAAGTACTTCCAGATAGCTCGTTGCTTCAGGGATGAAGACCTCCGGGCAGACCGCCAGCCTGAGTTTACCCAGCTTGACATGGAAATGAGTTTTATCGAAGTAAAGGACATATTGCAGCTCATGGAGGGACTCTTCACCTCGCTTGTGAAGACTGTTAAACCTGATATGCGATTACTAGAGCCCTTTCCCTACCTTTCCTATAAAGAAGCGATGGAGAAGTATGGAACAGATAAACCGGATATCAGGTTTGGCCTGGAACTCAAGGATATATCTGATATCGCCGCCAATACCGACTTTCAGGTTTTCCGTTCGGCCCTCGATAATAAGGGCAAGGTGAAGGGCATACGTGTCCCCGGTTGTGGTCATTATACCCGTCATCAACTTGATGAATTGATAAATTTAGCGAAGAGTTGTGGTGCCCAGGGTTTGATGACCATGGCTTTTACAGGAGAGGCAATAACTTTGAATGAGGTAAAATCAGCGGCTACTAAGCATTTAACCTCTCGCCAATTGGAAGAAATAGCCGGTAGATTCGAAGCAAAGCCTGGTGACCTTTTACTTATCGTGGCTGATAAACTGGAGGTAGTCAACAAGACACTGGATGAGTTGCGCCGCGAGATGGCACAGCGACTTAATCTAGCAGATGCTGACCTGCTGGCTTTTGCCTTCGTAGTTGATTTTCCTTTTTTGGAGAGGAATGAGGCTGAGAATCGTTGGGAACCCATGCACCATCCGTTTACTGCTCCTCGATGGGAAGACCTGTTGCTTCTTGATACAGAACCAGCTAAGGTTTATGGTCAACATTATGATGTAGTGTGCAATGGTTGTGAACTTGGCAGCGGCAGTATCAGGATTCACAACCGTCAGCTTCAAGAAAAAATATTTAGCCTCCTTGGTTACAGTAAAGAAGAAACGGAAAGCCGATTTGGAGGTCTCTTAGAGGCACTGGAATACGGAGCACCGCCCCATGGCGGTATTGCCATAGGATTGGACCGTTTGGTGATGTTATTTGCCGGTGAGTGGAGCATAAGGGAGGTTATTGCTTTCCCGAAAAATCAGAACGCCGTTGATATGATGCTGGACAGCCCCTCATATGTTAATAAGCATCAGCTTGACGAGCTAAACCTTAAGCTAAAGCACGAGGTTCTTCACCCACAATGACAAGGAATAAGACGTGAAAGTAAGCACAGAAAATTTGGGAAATTGCCAGACAGCCCTTACTATTGAGGCTGAAGACAGCGAGTTAGATAAATCACTGGACGAGGCTTATCATCACCTGGTTAATGAAGTATCCATACCTGGTTTCCGCAAAGGAAAAGCACCACGAGCCGTTCTGGTGCAGCACATAGGAAAGCAGAATTTGTTGGAAGAGGCATTGGAGCGTCTTATACCACAGCTTTATAAACAGGCGATCGAGTCTCAGGAAATCGAACCCATCGCCAGATCAGAAATAGAAGTTGTTCAAACTGAGCCTTTGGTTTTCAAAGCCATAGTGTCTCTCAAACCTGAAGTTAAGCTTGGCGATTACCACAGCATAAAGCTGGAGCCCGGCACCGCGATAAAAATCGCCAAGAAAGAAGTTGCCGATGCCATGGAAGAGTTCCGGGAAAGCCAAGGGGCGTGGGTGCCTGTAGACCGCTCTGTCGAACTGGGTGATCTAGTTACCATGGACATCGAGGCCAATGTGGATGGGAAACCCTGGTTAAATCACAAAGGCATATTATATGAGGTGGATAAGGATTCGAGTTCACCTGTGCCTGGATTTGCCTCTCGTTTGCAGGGCGCTGAGAAAAATAAAGAAATGAACTTCAGTTTGACTATTCCTGATGACTACCCCATTAAAGAAATGTGTGGCAAGGAAGGCACTTTCAAAGTCACTGTTACCGAAATAAAGGAAAAAGAGTTGCCAGAGCTCGATGATGAATTGGCTCGGAGTGCCGGCTATGAAAACCTGGCGGATATGAGGAAGAAAGTGGCTGCTGATTTAAAAGCCAAAGCGGAGGCCAAGAATCGTTCGGAGTTGAGGCAAAAGGCGCTTGACGCTCTGGTGGAAATCAGCAAGGTGAGCTATCCTCCTATTTTGGAGGATGAGGAAATTACCGGAATTCTTAGAGGCGAGGCACAGCGCTTGGGCTTTAGAGAGCTAGGGGATTACCTGAAGAAGACTAGTAAAACGGAAGAAGAACTTAAACAAGAACTGCGTCCTATAGCGCAAAAGCGGCTTATTCAGGGTCTTGTCTTGGGGAAATTGGCTGAAGAGGAAAAGATTGAAATTAGTTCCTCAGAGGTAGATAATAAGGTAGATGAGATTACCAATAGTGCTGAGGATAAGGAGAATGCAAGGCAGTTCTTCTCACTGCCCCAAGTTAGGCAATCAATTGAACAATCTCTGCTTACTCAGAAGACGATGGACCGATTATTACAAATAGCCATTGGCAATGCTGAGAATAAGACAAAGGGGGAATGATGGAAACAATATCTCAAGTGATAATTCCTACAGTGACCGAGACCAGTGCTCGAGGTGAACGTATTTTCGACATATACTCCCTCTTGCTCAGAGAGAGAATCGTTTTTTTGGGCACGCCGATTAACGACCAGATAGCCAATCTTATTATTGCTCAGCTCCTCTACTTGGAGAGGGAAGACCCAGAAAAGGATATAAACCTTTATATTCATTGCCCTGGTGGCATTATCAGCGCTGGCTTAGCCATTTACGATACTATGCAGATTCTCCGCTGTCCTATATCAACCATTTGTGTCGGTTTAGCAGCTAGCATGGGCACCTTGCTTCTTTGCGCCGGGACTAAAGGCAAAAGGTACGCTTTACCCAATTCGACTATACATCTGCACCAGGCAGTTGGTGGTGCTCAAGGGCAGGCGGCGGATATTGAAATTGCCGCCAGAGAAATTATGAGGATGCAGGAAATGATACGTAACATTATAGCTAAGCACACCGGTCAACCGGTAGAGAAGATTGCCCACGACACCGACAGAGACTTTTATCTTAGCGCTGAACAAGCAGTGGAATACGGCCTTATAGACGAAATACTTAGCAAGCCACCCAAGAAATAAAATGGATGCACTAGGGTTAACAACGATCAGGGTCTGGTCAAATTAACCCGCCCGAATGGTGCTGCCTGTAAGGGCTGAGGCTTCTTTTAGTTTTAACTGGTAGGATGATAGCTGGAATGCCAGACTGGATGGAAGCAGGTGCTACGGTTTATGCCGCGGGTGAAGCATTCGGTGGGCTGGGCAAAGCGGGCTTAATTACCATCATCGTCGTTTCCGTAATCGCTATTGTTACCCTCGTTTGGATCTTTCGTGAGACCGGAAAGCGCGATTAGGTAATCTACATTAGCCCAGTTTGGCAGCTTCCTCTCTAACCAGATGTCGGATCCTTTTATGGATTTTCAGTGGAGTAGCTATATCCTTTTCTTCAGCCAGCCAATGAAAATGCTCCCTATCGCCGCTTCCTCCAGCTTTCTCCCTCTCTTTGACCACTCTTTCAACAACCTTGCGGCCACCTTTCTCCCAGGCTTCCAGGACCATCCACAAATCATATAAACTTACCGATGCCAGACCCAGAGTGGAATAAGGCAGGGCGTATTCATTAGCATTGAAAGCAATGGCTAAGCCACCTGCTTTGTTCACAGCCCGAAGCATTTTGAAATCTGTAATGCTATCCCCTACCACCGTCCAACGAGAAAGCGGTTTTCCCATCCTGGTGCTGAAGTTCTCCAGCGCCTCTACCTTGCGCCTCCCCCCTACTGGTTTCACCTGGCCTATAATTCTTCCCGAACTTGTTTGGGGCAATTTCTGCCCATAAAAATAGTCCAGATATTCCTTTATTCTAGTATCGTCAGTAAAAGGATTAAGATTCACAATTTCGTGTTCTGTTTGCTCCAGTAAGGCAAATTCATCCTGGCTTAATAGTTGGCGAATCTGTGCTAGGGGAAAGGAAGTGCAAGCTACATTCTCATCGGATATGCCCACTCTCTGTGTGATGGGGAAGGCATATTGTTTGTAACTAGTACTAATACAAAATATGTCCCACCCTCGAGATTTAAGTTTGGAGATTAATTCAGTTGCCCCTGGGGTTAACCCAGCTTGCTGCCCCATAGCAGCGATTTGTTCCTCTCTTATTCCGTGGTAAGCCAGGAAAGGAGTGATGAGAGCAAGGGTGTCTCCCGGCTCGTAGTCAGGCCGACCTTCTAAAGTCAGCAAATCATCATAACGGCTGATGACTTCGAAAATCTTGCCGCCACGGGGGAATAGCTTCATCAGTTCATAGGCATTATCTTGGGGGGCCAGGGGTCCCTCGAGGTCGAAGCAAATCAAGTTCATCTCAGATTTTTCTTCACCTCCTCATCTATCTTACTGCTAAGGTTATAGCCGCCGATTAACTTTCCTTGAGCATCGATTACTCTCCTGTCCTTTATGCCGACCTCGCCCCGGCTCAGAGTTTGTAAAGTTAGGATGATAAGAGGAAATTCTCTAGCAAGTTCGTGCTGGCGAATAAGACGGAACAGCATATCTTTGTCGTCCTTCCGCCAATATTCAGCGAAGGGGTCACCCTTAATAGAGAAGAGACAGTAGCTAATTACCGGACCTCTATCCAGTTCAGGGGTAGCCAGGTGTATCATTGCTCCGGCTGTGTCAGCTTTATTTTGTATCAACGTCCAGATTACCTCCTGCCAGCTACCCGTAGGGCCACCGGGGGGTGCAGGATGAAGATTAATCATATCGTATTTCTGACATAGCTCTGCGCTCACGATGAGCATATAGCCAGCAAGAACACAAAGGTCGGGAGCAAACGGTTCAATCTTCCTGTTTACCTCCTTATCGTATTTGATACGCCACTCTTGTTCCTCTCCGGCAGTCTTGGACTTTTTGTGAGATAAACAGACAAGAGGAATGTTGTAGCTTCGAACAAGCTCAAAGAACAGGTCGCTTTCCTTCGCCTCGCCGGGTTCTCGGTTGCTAAACACGAAGCTAATTTTCCCGTTAATGTCGCCACTGTGGTTCTTATCCTGCACGGCTTGCAAAAGCTGTCGGGCAGCTTCATCTCTCCCCGTGGAAAACCAACCAATGTTCAGCAAGAACCCGCTTTACCTTCCTCGCCCTCTGTCATTCTGAGCCCTTCGCTTTTTGTCATTGCGAGCGAAGCGAAGCAATCTCTTAGCGCTCAGAGTAAACTCCGCGAGGAATCTCCCAGTATATGTTTCCTTATCCTGGCCCACATGCTAGCAAAATGAGCTAAATAGCTAGACTTTTGCCCGAATATTTTGCCCTGAGCTAAAGAATTTAGGAAGTCGTCAGGTCCATCGAATTCGGGCATTTCCACATATGCTCGGCCAATTTCGCCTAAAGTATGGGCATCGCTGCCAGCGCTGGCAG
>Ga0315549_1002240_pt1 | contig 18706 bp, 17 predicted proteins | sample SalMarSW160200MG_FD_203101 | JGI IMG/M metagenome (GOLD analysis project Ga0315549, IMG submission 203101) | Salt marsh sediment microbial communities from the Plum Island Ecosystem LTER, Massachusetts, United States - Salt Marsh Sediment SW1601-200 ... | reverse complement strand
ATCCGATAATTACAGGCTCTTTAAGGTCTTTTAGTCTGGCTACCATACCCCGCCATTCTTCCAGATTGCTTTTCTCGGCTCTTAATCCCAGTCGGCTAACTATGAATTTCCCCAACCCCGCATCCTCGAGCAGCAAGGGCACCTCGTAGATGGTTTCGCTGGTAACCAGGGGGATAACCGCCTCTTTAGCTACATCGCAAAATAACGATATTTTGTCCTTTATCCCTTCAGATATCTCCTTATCGCTGCGACACAGTATAACGTCAGGCTGAATACCAATCCTCCTTAATTCATTGACACTGTGTTGAGTCGGCTTGGTCTTTAGCTCATCGGTGGCAGCAATGTGTGGCAAAAAGGTTACATGAATATATAGAACATTATCCCGGCCTTCATCCTTTCTCATTTGCCTTATAGCTTCCAGAAAGGGTTGCCCTTCAATATCTCCTACAGTTCCGCCAACTTCGACAATAATTAGCTCTGCCTGAGATATTTCGGCTACTTCTCTTATCCGTCTTTTGATTTCATTGGTTACGTGGGGAACCACCTGAATTGTGCCTCCCAAAAAATCTCCTCGCCTCTCCTGAGCAATGACCGAAGCATAGACTTGGCCTGAAGTGACGTTGGAAGCTTGAGTCAGCTCCACTCCAATAAATCTCTCATAATGTCCTAAATCCAAATCAGTCTCGGCACCGTCTTGAGTAACGAATACCTCCCCGTGTTGGTAAGGGGACATCGTCCCCGGATCAACATTCAAGTAAGGATCAAGCTTCTGCACAGAGACAGATATGCCGCGGCTTTTCAATATTTTGCCGATAGAGGCTACTGAAATTCCTTTACCTACAGAACTAACTACGCCACCGGTAATGAAAATATATTTACTCACTGCCCATTATAAGAGTATAAAGAAAGCCAAATCTTGTAGGTCGATCCCAAGAGGCGAAGCAAATCTGGGTTTCTTTCATTATAAAAAGTAAGATTCTAAATTGTCAAGTCTGCCTTGTTCAAATGATTTGACAAACCCTGGCTTGAATTCGGGCACAGATTCTTTGCATAAAAGGTAGCAATGCTATAATAAGCATAGCGAAAATGTCTAGAAAATACATTGTGGCTTTAGTAATACTGATAGCAGTAGGTTTAGGTATCGGTATTGGGGTTCTATCCTTTTCCCCAACACCTAACCCACCACAGTCTAACAACGCAACCCAGCATATTGACCCTGATTGGACATTCCCCTCAGAGAGCGAGCCAGCTATTCCCTTGCCGGATTTCCGCCCGGTAGTTGCCGAGGTAATGCCCTCGGTGGTTTCTGTGACTACAGAGACTGTAGTATCTTCTTTCTTCGGTCAGAGTACGGAATACGTTGCTGGGTCGGGGATACTTATTGACGACAAAGGATATGTTGTGACCAACGAACATGTAGTTGAAGATGCCCAGAACATCTATGTGGAGTTGGCTGATGGCAGAACATTTTCCGCGAATATAGTAGGCACTGACCCCTTGTCTGATCTTGCCGTGATAAGGATAGATGCCACGGATTTGCCTTATGCCTGTTGGGGCGACTCAGGTTCACTATCTCTTGGCGAATGGGTGCTAGCTGTTGGCAATGCTCTGGAAAAAGGAATAGGAGTAACTCAAGGCATAGTCAGCAGCTTAAATGTATCCGTGACCTCTGGAGGAAATACCCTTTTCGGTTTAATTCAAACTACGGCGGCTCTCAATCCCGGTAACAGCGGTGGCCCACTGGTTAATATGTCTGGTGAGGTGATAGGCATTATCAGCGTTAAGATAGTTGCGTCCGAGGTGGAAGGTGTGGGCTTTGCCATAAGCAGTGACGAGGCTAAGCCTATCATTTTGAACCTAATTCGTTATGGTCGGGTGACCTACCCTTGGCTGGGAGTGGGAGCACAGACTGTGAACCCTTTGCTAGCTATGTCAATGGATCTTCCTGTGGACAGGGGAGCGCTTATCTTAGAAGTAGTTGCTGGTAGCCCTGCAGATACTGCGGGGTTAAGAGAAGATGACATCATCATTCGCTTTGAAGATAAAGAGATAAGCGATGTCGTCGACCTCGTCCAAGCTCTCCGAGCCAGCGAAATTGGCGAAGAGGTAGAAATAGTCTTCGTTCGAGGCGAAGGTATTAAGACAATCTCAGCCCGACTGGTAGAACGCCCGACTTCCTAGAATAGGCTTCCTTAATTCAAATACCGAGCTCAGTAACCATGAACTTCCTGTTTTGGATTTGGAAATTTGAGTTTTGGAGTTTGTTTAGGATTTGGGATTTGCCTTTTTGATTGCCAAGGAGACCTCGCTATTCGAGATGCGGTGTTTCTCACTATAAGCCCCATCAGTAGGCAAACCATCAATAAGCTCCTGAGATAAGGTCTCCTGTTTAATATAGTCAGCAAAAGTGTTTATTACTTGCTTAAGGAGTGGTTCTTTTGTCTGATAATAGGTAATGATGTGGTCTGTGATATCAAACTTGGCATTGCGACGCATACTTTGAAGATGACGCACAAGCTCTCTACTTGCTCCTTCGGCAATTAGCTCAGGGGTCAATTCAATACTTATTGCCACCCAATATCTGGCGTCGTTAGCTATGCTGTAATCTGGCATGTTTGAAGGGAATTCCTCTTTTTCCTTTGTTTCACTCAATACTACGAGGTGCTTGACATTTATCTCTTCTATTACCTCAGTAGCTAAATTCTCTAAAGCTTTTTTCTCCCCTTTCGTCTCTACCCCGACTACGGCTTTACCCAATGGCTGGCGCACTTTAATCCCCGCCTTAGCTCGTGCCGCCCTGCCCAAGCTGGATATTTTCATAGCTAACTCAACATCACTATTTAGCCTGTCATTGATTTTAGTCTCATCCGCTATGGGGAAATCAGTTAAATGAACACTTTCTCTAGCTTCAGGATTAACAGAGCGAAACAAATTCTGATAAAGCTCCTCAGCAATAAATGGCACGAAGGGAGCCAACAATTGGGCTAAAGTCACCAGACATTGATATAGTGTAGTATATGCGGCCAATTTATTGGCGTCGTTCTCGCTTTTCCAGAACCGACGGCGGTTTCTTCTCACGTACCAGTTGGAGAGATTATCTATAAATCCCTCAATCCTACGTGTCGCCGCGGTAGGATTGTAGTTATCCATCAATTTGGAGACCTCGCTTACGAGCCGATTAAGTTCTGAACTAATCCAATTATCCAGTTCCGTGAAGGCTTTTGTTTGATTGCTGTCAGCCGTCAGGGGCTGAGGAACAAAGCGATCGATGTTGGCATAAAGGATAAAAAAGGAATACGTATTCCACAAAGTAAGGAAAAATTTACGTATCGTCTCTTCAAGAGTCTTAGTGGAGAAACGGTGGTTATCTTCTCCTGTAGTAGAAACCAGCATATACCACCTTAGAGCATCTGCACCGTAATTATTAATCACAGCCCAGGGGTCAATTACATTACCCTTGGACTTACTCATTTTCTCACCTTGAGCATCGACGACGTGTCCTAAGCAGATGACATTCTTAAAGCAAGCACTATTGAAAAGTAGGGTAGATATGGCATGTAAACTGTAAAACCAGCCCCTGGTCTGGTCCACAGCCTCGCAAATAAAATCGGCGGGAAAATTTTGCTTAAACTTATCTTCATTCTCGAAGGGATAATGCCACTGAGCTGTGGGCATAGCTCCGGAGTCAAACCAACAATCGATTACTTCGGTAACACGCTGCATCCTGCCATCACATTTAGGACAGGCGAAGGTAATTTCATCCATATAAGGGCGGTGTAAATCCAGGGGTGTGTTTAAGCCACTGAGACTTGACTGCGCCCTTAATTCATCCATCCCGCCGATACATTCACAATTGCCGCAGGAGGAACAGTGCCAAATATTGAGCGGAGTCCCCCAATACCTCTCCCGGGAAAAAGCCCAATCAACGTTGTTCTCCAGCCAGTCGCCAAAACGGCCGTACTTAATATAGTCAGGGTACCAGTTTATTTCAGCGTTGCCCGAGATAAGTTCTTCTTTCACCACTGTTGTCCTGATGTACCAGGTTTGCTTGGCATAATAAAGAAGAGGTGACCCACACCTCCAGCAAAAGGGGTAGGTATGGGTAATCCTCTCGCTGCGGTAAAGCAACCCACGGGACTTTAAGTTATCAAGGATGTCTTTATCGGCATCCTTGATAAACTTGCCTGCACCCGGTAAATCCAGTTTCCCTCGTGCTGGCCCAAGAATCACTGGGGCTTCACTTTTTTGAATATATTCCCGTGCCTTAGGTGTAAAACCCGTCACTAGATTAGTCGTTACCATCCCATTCAACTCCACAGTATGAACGAGGGGCAGGCCCTCCTTCTCGCCTACTTCGAAGTCTATCTCACCGTAAGCCGGGGCTATATGTACAACCCCCGTCCCTTCCTCCAGGGATACGAAATCACCCTCAATAACACGATAAGCTCTCCTCTTATCTCCCTTGACGTAACGAATGTCGATATTGCTGTATAAGGGCTCATAGTGTAGCCCTATCAAATCGCTACCTTTCACTACATCTACTACCTTATATCCACCCAGCCCTGCCTGCTCAAGCAGAGCATCGGCCAGAATGAGATATCCATCATCTACCTCTACCACAGCGTAGTCAGCCTCAGGAACCACTGCCAGGGCGGTATTTCCCGGCAGCGTCCAGGGTGTGGTAGTCCAGGCAAGAAGATAAGCAGGCATGGTTGAGGAGGGAAGTGAGCGGGCAGCTTCGCTACCCCCAGGCTGTGCTAAGTCTAGCTTGAACTTTACCCAGACTGAGGGGTCATCCGCCTCGTCATAGCCCAAAGCTACCTCATGAGAACTGAGGGATGTACCACATCTAGGACAATGCGGCGTTACTTTATAGCCCTGGTAAATTAGGCCTCTGTCCCATAGCTTTTTTATTATCCACCAACAAGATTCAATATAGCTATTGTCTAAGGTTATATAGGGATGCTCCATGTCTAACCAGCAGCCAAGGCGCTCGGTCATAGCTTCCCATTCTTTAATATATTTGAAAGCACTTTGGCGACAATGGTCGTTGAATTTAGCCACTCCATATTCCTCAATTTGAGCCTTACTGGTAAGTGCAAGAGAACTTTCCACCTCTAACTCAACGGGTAAACCATGGGTATCCCACCCTGCCTTTCGTGGCACATGATAACCCTTCATCGCCTTGTACCGACAAACTACGTCCTTATATAGACGGGACAGCACATGATGAACTCCCGGGCTACCATTAGCTGTGGGTGGGCCTTCATAAAAGGCGTAATGTGGCCCTTCCCCTCTCATCTCGATGCTCTTGTTGAAAATTTCCTGCTCTTTCCAGAAACGGAGGATATTCTCTTCAAGTTGAAGAAAGTTACTCTTGGTGTTTACTTCCCGGAACATAGCTAACCCTGTCTCAGTAGAATAACCACTTTCCTACTCTCACCCTCACCTATGCTCTGAGTTGTTACATCGGGATTATCAGCTAGAGTTAAGTGAACAATACGGCGTTCGTCGGCAGGCATTGGCTCCATAGTTATGGCACGGCGTCTTGATTTCACCTGCTCAGCTAGATATAAGGCCAATCTTTGCAAGGACTCACGACGGCGTTCTTTGTATCCGGCAACGTCAACTGTTAGCGGCAGCCAGGCCTTTAACCGTCCGACTAATATGAGCTTGGTAATATATTCCAAGCAAGCTAGGGTCTGACCTCGCCGACCAATCAAGATGCCCAAATCGTCACCCTTGATATCCAAAGCTAGAGGGATCTCATCGGATAGCACTTCAACCTTGCCTGTTATACCCAACAATCCAAGCAATGTATCTAAAATTTCTGTGACCACCTGGACTGCATCATTTTCCGGCGGGGTTAAAGGAGTCACCCTGATTAAGGCCTCTTTGCCTTTTGCTCCTAAAATACCCGACTTCGCCTCTCGAACAACCTCCACCTCAAATTGGTCCCGGCTCAGTCCTAGCTGCGCCTCTGCCTTCTCTATTGCCTGTTCTACTGTCTCAGCTACTATCTCAATCCCTTCCATAGTCCGATTTCCTTTTAGAAATTTGCTTTATTGCCAGCACAATTTGTGATCGCCTCTACAATGCTAGTTCATTTTCCCTTCGCTGGTGTTGACTGAAATGGAGACCGGAATTTAAGGTAACCCCAGCCACCAGTGAAGAAATATTGAGTTATAATACCAATTATATTGGAAACTGCCCAATAGAGAGCCAAGCCACTGGGGAACAGCAAGGTGAGGAAGCCAAACATGAGGGGCATCATCAGCAACATCATCCTGCTTGTGGACTGCTGCGCTGGGTCAACGGCTGGTGCTTGGGTCATCTTTTGCTGTACCCACATTGTGCCACCAACTATGATGGCTAAAATCCAATATGGGTCAGGTTGTGATAAATCAAGCCATAAAAATTTACTGTTCAGCGGAATCGCTTGATTCACTATGTCCCAGGAGTAAAGACGATTAGCTAAATCAAGTAAGTTATCAGGTGTGGTAGCCAGGGCTCTCATAATGGCTTGATAGAGGGCAATCCAGATGGGGAACTGAACCAACATGGGCCATAAGCAGCCCAGAGGGTTTACACCGGCTTCCTTATAAAGCTTCATCATTTCTTGCTGAAGCTTTTGCTGATTTTTACCATATTTCTTTTGCAATTCTTGAATCTTCGGCTGCATGTCCTGCAAAGCCCTAGTGGAATTAAGCTGGCGCTTGGTAAGGGGCCAGGAGATTAAACGAACTATGATAGTAAGGGCAATGATTGCTAACCCAAAGTTGCCAGATAAGAGTTGACTCAAGGCAACCAGCACATTGAGTACTGGGTTACCTATAATGAAATTCCATACTTCTACGAAACTCATTGGATATGACCCTCATTCCTCAATAGCCAATGGAAAATCCCAACTCACCTTCCTCTCGTTAATATCAACGGCATATAACCGGTTATCCTCACCTCGAATATAAACCAAACCCTCGTGGGCGCAAAGAGATGCTATTATTTGGGCATCAATAGTTGGTTTATCGCCATTTTCTCGATTCTCAATTCGCTCACCGTCACCAGTCTCGGGATTAATGACATACACATTGCCTGCCTCATTGGCTATTATTAACAGATTACCAACCAAAACAGGGGAGGAAACTATTGGAGCCGGCTTACCTCTTTGATCCTTGCTTTCAAACTGCCATAATTCTTCCCCTGTCTCAGCATCGATAGCATAGAGTTTGCCATCAAGGCAGCCGGCATAAACAATGCCTTCATTGACTATGGGAGACGCCCAGAACCAATTACCGGCTGGTTTCTCTGGAGGGAATTTCCACACTGATATATTACTGCCTATTTTTACGGCATAAAGGTAGCGGTCAAACGAACCCAAAAATATGACATCATCGTAAATCACTGGTGAAGAAGCAAAGCCTGCCTCTGATGCAAAAGACCAGTCCAATAACTCCCCCGTTGCTGCAGATAAAGCATAGATATGACCATCGTAAGTACTGGCATAGAGAACATCACCCTGAATTGCTGGGGAGGTCCATAGCTTTCTATGTTTTTCGTCTAAGACCTTTGATTCCCAATTTAAATCACCGAATTCCTTATCCAGAGAATACACCCTGCCATTGGAGCTACTTACATATATGGTATCCGCGCTCACTAACAAGTCAGCTACTATGGCATTGCTTTTTGCATTATCTATGGGGCAATCCCACTCCCATTCACCATAACTTCGCTGAGGAAAGGTCAAATCCTGGCTTCTAGCCAACATGTTCAATGCCAGAACCTGACCGCTATAGGTGCCAATGTAAACTATATCTCTATCTACAACCGGTATACTGTATATGGCGGTTGTAACCGATGCTTGGCCACATGATAAGCCGCTGGAGGGTGTGGTGACCGGTGTGGTGGAATAAGACCATTCTAGATTTTCAGTTGACGAATTTATCGCAACCACCCTGCCATCCACGGTGCACACGTAAATAATGCCATCGTGAACTGCGGTTCCTGACCATCCCCTCGCTACCTGAGCCCCGCCTGGAACGCAAGAAACCAGTGTCAAGGGCAAAAGAGCAATTATAACGAGGAACAATATCTTTGGTTGCTTCATTCTATAAACTAAGGTACCGGGTCGTAGCCACCTTCAGAGAAGGGATTACATCGAGCTATCCTCTTGGCTGCCAGCCAGCTGCCTCGGGCAAACCCATGCCTTTTGATTGCCTCAAAAGCATATTGAGAGCATGTAGGCTGGAAACGACAAACACTAGGTAGAAACTTCGATGCTGTGTTCTGGTACAATTTAATTAACCCCAGAGCTAATTGAGTCATTCGTGACTCTCCAACAATTGCGCCCGAGCTAAAAGATTGGTTGCTGCCCCCTCTAGTTGGTGATAGTCAGCATTGACTGCTACAGACCGAGCAATGAAGACAATGTCCCACCCTGGTCTTAGCGATTGCAGCCTCATTATTTCCCTGAGTAACCTCTTCAAGCGATTACGTTGCACCGCCTTACCTACTTTCTTGGTCACCGAAAAACCATATCTGCTTAGACTTAAACCATTTGGCATCGCCTTCATAACTAACAAGCTGGTTGCCCATACTTTGCCTTGTTTATAAACCAAAGTATATTGTGCTCTATTAGTTAAAGATCGAGGCTCCTTCACAGGATAGAGTTAAACCGGAGTTAGCCTATACCTCCCCTTAAGGCGCCTTGCTTTAAGCACTCGTCTTCCAGCTCGAGTGGCCATTCTAGCACGAAAACCTAAGTTGCGCCTCCGGGAAATTTTCTTCGGTTGGTAAGTTCGCTTTGGCATTCTTCAAACTGTTGAACGGGATAGGCCTACGCCTCCAGTCTTCCAAATGTGGCTTGGTGCGTAAGGTAGCATAGCGAGATAACGAGCTCTCTTTATAGCTTGTGCTAAGCTTCTTTGATGTTTAGCACAGGCTCTGCTCCTCCTCCGCGACACAATCTTACCCTGACTGGAAATATAGCGAGATAACACAGAAACATCTTTATAGTCGATCTTCATATTCCCCTTGCAAAAGGGACAAATTGATGGCCTGGTGATGAAGTTCCTTGTACCTCTTGCTCTTCCAGTTGCTCTTCCAGTTACTCTTCCGGTTACTCTTCCGGTATTAGCCAAATCCGTTCTCCTTTATTTTAGTCAAATGGTAAATCTTCAGGTTCAAGCTCTCCTTCCTCAGGAAGGGAAGCTGGAGCTGTTCTATCGAGGAAAATTACTCGGTTTGCTGACACTTCAAGGCTAGTACGCATCTGCCCATCTTGTCCTTCCCAGTTGCGAGAATGTAACCTCCCTTCAACGTAAACTCGCCTTCCTTTGGATAAGAATTGATTACAGCTTTCAGCTTGCTTGCCCCAAACGCTAACTCTAAACCATTCCGTTTCTTCCCTTCTTTCCCCATCGGAGCCGGTATAACGATAATTAGTAGCCATACGAAAAGAGGTGACTGCCTTTCCATTGGGCGTGTACCTCATCTCTGGGTCACTACCTACGTTGCCAATGAGCGTTATTTTGTTTAAGCTTGCCATATCAATCCTCTACTTTTACCACAAGATATCGCAGAATGTCACCCGAAGCACTGATTTCTCCTTCAAGTTCCTTAACCGATTTTGGCATTAACTTGAAGCGAGCTAGAACATAATCAGCCTCCATGAATTTCCTTACAGGATAAGCCAGCTTTCTTCTTCCCCAGTTTTTTATCTCTTCTACTGTCCCACCACGGCTATTAATGGACTGAGTCACCTTATCTACAATTTTAGACATTCCCTCTTCATCAACTTCGGGGCTAATTATAGCTACCAGTTCATAATCGCTCATATCCAGATTTTATAACACAGGGAATAAAATGGCAACAGGACTTGTGTTTTAGCCACCTATTATATCGAGCAGCTAGAATGTTAAATAAAGCCAATGTTATAATTCCGCCAATGAAAGTATCTGAGTTAGGAGAATTTGGCCTGATTGATCTAATACACAGCAGCAGCGCTGGATATGAAAATTCTGGACGCACTCCGTGGCAAGAAATTTTAGTGGGCATTGGTGATGATGCTGCTGCTTGGCAAAGTGACAATCACATCCAATTAGCTACTACAGATACTCTAGTCCAGAATATACACTTTGACCTGAAAGTCATTAGCTGGGAAGAATTGGGCTGGAAAGCACTGGCTGTAAATCTAAGCGATATAGCTGCCATGGGTGGTATTCCCAAGTACGCTTTGCTTTCTCTGGCACTGCCTGGCGAACTGGAGGTGGAGGACATCTCCAAATTTATTAACAGCATGATGCATCTGGCCAGAGAATTTGGAGTGGCTATAGTCGGCGGTAATGTAGCTAGTGCTCCCAATGTAGTTATCACTGTAATGATCATAGGCTGTTCCAAAGACGAAGCTATACTTAAGAGGTCAACAGCTTCTGCTGGTGAGCAAATAGCTGTCACCGGATATTTGGGAGTATCGGCAGCCGGCCTGGAAATGTTCAAGGGGAAAACCATCTCAGATTCCAAAGTAAGCAATATCTTGAGACGAGCTCACTTTAAGCCCATGCCAAGAGTAAAGGAAGGGCAAATTTTAGTCGAACAAGGAGTTAAAACTGCTATAGATATAAGTGATGGGCTTGTTGCTGACCTTGCCCATATATGTGAATCCAGCAGAGTCAACGCTAGGATAAAGATAGAACAAGTACCAGTACACCCTGTGGTCGTAGCAAATTTCCCTAACCATCGGGAGCTGGCTTTATGTGGAGGAGAGGATTATGAGCTTCTTTTTACCGCTGATGAAGCCACTATTGCCCGGGCCAAGCAGGCTCTAAACTGCCCGGTGACTGTAATCGGTGACATAACAGAAGAAAAGTTACCAACACGAGTGACTGTAGTGGATAGCAAGGATAATATCATCCCCTACAAAAAGGGGGGCTGGGAACACTTTAAGAATGGAGTCCCTGAAGTTAAATTCGAATAGACCTGAACAAACTCAGCTTTTGGGAAGCTACTTGGGGAAAATAGCTCAAAGAGCTGATGTTTTCCTTCTCGTAGGTGAATTGGGAACAGGCAAAACTTGCCTTGTCCAGGGCATCGCTCGCGGGCTGGGTGTAAAAGAATATGCCTTCAGTCCCTCTTTCGTCATCCTTAGGGAGTATCATGGTCGACTTCCCTTATACCACATTGATTTCTATCGTCTGGATCACATTGAGGAAATTGCTGACCTTGGACTGGAGGAGTACTTTTACGGCGATGGGGTCTGTGTGATCGAATGGGCAGAGAAGGGGTTGCAGGTACTACCCCGGGATAATTTGCTTATCACCATGCATTATATTCCTATCTCCGAAACAGGGCGGTCTATTTTCCTGAAACCTCAGGGCGAGCGTTATTATGGACTAATAGAACAGCTAAAAAAGGAGAAGGCATTGTTGACCTGAGTACAAGATGCTCAACTTGCATTTCGTGGGGTTATTTAGAGTTTAGAAATTAGATTTCTGCTATGGAATTAGCTATAGATACTTCGTCCAGTATCGTCAGCGTTGCTTTATCTCATAAAGGTGAAGTATCGGCTGTGCTGACCTGGCAAACAGCACAAAACCATACAATAGAACTGTTGACGAATTTAATTTGCTTGTTACAACAAGCCAGGGTAGAGCTAGACTCTGTAGAGGCAATCATCGTAGCTAAAGGTCCAGGAAGCTTTAATGGGCTTCGAGTAGGCATGAGTACTGCTAAAGGGCTAGCTTCTGCCTTAAATATTCCTTTGCTGGGCGTAAACACATTAGAAGCTGAAGCCTATCCCTTTGCATTTACTGGATTACCCCTGCGCCCCATTCACAAGGCTGGTCGCGAGGAAATAGCAACCGCCCTTTATCGGCAAAAAGATAATGAATGGCTGTGTTTGGAGGCAGAAAATCTAACCACAGTTAAAGCTTTGTGCCTTCGAATTAAGCAAAAAACACTTTTTTGTGGTGAAATCCCTCCTGACATAATGAGTGAAATACAGCAGAACCTGGGCAAGCGAGCTATAATTTCCCAAAGTAATAGCCCATCTCGAGCTAGCTCTCTGGCTATATTAGGTTGGCAAAAACTGAGCAGAGGAGAACAGGATGACCCGGTTACCCTACAGCCATTATACCTTCGTCCTCCTCATATAACCAAGCCCAGGGATAAAACACCCCGTTTGTCACTCCGAGTTGAGCAAAGGATACAAGGAAATGGAAATCCCCAGATTAGATGCTGAGTACACAGCAAGGCTTTGTTTTGCCTGTAGCCAGGAGAACCCTATAGGGCTAAAGTTGAAACCTGTTCACGATGGGGAAAAAGTCACCGCGGAATTCACCGCCGGGAAGTTTCATCAAGGCTGGAATGATGTGGTTCACGGCGGTATTCTCTACACTCTCCTTGATGAAGTAAATGCTTACGCCATGCTTTGCCATGGGATTGAGTTTGGCGTTACTGCCAAGAGCGAGATAAGATTTAAACAGGTAGCACCAATCAATGAGCCAATCCAGGCCTCTGCCTGGGTCACTAAACTGACAAAACGTCTAGTGGAAACTAAAGGAGTGCTTACTCTCAAGGATAACACAGTCATAGTCGACGGTGATTTCTTATTCTATGTATGGAGACAATCAAAGAAGACAATCCTTTGGGACATGGATGGAGTTATTGCCGATTCCTATTCTTTCCACTTCGCTGCCTGGCAAGAAACCTTTGCTAAAAGGGGGATAAAATTCGCCAAAAAAGATTTTACCAAGCTCTTTGGCACCAGAAATGACTTCATAATAGGCAGCGTTATGGGTCGTGAACTCTCTGAAGGAGATGTCAAAGTCATTGTGCAAGAGAAAGAAGAGAATTTTCGACGGAAGGCAACAGGAAGTATCAGGCCATTTCCCGGGGTAGTAAGGCTGCTGAATGCCATAAAGAGGGGGAATTTCAAACTAGGCTTGGTTTCTTCAGCGCCCAAAGAAAACATAGACTTGGTTCTTAGTGAGCTTGATTTGGAAGGAATTTTTGGTTGTATTGTTTTTGGCCAAGAAGTATCTGAAAGCAAACCTGGTTCCCAGATATATCTTTTAGCTGCCAGGAAACTGGAAGTAGTGCCTAACGATTGCGTGGTAATTGAAGATTCTCCCTTGGGAGTCAAAGCAGCCAAAACCGCAGGGATGAAATGCCTGGCCATAGCCAATACGCACCCACGACAAAAGCTCGAGGAGGCTGACAAAGTATTTGACTCTTTAGAAAACGTGGATTTGATCACCCTGCTCATGAAGGTTTAGAAATGAGCAGGATAAGGAAGAAGGAGATTTAAATCATGGAGAGAAGTTTAGTTCTTATCAAACCTGATGCTATACAACGGGGATTGGCTGGGGAAATCATTTCTCGTCTGGAAAGGAAGGGGCTTAAAATCGTAGCTATGAAGATGTTGCATATGGATAAAACTTTGGCCCAACGCCACTATGCTATCCATAAGGGGAAAGCTTTCTTCGACGATTTGGTAAATTTCATTACTTCTAGCCCAGTCATCGCAATCGTCTTCCAAGGTGAAAATGCCGTGAAAATAATACGACAAATGATGGGTGAAACTGACCCTGCCAAAGCCCATAGTGGCACTATCAGGGGCGATTTTGGCATTGATATTGGACATAACTTAGTACATGGATCTGATTCACTGGAAAATGCCTCGAAGGAAATAGACTTATTCTTCTTAGCAGAGGAAATTTTCGACTATGAGCGGGAGCTAGATACGTGGATCTATTGAATTCTAACTACGGGGATTGCCTTGTCCCATAGTTTATCCAGTTGATAATAATCCCGCTCTAACGGAGCAAATATATGAACAATAACCGAACCAAAATCAGCAAGCACCCAGCCTGAGTCAGGAGCCCCTTCATTGTGATGAGGCAAGATGCCTTTAGTTCTCAACACTTCATCAATACCCTGCCAGATAGCTTCAATATGTCGCTTGGTATCTCCAGTGCAAATGACAAAGTAATCAGCGAAAGAGCACAGGGCTCTAACGTCCAGCATAGCGATATCCCTTGCTTGCTTCTCAGAAGCAAGTTCGGTAGCCAGGCGTGCTATTCCCTCCGCTTCCAGAAAGGCACTAACCTCCTCCTATATTATACCATTTATGGCAACATTTGACCAAGGACTGTCTCGGCATGTATATTTTGAAAATAATGTGCCCGGCATCAGAAATCTACTGCAAGATTACAACACTTGCAAATTTGCAAATGCAATTTTTCGGTTTGCGATATATCTGCTATAATTAGAACGAGGATAAAGATATGCAAGCAAAATGGTGGCGTAGCGGGTTTTTTTACATACTACTCCTAATAGTGGTAGGGGCTCTGATACTCGCTCGTGTTATGTCTGAAGGAGGGCCTGAGCCAGTAAGCCTGCCTGAGTTTGCCGATGCAGCTAAACAAGGACAAATTGACACCATTCAACAGAGTGGCGAGACGATTGAGGGCTTGGAAAATGATCAAGTCATAATTACAACGCATTTTGACGGTACTACCTATGATCTGGTCAACTTTCTCAAAGATGAAGGGGTAGTCCTGGGAGTAGAAGGGGAAGGAATAGAGTTCGTCGTTGAACCTAGTGGCTTTGATTGGGGGACGATAGCACTAACAGTCATTCTACCTATTGTACTGCTGGGGGCATTGTTTTACTTCTTATTCTTCCGTGCCGCCCGTGGCGCTGGCACGCAAGCCTTCAATTTTAGCAAAAGCCGTGCTCGATTAACTCTTGACAAAAGGCCCGATGTAACTTTCGCCGATGTTGCTGGAACAGATGAGGCAAAAGAAGAGGTTCAAGAAGTAGTGGAATTCCTCAGGTCTCCCCAGAAATTCCAGGCGCTGGGGGGACGCATACCCCGAGGAGTGCTCTTGGTAGGGCCGCCAGGAACAGGAAAGACTTTACTAGCTAAAGCTATAGCTGGAGAAGCCAGGGTGCCTTTTTTCTCTATTAGTGGCAGCGAATTTGTGGAGATGTTTGTGGGCGTGGGTGCCGCCAGGGTCAGAGACCTGTTTGAGCAAGCCAAGCGTAATGCACCATGCCTTATATTTATTGATGAAATCGATGCCGTTGGCCGACACCGTGGTGCTGGTTTGGGTGGAGGACACGACGAGAGGGAGCAGACCCTGAATCAAATTCTGGCTGAGATGGATGGCTTCGATACCAGTACCAATGTCATCATCATGGCTGCCACCAATCGCCCTGACATCCTCGACCCGGCCCTCCTCCGCCCTGGTCGCTTCGACCGCCACGTTGTCATCGATTTACCCGATATAAAAGGCCGTAAGGCTATTCTAGAGGTACATGCCAAGGGCAAGCCGCTGGCCAATGGAGTTAACCTCGAGACGGTAGCTAAGGAAACGCCGGGATTCAGCGGCGCTGACTTAGCTAACTTGATCAATGAAGCAGCCATCCTGGCTGCCCGGCGCAACCGTAAAGATATCACATTAAAGGAGCTTGAAGATGCTGCCGACCGCACTATAGCTGGACCGGAAAAAAGAAGCCGTATAATAAGCTCCAAAGAAAAGGAAATCATTGCTTACCACGAAAGTGGCCATGCCTTGACTGCTAGGATGTTGCCTAATGCCGACCCTGTGCATAAGATTTCTATTGTTGCCCGGGGGATACTGGGGGGCTGGACACGCTTCCTGCCCTCCGAAGACCGCCATTTATGGACTAAGTCTCAGTTTGATGATAGATTGGCAGTAAGCTTGGGCGGACGTGTCGCCGAAGAAATCACGTTCGGGGAAATAACTACCGGTGCCCAAAACGACTTAGAACAGGCAACTAAGCTAGCTAGAAAAATGGTCACCGAGTATGGCATGAGTGAAAAATTAGGCCCGCGGACTTTTGGTCAAAGGCAGGAACTCGTTTTTCTCGGTCGTGAGATCAGCGAACAGAGAGATTACAGCGATAAGATAGCCCAAGAAATCGATGAAGAAGTGCACAATATTATCCAGCGAGCTTACAAAACCACCAAGAAAGTTCTGACCGCGAACAAAGAAAAATTGAAACTGCTAGCTGAAGAGCTTATAGCTCGTGAAACTCTGGATGAACCTGAACTCGACAAAATATTTGAAGGCTTAGCACCCCAGTCAGCCCCCAGCTAAATCAAAAAGCAAAGTTCGAGCCAAGATTCAAATTTTTTGATTTTCTCTCAGTGAGCCAAGCCGACTACTTTCTTCGGCGACAATATCTTCATCTAGCTTGACAAATAGCGGTTGGGGTTGGCGAAGTTTCTGCCCCGGAGGTAAAAACTGAATTTTCCAGCCTGCTTCCCCCACGCTACCATCAAATCCGAGGGAGGAATGAAGCTTTTCGGAGCTGAATGGGAGGAAGGGATAGAAAATAGTTTTCAATGCTGTCAGCACAGAGAGAACCGTGTAGATGGATTTAGCTGAAGTCTCTTGTTCTGTTTTAATTGTCTTCCACGGGGCTTGTTCGTCAAGATAACGATTGGCTTCTTGGGCTAGGGACATAGCCTCTTTAACTGCCCCTTTAAATTCACAGCGATAAAGCAATTTATCTATGCCATCTAACGTAACTTCAGCCCCATGAAGCAAACTCTGGCTGCGTTCATCCAATTCACCCGGCGTAGGCACGGCTCCATCGAAATTGCGATAAGCAAAGGTGAGAACACGGTGAGCTAAATTGCCATAGGTGGCTACCAACTCATTGTTATTACGACGAAGGAATTCACGCCAGGAAAAATCGCTGTCCCCAGTCTCAGGCATATTCACTGCCAAAATATACCTCAAAGGATCTGGCTCATACCGTTCTAGGTAATCATGCAGCCAGATTGCCCAACCACGGCTAGTAGAAAGCTTACTGCCTTCGATGGTCAAAAATTCGTTAGCTGGAACATCATAAGGAAGGTTCAGACTACCATAACCCATCAACATCGCCGGCCAAATAAGGGTATGGAAGAATATATTATCCTTGCCAATGAAATAAAAACTCTTAGCATCGTCTTGCCAAAAAGCTTGCCAGGCAGTATCATCCCCCTGCAATTTTGCCCATTCTTTGCTTGCCGATAGATAACCAATGACTGCCTCAAACCATACATAAATACGTTTACGCTCAAAGCCTGATTGCGGCACAATTACACCCCAATCCAGATCACGAGTAATCGCCCTGTCCTTTAATCCTTCATCCAGAAATTTCCACGTGGTGCTAAGCACATTACGCCGCCAGTGAGTCTGCTCTTTTATCCAGCCAGTCAATTTTTCTTGGAAAGAAGAAAGGCGCAAAAAGAAATGCTCCGAAGACTCGAAGCGAGGCGGAGTAGAACAAAGGTAACAGCGAAGATCCTTAAGCTCCCATGGATTCAAAGGCTTACCACACTCATCACATTCATCACCTCTTGCTTTAGTAAATCCGCAGTGAGGACAAGTGCCTTCCAGATAGCGGTCAGGAAGGGACCTCTGGCACTTGGAGCAATAAGCTTGAAGCATCTTATCTTTGTAGACATAATCCTTGTTGAGCAAAGTGAGAAATATATCATGGGTAACTTGAGTGTGATTTGGAGTGCCAGTATTAGTGAATAAATCGAAAGAGATACCTAATTTTTTCCAGCAATCGACAAATTGCTGATGATATTTGTTCACTACCTCTTGTGGCGTGGTAGATTCTTGTTCAGCGCGAATTGTAATCGGTGCTCCGTGCTGATCGCTACCGGAAACCATCAGCACATTATCGCCCTTAAGGCGATGATAACGGGCAAAAATATCGGCAGGCAGATAAGCGCCAGCAATGTGTCCTAAATGTAGAGGGCCATTGGCATAAGGCCAGGCGACACCGATAAAAATGCGCTCGCTCAAATTCTTTCCCCAAAAGTCAGCCTATTGTAAATCATTAATTACCAGATGTCATTGCTATTAGCCGAGGCTCTCAAATGACGATTGTCAACGTTTATTCCTTGGGGAGAAAAGTTATTATTTGTTTTCCTTTCTCCGTTCTATATGAAATATAACCACGACTCAGGCAGCAATCAGTACAAAGGCGTTGTTTTTCATCTCCCTCCTCGTTGATTGTAAGATAGCGTTCTCCATATTTAATAGGACGATGACAACCATCACATTCCACTTTTCCTGTAGCAATACAACCACGGCGCATTTTAGCTCCTTTCTTGAAATTTCAACCAAGCTCGGGTCCTGCCTTCAATAACGAGAGTAAACTCCCCTCTTGGTTCGGCAAAATGTTCCCTAGCTTGGCTCACTCTGCCCCGGAAAATCTCTTCGTGAACTTTGGTAAGCTCACGGCATACAGATAGTCTTCTATTTCCTAGAATTTCTTCAATATCACTCAATGCTTCACTAAGGCGATGGGGTGTCTCGAAAGCCACTATGGTTCTTGGTTCATCGACTATTGAGCTGAAAAGACGCTGCCTTTGTCCCTTACGGCGGGGCAAAAACCCGAGGTAAAGGAATTGGTCGGTCGGCAACCCGGAAACCACTAAAGCGGTAATCACTGCTGAAGCACCAGGAATCGGTACCACGGAAATCCCGCGCTCAATGGCAGCAATTATAAGCTCGTAACCAGGATCACTTAGTCCTGGCATGCCAGCTTCTGAAACTAGAGCCATGTCTCCTTGCTCGAGATAATTCAATAAATAATCAAGTTTACCTCTTTTACTATGCTCATGATAACTAGTCAATGGAGTTTTTATATCATGGGCATTAAGCAAGTGGCG
>Ga0315549_1002238_pt1 | contig 18718 bp, 16 predicted proteins | sample SalMarSW160200MG_FD_203101 | JGI IMG/M metagenome (GOLD analysis project Ga0315549, IMG submission 203101) | Salt marsh sediment microbial communities from the Plum Island Ecosystem LTER, Massachusetts, United States - Salt Marsh Sediment SW1601-200 ... | reverse complement strand
GCAGATGGACATAGCACAATTCACCGGTTTTAGTCTGGCTGAACCGACGGTTTCATTTCAATTTCCTCGCATAGCCTTTTCCAGAGTTCGTCTTTTCCCTGGCCGGTTTTGGCGGAGAAACGAAGGGGGTGATCAAGCCCTTCCTCTGCAAGTTGTTGGGATATGAGATCAACCCGTTGTTTCGCCTTTCCCCCGGATATCTTATCTGCCTTGGTGAGCACGATTACCGTTCGGATCTCATGGGCTCTGAGCCAGTTCAGGAGTTCTCGATCAGCATCTCCGGGCCCTCGCCGTATATCGATAATTACCACCACAGCCTTGAGATTAGGCCGTCTCGTGAGGTAGGCCTCAACTAAGTGTTTCCAGCCTTGCCTGATCTTTCGTGAGACGGCTGCATACCCGTAGCCTGGCAGATCAGCAAGATAGAAAGAGTTTTCCACCGAAAAGAAGTTGATGGATCTCGTCTTTCCCGGTTGAGAGCTTATCTTTGCAAGCTTTTTCCGTTCCACGAGCCTGTTGATAAGGGAGGATTTTCCTACGTTCGATCTGCCGGCAAAGGCAACCTCGGGTCGGTTCGGAGGAGGGAACTGGTCGGGCTTGAATGCGCTGGTTAAAAATGAAACTTCTCGTGCCATGAGCTCATTATGTGCTGGTTGTTTGATTAGATGAATCATCAGGCATTGTGAGCGTTCAGGGTTCAGGGGTTCAGTGTTCAGGAAAGATATCTCAGTTCATGGCTTTTGCTCCCCCTGAACGCTGAACACTGAACGCTGCACACTTGGATACTCGCATTACTTGAGGCGTTGAAATAATGATAAATGTTGATTCAAAGTTGGAGCGAATTTCAAATATGTTTGACTGGTTATTTGAGGCTTGTAACTTCCAATCGAGGACCATCCAGTATCGAGCATCACGTATCGATCTATCGATTCTTCAGAAATTCCTCGATCCTTCTGAGTCCCTCGGTGATGTTCTCCAAGGAGTTTGCGTACGAGAACCTGAGGTATCCTTCTGCTCCCGTACCGAAATCGATTCCGGGGGCAACACCTACCCCAGCTTTATCAAGTATTTCAAAGGCCAACGTGTATGAATCATGGGAGATGTGGTCCGCCCTGGCAAGTACATAAAATGCCCCAACAGGATCAACCTTGATGCCAAAGCCGAGCTCCCTGAGCCTCGTGAGCATGTAGCGCCGCCTCTGATCAAAGACCGATCTCATGTGTTCGACATCGGGCTGCGCGTCTCTTATGGCAGCGAGGCCCGCATACTGCGAGACGCTGCTCGCAGAGATGAAGAAGTTTTGCTGCATCTTTTGCATGGGACGGAGAAATTCCTCCGGGGGAATCACGAACCCGAGCCTCCAGCCGGTCATGGAATAGAGCTTGGAGAATCCATTCAGCACGAATGCCCTATCCGAATACTCCAGTATGGTATGCTCTTTGCCTTCATATACGAGGCCGTGGTATATTTCATCGGAGATCACGTATGGTCCGAGTTCGAGCAGTTTCTGCATTCTCTCAGCGGAAAGGAGGGTTCCGCAAGGATTTGAAGGGGAGTTGATGAGTATTGCCTTGGTTCGGGGAGATAATCCCTTGGCGACCTCCTCGGGAAGAAATTGAAAGCCGTGGTCCTCCCGCGTATCCACGAAGGAGCACCTCCCTCCCGCGTATTCGATGACGTTCGGATAACAGGGATAGTAAGGATTCGAGACGATAATTTCATCCCCCTTTTCCAGGATGGCCGAGAAGATCAACAGCATTGCAGGAGAGGTTCCGGAGGTGATGAGGACCCGATCCGGATTAAGGTGAACCCCATACCGTTCCAGGTAAAAGTCACAGATGGCCTCCCTCAACTCCAGTACGCCAAGGCTGTGGGTGTAGTGAGTTTTTCCCTCCTTGATGGCCCTAATGCCGGCTTCCCTGATGCATTCGGGCGTATCGAAATCCGGCTCGCCTATCTCCAGGTGGATGATGTCACGTCCCTGCCCTTCAAGGGCGCTGGCCCTCTCCATGACATCCATCACGATAAAGGAGCGGAACTCTTTTGCCCTGGTTGAGACAGTCATTATATCATTCTACCTCTCTCAAAAGACGCCTTGCCTCGGGTGCATAGATATTCTGCTTATTCAACCGTATGGTTTCCTCCAGGTTCCGGGCTGCGAGGGTTGGTTCGTTGAGCTTCCTGTAGAGCCTGCCGAGGTAGAAATAGGAAGCAGGATTGTCAGGTGCGTAACGTATCGATTTCTTGTAGCTCTCAATAGCCTTTTCCCGTTGGTCCAGGCTCTCGAAGGCAATTCCCATGTTATGGTAGGACCTGCTGAAGGAAGGCTGCAATTGAACGGCCTTTTGATAGCATTCGATAGCCCTGCGAGAGTCGCCCTTGTTATAATGGGCGAGGCCCATGTTGTTGTAAGCAAAATGGGGGGTGGCATAAAGGTTGTTCTTGAGGGCATTCTTGAAGCAGCCGATCGCGAGATCCCACTTCTTAAGGATAAGGTAAACCGTGCCGAGGTTGTTATATGCCTCGGAGAAATCCGGGTCTAATTCCACGGCCTTGGTGAAGTGCCTAATCGCCTCAGGGTACATCTTCATTTCCCTGTATGCCAGCGCGAGCTCGTTTTGTATCTCCGGGTTGCCCGGATCAATGGTAGCCGCCTCAAGAAGCTCTCCCAGGCCGGCCGTGTAGTTCCCCTGCGCCAGGAGGGATCTGCCCAAATCCTGCTTGGCTTGGGCCTGCCTTTTTCTCAAGGCCCTATCCTCAGCACATCCGAGCAAGGCAAAAGCCAGCACGGATAGACTGAGTATAAGGGTTGCGCCTCTTCGTAGTTTCAGGGTCATCAGATCACCTTGTTGAGCGGGTATTCAATGATCCCCACTGCCCCCGCATTCAGCAGCTGTGGGATAAGGTCTCTCACCTTCTCCGTATTCACCATGGCCTCTATGGAGACCCACTCGGACTGAAAGAGATGGGCCACGGTAGGCGATGTAATGCTGGGGAGCAATTCTATGATTCCGTCCAATCGTTCCTTGGGGACGTTCATCTTGAGCCCCACCATGCTTTCGGCACAGAGTGCACCCTTGAGGAGCAAGACGATCTGCTGGATCTTGCTCCTCTTCCATGGATCCTCCCAGGAGGATTTGTTCACGATCATCACGGTATTCGATTGCATGAGCTCGTGGATGATCTTGAGTCCATGGGCCCTGATGGTGCTGCCGGTTTCAGTGACCTCAACCACTGCATCAGCAAGGCCTGCTGCAATCTTGGCCTCCGTTGTTCCCCACGAGAATGCCACCCTCACGTCTATGTGCCTTTCGGAGAAGTATTTTGTGGTGAAGTTCACCAATTCGGTGGCTATTTTTTTGCCCTGAAGGTCGGAGATCTCCTTAATATCGGAGTTAGCATCTACTGCTACAACCCACCTGGTGGGTCTATTGGTTGACTTTGAGTACATCAGGTCAGAAACGATAACCACATCAGATTCACTCTCCACCACCCAGTCCTTGCCGGTAATACCGGCATCAATGGTGCCGTTCTCCACGTGAATGGGCATTTCCTGGGCCCTCACGATTGAGCAGGCAATATCTTTGTCGTTTATCTCGGGGAAGTAATTTCGGTCAGCAGTCGTTATCTTCCATCCGGATTTCTCAAACAACCTGACGGTGGATTCCTCGAGGCTTCCCTTTGGTATGCCGAATTTAAGCACGTTCATTTTCCATATACCCTTGCAGGATCAAATATCCTTTCACCAATGATTGTTATATCCCCGTTGCTTTCGACCCTATTGTGAAAACAGCTTTCGTACCCGAGATGGCATGCGGCGCCTCCTACCTGCTCTACCTTGAGAAGGATTGTATCAAAGTCGCAGTCGGCGAAGATCTCCTTTACGATCTGGATATTGCCCGAGGTTGCCCCCTTATGCCAGATCTCTCCCCTGGACCTGCTCCAGTAGTGTGCCTCACCAGTCTGAAGCGTACGCTCCCAGGCGTCGTTATTCATGTAGGCGACCATTAAAACCCTGCCGGATCTATAGTCCTGCGCGATGGCGGGCACGAGACCGTTGCCCTTTTCAAAATCCAATGTGACCATATCTCTTCTTTTACTCTTCTCTTCTGTATGGTAAAATAAAAAAATAATTGTACTCCGACCTATATACAAAACATCCTTTCTGTTGTCTAGAGTGCTTTTATAAAAATAACAGACCTGTTCAGCCACCAAGGCACAAAGACCCGAAGACCTGCCCGACGGACGGCAGGCCGGGAATATGAATATACATTAAATAAAGGTATTTTTTAAATGATTTCAATATGCCGTGGATTAATTCGCTTCAGGCGTATTAAAACGGTTATTATGAAGAATAATTCTGTAATCTTGGTGTCTTTGTGGCAAAATAGCTGAGTAATCACAAGATGAAATAATAAAAAGAGAAAGGATGTGATTATGACGATGCAGGTGATCAGGGAAACACATTTTCCAGGGCTAAAGCTTGCCAGTCGGGGAAAGGTGAGAGACATCTATGACCTCGAGGATACCTTGCTTATCGTTACGACCGACCGAATGTCGGCCTTTGATGTGGTGATGGATGACCCCATACCGGATAAGGGGAAGGTCCTGAACAAGATCTCCCTGTTCTGGTTTGAAACAACCTCCCCCATTATCGGAAATCACGTCATTACCGCGAATCCCGATGAATATCCCGAGGCGTGCAAGCCGTACCGGGACTATTTGGAGGACCGAAGCATGCTGGTGAGGAAGGCCAGACCTCTGCCCGTGGAATGCATCGTGAGAGGATATATCTCGGGGTCGGGATGGCGCGAATATAGGGATAAGGGGAGTATTTCAGGCGTGGCTCTCCCCGATGGGCTGAAGGAGTCTTCGAAACTGCCGGAACCCATCTTCACGCCGTCTACCAAGGCGGAGGGAGGGCTCCACGATGAGAATATTTCTATTGATGAAGTTGCTCGGATCGCGGGAGAGGATGTAGCGAGCGAGATCAAGAGGATTAGCTTAGAGATATATGAGTTTGGAAGGGATCTGGCAGCTGAGCATGGAATCATCATTGCTGATACAAAGTTCGAATTCGGTAAAAGAAATGGAACCCTCATGCTCATCGACGAGGTGTTAACCCCGGATTCATCAAGATTCTGGCCCATAGATGAATACGAACCGGGGCGGCCTCAGAGGAGTTTTGATAAGCAGTTCTTAAGGGATTACCTCGATGGGCTTGACTGGCCCAAGAAGCCGCCGCCGCCAAAGCTGCCTGAAGAGGTAATCGCCATCACAAGGGATAAATATCTCGAAGCCCTTCGGAGGATCACGGGAAGGGGCCTGTGAGTTCCTTACTCCTTTGGATGGCAACTCCCCCTTCTGATCGCTCCTTACACATGCCGGATGAGCCCCATCTTCTAACGGCCCTGCCCTTGACAAGTACGATACTGATGCTTAACATCTCCTCTGACAGTTTTGCCTTATAGTTTAAGGAGTTAGTCTCTATTTGAAAAAAAGAAAGTGCGGTCCTTGAAATACGGGTCCGCGAATTTCACGGTATACTATAGTTCACAATAGAAATCTGAAAGGCATCCAGTGGTGGTAGGCATATGGATGACAGAGAGGTAAAAACGAACGAGGAGACAGATGCGATGGCCAAGGAGTCAGCAGAGCCTCGCCAGGAGGATTCAGAGAAAACCAGTTCGAGGAACAAAAGGGAAAGGCAGAAACAAGCAGAGGAGATGACCAAGCAGGAACTCCTCGAGAAGCTCAAGGAGGTTGAGCAACAATCTCAGGAAAACCACGACCTCTACATGCGGGCTTATGCTGAGATGGAGAATATCAAGAAGAGGGGGGTGAAGGAACGGGAGGATCTGGCGAAATTCGCGAATGAATCCCTTATCAGGGAGATTCTCCCAGTAATTGACAGCCTGGAGAAGGCACTCATTCATGCGCGGGATGGTACTAATCCCTCGGGGTTAGCTGAGGGCATCGAGATGATTCTCAAAGGCCTGATGAATACCCTGGAGAAGGCAGGACTCAAGGAGGTTGAGGCAATGGGAAAACCCTTTGATCCCCACGTTCATGAGGCCATCTCCCAGCAGCCGGATGATACGGTTCCACCGAAGCACGTCATTATGGAGATGCAAAAGGGCTACCTGCTCAACGGTCGCCTTATGAGGCCCTCGATAGTGGTTATCTCTCAGGGAAATGGCGCAAAAAATGACGAAGATTATGCATGATGATATGCATGGTGCATACTAGCTTTTAAGGAGGAGATAATGAGCAAAATAATCGGAATCGATCTGGGAACCACGAATTCCTGCGTTGCCGTGATGGAAGGGGGCGACGCAAAGGTGATCGCGAATGTGGAGGGCAACAGGACCACGCCTTCTACGGTGGCATTTACCGATAGCGGAGAACGGCTGGTGGGACAGACTGCGAAAAGGCAGGCAATCACCAATCCGGATAACACCGTGTATGCGGTGAAGAGACTGATCGGCAGGAAGTATGACTCTCCCGAGGTCCAGAGGGATATCAAGATATCACCCTTCAAGATCACCAAGGCGCCGAACGGCGATGCGCAGGTGACCGTGAGGGGAAAGGATTATAGCGCAGCAGAGATCTCATCGATGATTTTACAGAAGATGAAGCAGACCGCCGAGGAGTACCTGGGTGAAAAGGTGATCGATGCCGTGATTACCGTCCCGGCCTATTTTAATGACAGCCAGAGGCAGGCCACCAAGGATGCCGGCAGGATCGCGGGATTAAACGTGCAGCGGATAATCAACGAGCCGACAGCTGCTTCACTCGCCTATGGGCTGGACAAGAAGAAAGACGAGAAGATAGCGGTCTTCGATCTGGGAGGAGGAACCTTTGATATCTCGATCCTGGAGATAGGTGAAGGGGTCTTCGAGGTCAAGGCTACGCATGGAGATACTCACCTCGGAGGTGAAGACTTCGACCAGAGGGTGATCGATTTCCTCGCCGATGAGTTCAAGAAGGATCAGGGCATTGATCTCAGAAATGACAAGATGGCGCTCCAAAGGCTCAAGGAGGCTGCCGAGAAGGCGAAGATGGAGCTTTCCACCTCTATGGAAACGGATGTAAACCTTCCCTTTATCACCGCTGATGCGAGCGGTCCAAAGCACATGAATATTAAGCTAACGAGGGCAAAGCTCGAGGCCCTTGTGGACGACCTGATCGAGAAGACCACTGAGCCTTGTAAAATAGCACTCAAGGATGCCGGCATGAAACCCAGCGATATCGACGAGGTCATTCTGGTTGGCGGCATGACCAGGGTGCCTAAGGTCCAGCAGAAGGTAAGGGAGATCTTCGGAAAGGAACCGCACAAGGGTGTGAACCCCGATGAGGTCGTTGCAGTTGGTGCTGCTATTCAGGGCGGTGTGCTACAGGGAGATGTGAAGGATGTCCTCCTGCTTGATGTGACCCCTCTTTCGCTGGGTATCGAGACCCTCGGCGGCGTTTTTACCAAGCTCATTGAGAAGAATACCACGATTCCCACGAAAAAAAGCCAGATATTCTCCACCGCAGCCGATAACCAACCGGCAGTGTCCATCCATGTGCTTCAGGGTGAACGGGAAATGGCGGCCAACAATAAGACTCTTGGCCGGTTTGAGCTGGTGGGGATACCAGCGGCACCGAGGGGTATGCCCCAGATAGAGGTGACCTTCGATATCGACGCGAATGGCATCGTGAACGTTTCCGCCAAAGACCTCGGCACAGGAAAGGAGCAGTCGATAAGGATAACCGCCTCGAGCGGCCTCAGCGAGGATGAGATAAAGGGGCTCGTCAAGGATGCGGAGCTTCACGTGGAAGAGGACAGAAAGAAGAGAGAGCTCATCGATGCTCGAAATAACGCTGATTCTCAGATCTATTCGATTGAGAAGTCCATGAAGGAGGCTGGAGATAAGATCGATGCCGGTACGAGGTCTGAGATCGAGAATGCCATCTCCAATCTCAAGAAGGCAATGGAGGGTGAGGATGCGGCGGAGATAAAACGACTTTCCGACGAGCTGACGCAGGTATCTCATAAGATCGCAGAGATCCTGTATGCACAGGCCTCTCAGCAGGCGCAAGCTCAAACAGGAGCGGAATCGGCTGCTGGAGCAGCCGGCTCGGCTAAGGCGGATGAGGATGTCGTTGATGCGGATTTTGAGGAAGTCAAGTAATACACCTCGGCCAATAGTCGGGGCTTCACATGCAACAACTCCTCACTTCCACCCTTAGGTACTGTTCAACAAGGGCAAGAATGTGGCCCTCGACCTCGTGTCGGGGGCCAAAGAGAATTGCGCTTTACCTTTGGACCACCTCATAGTAACATTCTATATGTAATAGCTTTTGACCCTGATTTGGCGGTACCCTTCATTTCCTATCGTCAAACAGACGAGACATTTTTGGAATCCTCATATAGAATGAAAGCACACCAGATCATTCGGATTGATAAGCTCATTGTTGCGGGTATGATTGTGGGGGCCTTCTTTATGGTTTCCTGCGAGAAAAGGATTGCCCTCAAGGAGCCGGAGCCTTTTCCCAAGAAACCCATCGCGATGAAGCCACCTGCGGAGAGACCCGCCGAGGAGCAAGCGATAGCAAAGAAGGCACCTGAAGAGCTACCACCTGAAGAGATTGTAAAGGAGGGGATACCCCCCGAGGAGTTATGGCCTGAGCGGAGGTCGCTCATCGATCAGTTCTTCATGGCTGAGCATTACTTTCGGCAGCAGGAATACGACCTGGCCTTGGAGGCCTATGAACAGTACCTCTTGGAATATCCCTTGGGCGACAAGGTCAAGGATGCCCTTGCCAAGATGGGAACCATCTATTACTACAGAAACCAATATGGGGAGGCCCTGTCTCTTCTTAACGAGGCCATCAAGGCATTTCCCTTAAACGACAGGAGGGCCGAGGTTCACCTGTTGATCGCCAAGATATACTATCATCTTGGGAAGCATCAGGAATCGAAAGAGACTGCCTTGCGGTGGATCGAGCTTTATAAAGACTATCCCAGAAAGGAAGAGGTCTACTATCTGTTGGGCCAAAACTCGATGGAGCTCAATGAGTATGCAAAGACGCTTTCCTGGTGGCTAAAGGTTCTCGAGTCGCCATACCTCACAGAGACGAGAAGACAAGAAGTGAGGTCTCATCTGACCGATCTCATATCCAAGGCAACGGAGGAGCAACTGGAGGAGATGGCTGCCTATGCCAAGGGCAGCGATCTTATTGTTCCCATAAACTGCCGTCTGGGTACCTTCTTTCTCCGATCAGATAGATTGGATGAGGCACGAGTAGCCGCGATGGAGATCCTCAGGCTTGCCCCAGGGGAAGACTGGATCATGAAGGCACGAGAGCTCCTCGAGGAGATCGACGAGAGGCTGAGGGTAAAGCTTGATGTCGTTGGGTGCCTCTTGCCCCTGAGCGGACCATTTGCCATCTATGGACAGGAGGTTTTACGCGGCCTGGAGCTTGGTCTAGGCCTATTTGACAAGGGCAGCGGAGTCCCTTCATCTCTTGAGCTTGTGGTAAGGGATACAGAAGGCAATCCACAAAAGGCAGTCGATGCAATCAGGGCGCTCAAGGAGGATGAGAAGGCGGCACTCGTGATCGGGCCTCTTATTAGTAGGGTCGCCGAGGCGGTGGTGGAGGAGGCGCAGGAATTGGCTATACCCATAATAACCCTAAGCCAGAGTGAAGAGATCACGAACAAAGGCGAGATGATCTTCCAGAATAGCCTGGCTCCGGAAGATCAGGTTAGAAGCCTTGTCAATAAGGTTATGGATGGGATGGGCCTGAGACGATTTGCGATCCTGCATCCCGCAAATCCGTACGGCACGTACTTTATGAATGTATTTTGGGATACGGTTGAAGAAAAGGGAGGTGTGATCAATGCGGTGGAATCCTACGACACCCAAGGCACGGATTTCACCGAGGAAATCAAGAAGATGATCGGCCTATTCTACCCAAGACCAAACCCGGAAATGGAGGAGGAAGGAGGGGAATCGGAAGAGCAGCCGGAGCCTATCATCGATTTTGATGCCGTATTTATCCCAGATAGCTATCAGGGCGCTGCCCTTATTTCCTCCCAGTTGGCCTACCATGATGTGGTGGACGTAACCCTGTTAGGGACCGATCTTTGGAACTCAAAGGAGTTGGTGGAGATCGCTGGAAGATATGTGAACGGAGCGATATTCCCTTCGGGGTTCTTTCCCGGAAGCGGATATCCGGGGGTGAAGAAATTCGTTTCGCAGTATTCCTCAAGCTTCGGTCAGGAACCGGGGCTCCTCGCTGCGATGGGCTACGATACGATCCGGATAGTCAAGCAGATTTTAGAGGAGACCTCAGAGCAGATAAAGACACGCTCAGATTTTTCCGCTGCGTTAGCTGAGGCACGAACCTTTGAAAGCATGACAGGGCCCATGTCATTTGATGAGCAGAGAAGGGCAAAGAGGAATCCCCTTCTTCTGACTGTGAGCGGGGGGCATTTCCTGCCCATGCCGTAAGCCAGCATTCCTCAATGAAATCGCTTCGCTCAGGCGAAATGGGCTGACCTTTTTGCCGCTCTACAAAAGGAAATTCCGAGACGTCAAATTATAGGGCCACCTTTATGAGGGTCAGTATCCCAAGCAAACATGTCATCACACCTACGCCTGAGCGCACCGCATATTCTGGCAAAAACTTGACCGTCAAGGTTGCCATGGGCACGGATAACATTGCTCCGAGGGTGAGCGGAGCTGCGAGCATCAGATCAATATGTCCATGGATGAGGATATAGGCGGTGAACCCAACGATACAGGTCAGAGCCTCTGCCAGGGACGTAATGGCAATGGCATGCTTTGAGGGCACTCCAGAAACGACTTGACCAGCAGTTACCAGTGGACCGTATCCGCCTCCGCTGAGGCCTTTATTGAATGCGGCGATTGCTCCCACGGCAATTATATGGCCACGGCGGTACCGGAGTTGCCTGCGAATCGTCACCAAAATGGTGATGCCTACCGAAAGGATAATGATGGCGATAATGGCTGTGAGCCAGAACTTCGGGACATGGAGAGCGAGTGTGACCCCAGTGAGGGCACCTATTATGCTGAGCAATGAGAGCAATATCAATGTTCCTCGTACTTGTCCGTTATGTAAGAGATCCACATTGCCATCACGATGATGCATCAGGCCAGCAGTAATACCAGTCAGGAATTCACTCAGGAGCACGCAGGGGACGATTTGTAGCGGCTCAAAGCCTGCTAAAAGGAGAAGAGGTGTAAGGGTCGTCCCGTATCCCATGCCGAGGCTTGAGTCAATATATTCGCACAACAGTGCGGTGAGGAAGATAGCCAGGACCGCACCGGGTGCGAGACGCCCCATGAACTGTGGCAGCACTTTCCATTCTGGCACCAGCATTTGAAGGACTAGCAGGATCACTATACCGAGAACGAGTCCCGCCCAGATTCGAACACGCCTTATACGAATTACGGGTACACGAGATAGTCTATGTGCGAACATACCTTTTTTGCCAACATGAGTATTAAGCATTTTCTCTCCTCCATGCTGAGAATTCAGATGAGCAGCCCCCACTGGTGATTTCTCAATTCGTGTTCTCAATTCGTTGACTCGAATCTCGATTATTTATATGATTTTGATATGATAGATTCAATAAGGGTCGAGATCTCCAAGATATCCATGAACACGTGAAGTATCATTGAGCAAATGCCATGCCACTTTTATTTCGAGCTCGCTAGGCCCATTTATGCCCGGTAAATGCTGATATTCGAAAAAAAATCATTGACAGATATAGTAAATATGATAGATAATCCGTTATATTTAATAAGTAACTATAGTATAACACGGGTTTAGCGCACGCGATGGAAAAATTTATGCCCCTCTTGCTCGATGTCTGGCGCGAGGCTTGTCGCCGTATCGAAATCTCGGAGTCGGTTGAGCGGATGGCGCCAATTCTCGCGCGCCGGTTGCCCGTGGATCTCTTATTGGTTCGTCGACTGGATCTGCAACGGTCTTGCCTCGAGACGGTAGCGACGGGACTATCCCGATCGGTATTCCCGCCGGAGCAGCTCGTGACCGACTGTTCATCTGAGGATATCGAACGAATACTGGAGTGGTGTCATGAAGGAAAGGTTATCCACAGTCATTCACGAGACACGAGCGCCCCTTTGCCGGGGGTCATACCGCCGGGTATTGAAGGCAGCCTTTTGGTGGGAGCGTTGTGCAGCTCTACGGAGCACATAGGAGTGCTGATACTTGTGGCCTCACAACCGCGGTCATTTCGAGTCGGGCACAAGGCAATGGTGCATGCCCTTCTCGAACCATTCAGCGTTGCCCTTGAAAATGATCGGCAGGTTCGCGAACTGGTGAAGCTGCGCGAGGCCGCGGAGGCGGATAAACATGCGCTCCTCACGCGCTTGGGCCGCCAGAATATTACAGAGACTATCGTGGGGACTGATTCAGGGCTCCGGCATGTAATGGAACGCGTGGAACTGGTGGCCCGCACCGATATCCCCGTGTTGATCTTCGGGGAGACGGGATCTGGAAAGGAAGTCATAGCCAGGGCAATTCATTCCCGCTCTAATCGGTCTGGCGGCCCCTTTCTCCGTGTCAATTGTGGAGCAATTGCGCCAGAACTGATAGATTCTGAGCTTTTCGGGCATGAACGAGGAAGCTTTACCGGTGCGGTGAGCTTGAGAAGGGGGTGGTTTGAAAGAGCGAACGACGGCACGCTGTTTTTGGATGAAATCGCGGAGTTACCGCTCGCGGCCCAGGTTCGGCTCTTGAGAATACTGCAAGACGGTCTGTTTGAGCGTGTCGGCGGTCAGCGACAGCTTCATGTCGATGTGCGCCTAGTCGCCGCAACTAATCGCGATCTCCGTGCAATGGTAACCGAAGGTCGTTTCCGCGAGGATCTCTGGTACCGGCTCGCCGGATTTCCCATCGATTTACCGCCACTTCGTGATCGGACAGAAGACATGGCGGCGATGGCAGCTCATTTTGCGCAGCGGGCCTCTCGAAGGTTTGGATTAACCCCCCACATGCCCACTCCGGAGGACATCAACTTATTAATCTCTTATCATTGGCCCGGGAACATACGTGAGTTAGCCACAGTGATCGATCGCGCCGCAATCCTCGGAAACGGTGCTCGTCTTGAAATCGCAAAAGCCTTAGGTTTTGACACAGGAGCTGCAAATCCGAAAGGACCATCGCAACGGCAGGGGGACGCGTACCAGGGATCCACAGACCGCTTCTCCTCGCTCGATGCCGCCATGTTGCGTCACATCGAAGCGGCACTGAGGAGGACCAATGGACGGATTGAAGGGCCGTACGGTGCAGCAAAACTATTGGGCATTAATCCCCACACCCTGCGGGCTCGAATGCGTAAACTCCATATCGACTGGAAGGGATACAGGCTTGATGGATATTCCGATAGATGAAAGGTCTGCTCCATCAATTCCTTATGGCTCTTCTTTCTCTGAGCTCTCTTTTTTCTTACGATATACCCCTTTGCTGAGGAAGATGCTCAGCTCATAGAGGATAATAATGGGAACTGCCATCATGATCTGGGTGGCCACATCAGGTGGCGTGAGTATCGCCGATAGGATAAAGGACCCGAGGATGGCAAACTTACGGAACCGCTTCATGGCATCCGGGGTGACCAGGCCGATCTTGGTGAGAAAGAGCACCACTATGGGCATCTCGAACACGAGCCCGAATGCCAGGAGCAACCTGATTGCAAAGGAGAAATACTGCTTCACGGAAGGAAGGGCCTGGATATCCTCGGTGGCAAAGCTCATGAAGAATTTGAATCCATAGGGAAATACGATGAGGTATCCGAAAAGGGCACCGAGGATAAAGAGGATGCTGGAAGACACCACAAAGGGGACGAGGTACCGTTTTTCTTTCTGATAGAGCGCCGGAGCCAGAAACATCCACACCTCGTAGAAGATGACCGGTATGGCCACTATGATGCCGGCAACGAGGGATACCTTGATATAGGTGATAAACATCTCGGGAAGATTGGTGAAGATGAGCCTGCTGTCCGGGGGAAGGACTTTTGTCAAGGGAAGGATGAGAAGGGAAAAGAGCTGTTTGGAGAAGGCATAGGAGATCGCGAAACCCACGCCAATGGCGATCGCGCACACGATCAACCTGCTCCTCAGTTCCTCTAAGTGAGCCAGGAATGGCTGCTTCTCATCCATCGGTATCTTTTTTCTCTGAGGTGCTCCTTAGCTCGCCCTTTCCTTGATCCTCAGGGGCGTTTTCTGCTTTGGCCTCTATTTCATCGGTTTGTTCCGAGGCATTTGCTACCAATCCGCTCACTGAATCTGCTATGTCCTGCTTCATCCCCTTGAGCTCATCCTCGATGTTGAGATTTGCCTTGATATCGGAGGTGGCCTTTCTAAACTCGGCCATTCCCTTGCCAAGGGCCCTGGCCAGGTCGGGCAATTTCTTTGGCCCGATGAAAATCAAGGCGATCACAAAGATAACGATTAATTCAGGCATGCCTATACCGAACATAGGAGCCCTCCTTTTACAGTCCGCTCACAAGTATCTCTTTTATGAAAAGCGAGGGAGCCCCGATTCTACCGAGAAATCTAAGGTCATCCCCCACCTCCTCTACGGCGGAAAACAGATCATAGATCGTGCCGGAGATGGTTACGCCCTTTACGGGAAATGCGTCCTTCCCCTGTTGGATCCTCATCCCAGATGCACCCAAGGAGAACTCCCCTGACACCGGATCAATCGTATGAGCGCCCATAACCTCTGTTATGAAAAGGCCGTCATCCATCTTACTCAGGAGCTGTTCAGGCGATGAGGAACCGGGACCTATAAAGAGGTTGGATACAGATGTCGTTGGGGGGGATGCGATCTGGGGCCTAAAGGAGTTACCCGTTGGCTCAGCGCCCATCTTTTTCGACCAGTATCCATCGAACAGATATGAGGTCAAGGCCCCATCCTTTACCAGGATGGTCCTTGCCTGGGGAGCTCCCTCGTCATCAAAGGGCGCACTACCCATACCCCTAACAGAGAGCCCGTCGTCAATGAGCTGTATCATCGGAGAGGCGACTGTCTCATTGATCCTGCCCTTGAGAAGGGATTTACCCTTGTATACATTCTCTCCAAAGAAGGATGATGCCCAGGCGCCGAGCATATCGGTGACCACCCTGTTTTCCAAGACCGCGGGACACCTGCCCGTCGAGATCTGGCGACCGCCCAGCATCTGTATGCCTCTCTTAGCCGCGCTGAGCCCTATCTTTATGGGATCGAGGTCGGTATAGAACCTGGCGTTACCGAGCTCCCAGCCCATCTCGGATGAGCCGTTGTCCTCAGCGAGGACCATGATCGACATCGTGCAACTGGTTTCTTCCCGTTCGAGATCCAATCCCCTGGAGTTCGTCAATGAGACGTGATGGGTTACCTCCTCGTACTCAGCCCTCCTGGCCTTTTTTATGCGGCGATCTGAGCTCAGGGCGCTGTGCTCCATCTCCTTGACATGGGCTATCTTGTCATTCTCGCGTATCGTCTCGAGGCTCGGGTCGAAGAGTTCCAGATTAGGCACCTCTAATCTCGCCCCCGCATGAAAAGAAGAGTGTGGATCCGCATCATTCTCCCTTGCCGACTCAATCGCTCGATCCGCGAGGCCGTGGAGTCCACCGGGGGTTGGTCCGAAGAGATAGGCAAACCCCAATCTACCCTGTTTAAGGACCCTGAGCGCGAGCCCTATCTCCCTGGATGAGCGGAAATAATCGAGGTTGCCGTCCTTTATGCCGATGGATACTACCTTTTTTCGAGACAGGAATATCTCGAAATCAATGCCCTCAGTCCTGCTCAGGCGATCGGAAATAGCTTTTATTATCTTGTTTTTCTCCATGGTTCATTTCTTGAGAGTAATCTGTGGTGATCGTTTATAGCTCCAGGATCATGGCGATTTCATCACAGTCAGGGAATTTCGGGCAATAAATGCAATCGGCCCAGATCTTATGGGGCAGTTGTGATTTCTCTATCTCCCTAAAGCCAAAACGGGCGAAGAATTCCCTTGTCATGGTTAGCACGAATACCCTTGAGAGACCGAGTTGGACCGCCTCTGCCAGGCAAGCCTCGACGAGCTTGGAACCGAGGCCCCTTCCCTGCGCCTCCTCAACAACAGCCAGGGAGCGCATCTCCCCTAAATCCTCCCATGATATGCATAAGGTGCATGTCCCCATCAGCATCCCATCCTCGCCTTCTTCCGCCACATAGAAATCACGAAGGTGATCGTAGAGCTCGTACAGAGAACGGGGCAACAGGAGGGCCTGGTTCGCATAATGGGAAAGGATCTTATGGATGGATTTCACATCCTTTATTCTTGCCTTCCTGATAGTGGGCATACCTGGCTGTTGGTTATTCATGTTTCGTTGCTCCTTTGAGATCGATCACTGCCGTTTTGTTACTCGCTGTGGGGATACACGATAAAGGGTTTGAACCCCTCCTTTTCGCTCAAACGTGCAGCAAGGCTTTTTGCCTGATCAGCGCTGCTCAAGGGGCCACAGCGGACCCTGTAATATTCCTCACCCTTGATAAAGGTTTTATAGGAGTACGCAGGATACCCGGCTTTGATTAATCTCTCAACCATCTGTTCTGTTCTTCCCCTGTCCTTGAGTGATGCAACTTGCACGCTATAGTTGCCGTCCTTGTCCTGGACCTCTTGCGCCGTCTTCATCTTCTTCGGAGGATTGGGCATTTCCTCACGAGGTTCTTGAGGAGGGGGCTCGCTCCGTGGCTTGGGTTTAGCATCGGTGAGTTGGTTATAAAATGTAAGCTCTTCCTCCTTTATGCGCGGCGCATGATCGGCCTTGTTGCCCTGTTTATCGCTGGCTGCCTTCCCCTTGAAACCCCAGAGCCCCTCCATCCTATCGGGTAAAAACCCCCTGCCAACCATGATGCCCAGAGCGAACACCCAGGCAAGGATAAAGATACATCCCATACCGGAGAAGAGCAGAGAGGTCAAAGAGAATTGAAGGAGGTATCTCTTTTTTGGCTTTTCCGGGACCGATTTCTTGTTCGCCATCGTCTCCAGTCTACATCGCTTCAGGGGCACTCACCCCGAGGAGGCCGAGGCCATTTTTTAATACGATCTTCACAGCGCTGGCTAGGGCAAGCCTCGCCTTGCTCATATCCTTATTCTTGGTGATAATCCTATGACGGTTGTAGTATCGGTGAAAGGCGCTTGCAACCTCCGTGAGGTAATAGGTCAGCCGGTGGGGCTCCAAGGCAGTAACTGCCTCTTCGACGAGGGAGGGGAACTCGGCTATCTTCCGGATGAGCGCTATCTCCTCATCGAGCACAAGCCTTTCAATAAACGGGCCGGGACCCTCGGGAAGACGAAGGTCCCGCTCCGCCGCCTTTCGAAAAACGCTACAGATCCTGGCATGGGCATATTGGACGTAGTACACAGGGTTCTCGCTGTCCTTTCTCTTTACCAAGTCTATGTCGAAATCGAGGGGTGAGGTATGGTCTTTCGTCAAAAATACGAACCGTACCGCATCAACTCCCACCTCATCGACGAGCTCTTGAAGGGTCACGTATCTGCCGGACCTCTTCGACATCTTTACCTCGGCTCCGCCCTCCCAGAGCTTCACCAACTGTATCAAAAGCACCTCGAGCCAGCCGTCCGGTATTCCCTCTGCCATGAGCGCGGCCTTTACCCTGTTTACATAGCCATGATGATCCGCTCCCCAGATATTGATCACCTTGTTGAAGCCCCTTTCCCACTTATCGAGGTGGTAGGCGATATCGGTGGCGAAATAGGTGAATTCCCCGTTCTTCTTTCGGAGCACCCTATCCTTGTCGTCACCGAACAAAGAGGTCCGTACCCACACTGCCCCATCGGCTTCATAGAGCATGCCCTTGTTCTCGAGCAATTGAAGCATCTGATCGATCTTGCCCGACGAGTAGAGGCTGCTCTCCTTGAACCAGAGATCAAAGGAGACCCTGAAGTTCGCCAGGCATTCCTGAATCTCTTTCAGCATCCGTTCATTGCCGAGCTCAGATAACAATGCCACTGCCTCACGTGTGTCGAGCCCATTCAGGCCCTGCTCCTTGGCCAGATCCAGTGCCAAATCCTGGATATACTCACCCTGGTATCCATCAGGGGGGAAAGGATAGGATGGATCTGAGTGCTGTCTCCACTTGCTGTAGATGGATTCCCCAAGCAGGGCAATCTGTTGGCCCCCATCGTTTATGTAGAATTCGCTGCTTACCCGATAGCCGCTGAACTCCAAGAGGCGGCACAATGAGTCCCCCAATGCAGCGCCACGGCCGTGGCCGAGGTGGATGGGGCCGGTGGGATTGGCGCTCACGAACTCCACCATGATCTTCTCATTCCGTCCAAGCCGGTTTCGGCCGTAATCATGGGCGAGTTCCAGTATCTGTGCGAGCTGGTTATGCCATTGCTCGGTTGCCACGAAGAAATTGATAAACCCGGCGCCGCCTATCTCCGCCCTCGCAATCAGGAGGTCGCCATCTACCAGGTGAGCGATAATCGTTTCCGCGATATTCCTGGGGTTCATCCTCTGTCCGCCGGCCATGGTCATGGCCAGGTTCGTGGCGAAATCCCCGTGGTCCGGATTGTTGGGGATCTCGATCGCAAATCCAGGCATCTGCATCTCATGCAGGCAGCCCTCCCTGAAACAGAGATCCACGGTATCCGTAAGGATTGCGGCTATTTTCTTCTTCATCC
>Ga0315549_1002232_pt1 | contig 18751 bp, 11 predicted proteins | sample SalMarSW160200MG_FD_203101 | JGI IMG/M metagenome (GOLD analysis project Ga0315549, IMG submission 203101) | Salt marsh sediment microbial communities from the Plum Island Ecosystem LTER, Massachusetts, United States - Salt Marsh Sediment SW1601-200 ... | reverse complement strand
ATCATGATCAATACAACGGCATGACCAAATCAGTATCCATCGATCCCGAAGGAAAGGAGAGTATCACCTATTACGATGCAGAGGGCAAAGTAATTTCGAACTGTATAAGTGCGGACGAAGCAATAAATATACCGGTAACAGTTGCTGTTAAAAATGGCTATGTGGATATTCATTTGTCTGCCCGGACAACAAATTATACGCTTACAAAAACAGGCTTATGGTATCATGAAGTGGTTGATTTGAAAAACGATAATTTGGTACATTCCGGAAGCGCATCATCCATAACTCTTCCGCCTGGTGTTTACCGCATAGTGTCTCCTGCAAGTGAAACCGGTACAACAGTATATTTCCAGTACAATATGGGATACAGCTATTATTCCTTCAATGCGTATGATGAGGCCGGACGCCTGGTGCGGACGCTTTCGCCCAAAGATGCCGAAGAGATTGCTGCAGATAACGGGACCAATACAAGCGCTATGCTTTCTGTCCGTTGTTCTGAAAATGTGTACGATGCAAATGGTCTTTTGATCAAATCTTATGCTCCGGATGAAGGAGAAACACGCTACCTCTATAGCAAGGACGACAAAATACGTTTTTCACAGAATACCCGGCAGTCCGGAGATAATAAATTCTCATATACGAATTATGACAGGAACGGGAACATAGTCACTTACGGAGAGTATCTTGAAAGCGGGGGTGTACAGTTTTACAGGCCCGATGGTACTCCTTTAAGTGCTGCGTATGCCGAATACTATGTGGATGAACGGTATGAAGAGGACGAATACTTTATCAACAAGAGCAGTCCTGAAAGCATAGGTTATTTTGACGATTTAGGTTATTCCTATTACGGAAAAAAATATAACGATGAAATTATTGCCACAGGATTGACCCAGGAGTTCGTCAGGGGAAGAGTTACCAAAACAAGAAGCGAAAATACAATAACATGGTACAACTATACGTACGACGGATTGGTTGACTGGGTAGTACAAAGGAACGAAGGATTTGATCAGGATGGCGATGGCACGGACGATTTCTTTGTAATTGAGTATTCTTATGATTTCTTAACTAATCTGGAAACGGCGGAGCATTACATTACAGATGAAGTCGGGGATAAACGCTGTGGATTTACCCATCGTTATGAATATGATTTTGATAGCCGGTTAAGTGCGGTATATACTACTCCACAAGGTGAAGAAGAGACCTTGCAAGCCAGGTATGAATATTATCAGCATGGCCCTTTGAAGCGTGTAGAGCTTGCTGACGGACTACAGGGCACCGATTATGTATATACTCTCCATGGATGGCTGAAAAGCATTAATCATCCCTCGCTTAACAGTAATGATCCGGGCAAGGATGGGGTGGCAGGCAGCGCACACGAGGCATTTCAGGCAGATGTATTTGCCATGGCGCTTGATTATTATGAAGACGATTACGAACGTACCGGCACCAACATAAGCAGCAAACCGGCATATAACCGCTACGACGGCAGCATTGCCATGCAGCGCTGGCAGAATAGTTATTGGTCTACGGGCAATACACACAATGCATACAGATACGATTACAATGACAGGAACTTTCTCTGCAAAGCCGTATTTGGCGGTTTCAATTCGTCGACGAAAGTTTTCACGCCTGATACTTATGATGGATACCTGGTAGAGGGTTTGGGTACGGACGGCATACAGTACGATGCCAACGGGAACATCACAGGTCTTGCGCGCATGAATTCGGGTTACACCTATAAGGATCAGCTTAGCTATCATTATATAAATGGTACAAACCAGCTTAACTGGGTAGATAATGCGATATCCCAGAATGCCAGTATTGCAGACCAGTCGCAGGGAAATTACACATACAATGCGATCGGCCAGATGACAGGAAATGCGGGCGACGGGCATTATTTTAAGTACGATGTATATGGCAAGGTAACGGCGATATATAATTCTGCTAATTTTATTTACGATAACCTTATCGCCCAGTATACTTATGACGATCGCGGGTTTCGGTTATCAAAGTTCGACAAGGCACATAATGAAACTACCTGGTACCTGCGCGATCTGTCGGGCAATATTCTTGCTACATATCTTGAAGATACAGGCAATCCCGAATTGGATGAAATACCCATATACGGGACCAATCGCATTGGCATGGCAAGATATGCAGGAGGCAGCTTTGAGAAATGCATATACGAGCTGGGCGATCACCTGGGCAATGTGAGGGCAGTAATAGCCTGGGATGAGACTACGCCTGGCGAGATGGATATACTAGCAGCTACCGATTATTATCCCTTTGGCATGACTATGCGCTGGAATATTACTGAAAACTACCGTTTCGGATACCAGGGACAGTTCGCAGAAGAAGATGACGAGACGGGGTATAACCAGTTTGAAGCAAGGTTGTACGATAGCAGAACAGGAAGGTGGATGGTACCGGATCCGGCAGGACAATACTGGAGTCCTTATTTGGGAATGGGGAATGATTGGATTAATGGTGTTGACCCTGATGGCCGAGATTGGAAAAGTTGGAGAGCTGCAAGGAGATCAGCAAAAGAAAATAATGGTTCTTTTGGAAAGTATAATGGACAATGGGTTTCATGGTATAATGATGATACGAGATCATTTACTGAAAAAAATGGAATTACATATGATGGGCTTGCAGTAGATTATCATGGTAAGGTTGGTTGGTTTCGTAATGATAGGGTTGCAGTAATGTCCTTTACTGCAGATGCAGCTATACCAAGAGTTTTTATGATTGGAAATCATAATATTTATGATGCTGGAGCAGCTATAGAGGTAAATATTGCATTTAATCTTCATGACTTAGACATTATGTTAACTGAGAAACAATTGGACGATTATGATCGCGCAAGATTACCTTCTAGTGGCCTCAGTGTTGAAGTAGGTGTTGCAAGAAGCAGATATGATTTGCAACCAGATGATTTACTTGGATATTCGTATAGTAGAACTAGAGGTTTGGCTATAGCCGGTGTAACTAAATCAATACCACTCGACCCTAATGGTAAAAAAAGTAGAGACATATATATATACAATGGATTTAATGTTGGATCAGGTATAGATGTAAGTGAAAATTATTGGAATACATATACAATAAAGCTATGCGAGTAATCAAAAAAAATAAAATTTTAGTCCTAGTCCTAACTATTTTAGTAATAATAGGAGTGCTTACTTATCTTATTAATATAAGAAAAGACAATTTGTTTCTTGATTTAGTTTTAAAAGAATATTATGATAATTTTTTATTAATGAAGATATATGGAGTAATTGTTGATAAAAAGAACGATGAATTAAATCATGGAATTGAAACATTATATATAAAATGTAATAAAGATACTACTGAACTTGAGTTACATTGGGATCTAAGCGGTTTATATAACAAGGCTAATATTAATGATAGTATTAAAAAAGATTCATTAAGTAATTGCGTAATTCTTCTAAAAAAGGATTATAAGGTTGATACTTTTTATCTAAATCTTCAACAAGATAGCAACAACAAAAAGTAAAAGAGTGTAAAGAAATAATGGTTAAGATGTTAAGTAGAATGGATAAAGAATACCTCCCGCTAGGCGTAACTTGTAAGTACCCCCGCTTGCGCGGATTTGGCTTCGCCGAGCTCACTTCGTTCGGTTGTAATCCGGGAGTAGGATAGAGCAGTTGAATATAAAAAAGAAACTTAAAATTGAAAGAAGAGATTGAAGAAAATATAGCAAATTGAAATGGGCTTCGACTACGCTCAGCCTGAGTAATAAAGGAAAGTAGAGATGTATAGTATGATATGTAATAATATAATTAAGAGGCTTTTGATCATGGTAATGGTTTTATTATTACCACTGCTTGTTTACAGTGCAAAGTGGAAAGGATATTATATAACCATAGAAGGAGATACTGTGCAGGCAATATTTAAAATCATGAAAGAACCCGGAACAAGTTCGCCTTTGCACGCTAAACTGCAAAATGGAATAAAATGCAAAACAAGTAAGTCCGGCTCATATACGAAGATAACTGCGCGTATGGCATGCAAGCTGTGCATTAAGGTAAAAGACACTTACGAAGAATTTGTTACGTATTCAAGTGATAGCCTGTTCAGGTTAATGCCCTACAGCAAGTACTTATTTATTCATTGCATAATTCGGGGTCCGGTTTCATTGTATTGTTATTACTCATATAACAGTTACAGTTTTCCTGGAGGTGGCGGATCCTTTGGAGTTGGTTCAGGTATGTATTCCGGGTCAACACTTACTAAAGAATATACATTGATAAAAGATGACGGCAATTTCATGCGGTTTACTGATGGAGCAAAAAGAAAAGACCTTATGGAATTTTTTGAGGAGTATGATGAACTGGTACAAAAACTGGAAAATAAGGAGATCAGGCCAAGAGAGCTTGATCGGATTGTCAATGAATATAATGTCTGGAGGATTAAGGAGGACTTCGGCTCCGATTAGCCTGACGGGGTTATAAAATGAAAATAAAAGAATGACATATTAATAAGGAAGAGAATATGAAAAAAGTACAATGGATAATCAATATAGTGGTAATTGCGGGGTTGCTGGCTCTTGGAGGCTATCATTTGCTAAAGAAAGAGAAAACGGTATATGTGGATATCGGCCGCCTGATGCAGGAATACCAGGGCATGAAAGATGCCCGCAGGGAATTCGAAAAGAAATCAGCGCAATGGCAGGCCAATGTAGATACATTGGTTTCAGAATGGCAACAGGAATTAAAGAGTTATGAAAAAGAAAGGAACTCATTGACAAGCAAGGAACGTGAGTTGAAAGAAGAATTGCTGCGCAACAAACAGCAGCAGGTAAGTCAGTACCAGGAAGCCATTCAGATGAAAGCCAAGGAAGAAGAACAGAAGCTTACACAAACTGCTGTAAATCGTATCAATGAGTATTTATCGGAATACGGTAAAGAGAAAGGATATATGCTTATTCTTGGCGCCACCGGTACAGGCAATATTGTGTATGCAGACAAGTCAAAGGATATAACCGATGAAATACTGAAAGGATTGCAGGAAGGATACAGCAAAGACAATAAATAACCCTTTGTGCTTCTTTGCGTTGCACATAGTGTGCCTTTGTGGTTACTTGTTTTACCACGAAGAACACAAAGTAGGTTTCACTAAGGAACTCAAGGAAATTACAGATAACTAATATGCTCTCAGCAAAGAATTTCATACTACTCACACTTTTCACTCTTGTCTTTATAGCTTGCGGAAGAAAGCTTACTTACGAGGAGTATATTAATTATATTAAGGATCCGGATAATGGTCTAATACAGGAAAGGGTAATAAACGGTATACAGATGAAAGTGACATACCGTCCTCCTGAATTGCTTGTATACCAGGAATTGCACGATCGTGACAGCATTTCTGAAGAAGATATTAAAGAAACCCGCGAGCGATACGGGCAGCAGCATTATTTTGTGCTTTCCATTTCACAGGGAGGGCAGGAAATCCTTATTAATGCAGCCAACCGACAACGTTTTTCTCTGATTGTCAACCAGTTGACATTTCAAATGGATCGTAACATCTCGCTTATAACAGCAGATAAGGATACTTTGCAGCTTTTGGATTTTCACTATCCCCGTATGTATGCGACAACACCAAGCAGTGATATAATGTTTGCTTTTAAAAAGAATAATCAGAAGACAAAATATGTTGAGCTGCAACTCGATGAATTTGGATTGAATACAGGAGATACCAGATTTCGGTTTGCGTTGAAAGATATAAACAAAACGTTTCAAATGATTCTTATTGATACGTTATGAAAGAATATAAATACATAGAGCTGTCTGTTATACTTGAGAATACAGTTATTAATACGAAAAGAATGATTATGTAAAGGAATCTGATATTGTACGTTGGTTTCAAATTGTAACTTGTTTCAAAACAAATACACCTATGAAAAAATTAATTACACTTCTGCTTTTTTTGTTCATCCTTTTTAATGTAGGAAAATCCCAGACTTCAGGGCCAAATATGCCTGAGACCATGTCATTTGAACCGGTAGATGCCACCGATATGGTGAATTTGTCGTCGGGGAATTTTGCTTATGTGCTTCCCATATTGAACATACCCGGTCCGTCTGCAGGTTTCCCTTTGGCGCTCTCATACCATGGAGGTATTTCTATGGACCAGGAAGCCTCCTGGGCAGGATTAGGCTGGACATTAAACCCGGGGGCTATTAACAGGGGAGTCAACGGATATCCTGATGATTTTCTTAATGATACTTCCATTACAATAGTCTATGACGATGGAGACACCTATACTCAGAATTTTGTGGGAGTGAATGGTCAGATATATATTTTTACAGTAGGATTATCAGTTTCATGGGGTTCTTCCTGGTCAGTGGAAGGGAGTGTAGGTATCGGGATAGAATATGTGAATGCGAGTGCATATTTTGGGGGAGGCACCGAAGGAGGAACTGGAGGTGTTAGAGCTGGAGTGGGTATTCCAAATACTCCAGCTTATCTCTATGCTGGAGGAGGTACAGAAGGATTATATGTTGGAATAGGGGTGAGTTATGAAATGGTAAATCTTGGAATATCCTATAATTTTACAAAGGATCAAACAAGTATTGGATTAAATGTAGGTAAGTACAGCAACGAAATAGCATCTATGAATGTTAGTCTTGGTTCAAAAGGAGTTTCAGTAAGCGGTTCTATCGGCCCTATAGGAACAAATTTTTATAGTACAGCTACTAATACCTCAAATGTTGAGCAGACATCCAAAGGATGGTTTGTTCCTTTAGGTGGTATAACTTTCGGGCATTCAGAAGGAAGCTGGTGGTATCTGGATCACCAGAACTTCTCATTGTGTGGATCATTATATTTAAACAATAGTTACAATGAAAACGAAGACGAAGAAGATTGGCGTCATGATGGAGTACAAAATTCAAGTTTTCTTTCTGATGTTGTGGTATTTCCATTTTCTGAAGAGTCAACTCTTAATAAAGAAAAAATAGAGACTTATGGTAATCTGATGATGCCTGCATACGATGTGTATTCCGTCAACGCACAGGGCTTAAATGGTACAATGAGCCCGAAATATTATGAAAGTAGACTAATAACAGGACAAACACGGGTACTTAATGAGTTTGATACCAAGGACGGTAATAATTATTATGACAATTATGAAAATGAAGTTTGGTATTATCACATTGCTGGCAATGCCTGTACTGATCCGGATAAAAAAATAAAGAAATTCGATGAAACCATAAATCCGTATTTCTATTTTAATGGATATCCAACCAGTTGTTTATTGGTACATGAACTGGAATTCAATACCCCCGATCCGAATAATACAAATCCTGTCTGGGGAGATTTTGAATTATTGCCTGCCACGCAAAGCGGAAGCGAGTATAAATCCTATTCTGATAATGTGGATTTGGCTTCCAACAGAAAGGTAGATGCCAATTTCGTCCAATATTTCACAAACAGTGAATTGGTGAAAAACTCACAATTAGCAAGATCTAAAGGATTTATTGAAACAAAAAGCATAGCCCCGGATCAGAGTTATACTAATCCGCGTAAAAATCCGGATCTGTTTGCGCAAGACGGAATAGGAGCTTTTGTAATTACCGGTATTGACGGACTAACATACCATTATGCTCTGCCTGTATATCAGTTTGATGATTATCATCGATACCAGAAAGAAGGGAACACTTCTTTTTATCTGAGGATGAATTTAAGTAAATATGCTTATACATGGTTATTAACTGCCATAACAGGACCGGATTATATTGATCGCGGTGAAGAAGGATTTGATGAAGAGGATTATGGTTACTGGGTGGAACTTGAATACGGAAAATGGACAGATACCTATTTTTGGCGAACTCCTTATACAGATGATGAATCTAATCAGTTTGGAAGAAAGCAGGTTTATTATTTAAACAGTATTGAAACGAAATCACATATTGCATACTTTATTAAGAGTCTTAGAGAAGATGGTACAGGTTGTTCTGAAATAAAAACATATACAGGTACCGGAGCCAGGGGTGAGAAGAATAAATATATACCAGGTACAAGTTTACCCAGAATGGTGTCTGGCTGGTATATGTATTCCAGTGATGTTACAGTGAATTTCACTTATAAGACTACTAAACTATTGAAGCTTGACAATATTGTTTTATTGGATAAAAAGAATTCAGAGACTTTTCCGGACTGCAGTAGCGGTGAAAATCTTATTGCACAGGAACAGTCTTCACTGCAAATTAGTGGTATATATTACTATAATATTTTTGCATGGGGAACAGATGAAAACAACAATGTTTATCCACTACTAACTCCTTTAGATGATCAATATGGAACTGGTATGATTTATTCATATGTTCATTATTATGAGGACAATGTATTGGATATCAATGACATTGATCAAAGTCTCTATACAAAGGTATTAAAAACGATAAAATTTATTTATGAGGATGATGATAATGCACTGTGCAGAGAAACACCGAATTCTACCACTCCAAATAAAACAAAGTTAACTCTGAAAGAAGTGGAAATATTGGGTGAGTCATCGAAAAAAATCCTGCCGAATTATGAATTTGAATACTATACTTACAATGACAACAGCTACGATCGTGGCAAAATGGATCGATGGGGTTTTTATTTATACTATCCTGACAACTGGAGTTTAAAATCTATCAAAACCCCGATAGGTGCCGAGATCAATGTTGAATATGAAAGTGATTCATACAAGACTTTTTCATTGTTTAATGATATTTTCCAAACTTTGGATTTTGAGAAGCCGGAAAGCTCTGAATTAATAGGCTACAATCAGTTGGATATTATTCTTAAAATACCTGAACCTTATAATATGGAAACAATAGTTAATAATATCGATGATATCTTCATTTCAATGGACGTAGCAAAAATGACATCGCCCCCCTATCCTGTGTTTCTTGGAACTGAATATTTTACTGAGCATGATGCAGAATTGATTGAAACAAATTTTGGGAATAGAACTATAAAGGTTAGATTCACTTGGAATCGTGATGAGTTTGAAATCGTTAATATACAAAACATAAGTGTAAAGTTTAGTTATCCCAATTCTTTAAGAGATGGGGGAGGTATTCGTGTTTCAAATCTGAAAATTAGTGATGGGGTCAATACCTATACTACAAATTATTATTACAATGATCCTACAACAGGTACAACATCCGGCATAACAACGTATGCGCCGTTTTATGGCAGGGCTTTTATACCCTATGCACCGGTAATGCCTGCGCCCGGTGTATTATATGAATATGTAACAGTAAGTCAGATTCATAGTCATAAAACACTCCTTAAGACCGTATACAATTTTGAAGTACCCGAAATAGTAACTGATCCGGCAACATTTAATTTTCAAATGGGAGATCAGTTTCAGGTTGAAAACCCGCAACTCAGTTTGCCTTTTTTTGGTCCTCTGGTTCCTGCTACAGGAGGAGACCATTCAAGAACTGTATATGCAAGGAGTGCTGTAATGCATAATAAAACTTCATCCATTGGGCAGTTAAAATCTATTAGTACATACAATGCTGATGAAGATTTATTGAGTAAAACAATAAATCATTATACAGATACTCTTGGTCTGGGAGTGAATGAAGAGACATATTATTATCTTAAAAATCATATCAAATGGCATTCCACTGCTCATGGGCAATCCACACAGAATTTTCGATTTGTCTCTACCAGTAAAATTAATTATCCTTCTGTTTTGAGTCAAATAGAGACACATTCCGGTGGTAATGTTTCTCACACATATTACGATGAGTTTGATGAGAATACCAGTCTGGCAACCGAAGTAAGACAGACATTCTCTAATGATGCTGAATATAAAACGGTTATAATCCCTGCATACTGTATTGATTCCTATACGGGCTTACCGGATGGTACTATAGAAAATGCCGGTATGGGTTCTAAGGTATATAACATTAATAATAAGAATATGCTCTCCCAGAATGCAGCTACTTTCTCTCTGAAGAAGTTAGATGATGCCTTTAAAGTAATTGGGGTAAACATCCAAACCTGGAATAACAACTGGGATGATACTTACCTGGAGTGGAATACAGGAAATGCAACATTTGAATACGATGGTGATGATCCCGCAGATGCTAACATCTGGCGCAAACACAAAAGCTTTGCCTGGGATGGTGAGTTGGAGGAGGATGGTTCATATAAAGATTTTGAAGATTATGATGATCCGCAGGATTATATTACGAACTGGACGAACTGGTTTGGTGGCAATGGATTTGATAACTGGATAAAGACCAGTGAGGTTAAACGCTACGATCATTATTCATCACCGGTAGAAGTAGTGGATATTAATAATGATTATGCTGCCACTAAAAAGGATCCAAAGAATTTATATACAATTGCTGTTGCTACTAATGCCTCATTGGCAAGTTTCACGGCAACTAGCTTTGAAGATTATGAGGTACTGGATGGAGATGTACGGCATTTTGGTGGTGAATTGATAGATAATTATTCAGGCAATCCTCACGCTGAGCGTTACAGATGTTCAAGGTTACCGGATGATGGTGAAACACCAAGAGTACAAGGTATAAGAGCCCATACAGGTGATTATTATCTACGTGTTCCTGCCATGACAAACGGGCCGAAATACAGAGTTACTCCGGTAAACGGACTGCAAACAGGTCAGAAATACCGGGCTTCGGTATGGATGCATAAAACCAGCTACGAACAATCTATGTTAATGGCAAAAGTGTATACCGGTTCAGGCAGTACTACAGAAGTAGCAAGGGCTTCAGATGCCTTGGGAATTTTTGGCGACTGGAAACTGGTGAATCTTGATTTCGAAGTTCCTGAAAATGCTACAAAATTGGAGGTCTCTGTTGCCGGAAGCAGCAATGATCCTGCCTATTTCGATGATTTCAGGGTGAGTCCGTATGAATCGGCGATTTCTTCGTATACATATGATAAAGCAGGCAATGTAACTGGCATATTGAATAACGATAATTTTGCCACCAAATATTATTACGATGCTGCCGGCCGGTTGTGGAAAACAGAAAAAGAAACGGAAAAAGGTTTTGAAAAAGTATCAACCCACCAGTACAATTATGCAGGCCGTATTTCGGTTTCACCTAATATACAGCAGGATTTTAGCTACGAAGGAGCAGAGAATTTTCGATTTGATGTGATCAAATCTTCAGGACTCGGATTTAATGTAGATATTCCCTGGTGGATGGATAATCTTTCAATGCATTCAAATTATTTTACCATTGATGTTACCCCAAACAACGATTGTAATGTCTTACGTACAGGGGAAATTGTAATTACAACAACACCGGAAGTTGAGGTACTTAAAATTTCTGTTACCCAGGAAGCACCACCTCCTGTATACAATGTTTATCTTCTGAACGCCTGCGATGAACCATTAACCGCAAATGAGATATACATTGGTCAGCCTTACCAGATAATCTATACCGATTGCCAGGATCCGGGAAATCATATTGTAAATTATAAAGTGTACATGCATGATGGGGCAAGCAGAACACTTGTTCATAGTATTAATGACCAGGAAATTGACTGGCATGGCTATGGTGAACACACTTATAATTGGCTGGAAGTACCTGGTAAACCCAATAATCTGCCACAATGGTACGGGAATTATTATTATACGATTTGTGTGGAAAGTGCAGCCGATCCCGAAACATATGATGAAACGGCAATGTTAAAGATTATCAACGGGCCGTCCTGTGCCCCCGAGGAACCGATCGAGGTTTATTTCACAAACAATGTACCTTCTCCTTTTGAAATAACAGACCTTATAAGACAAACCTATGAACATACATTTACCTGGTACAAGTCATCATCTGCCAATTGTACAGATATGCATTTATACCTGGAAGTTTGGGAAAACGAATCTATGATGGATAAAATGCTGAACGATATTTATCTGCCCACTTCACAGGGTCCATTTAGCGGAACAGTAACAAATCAAAATAGTTATACATGGTCCTTCAATCCCTGGGATTTTGAAGATGCCATTGAAAATGAAACAAATCATACGGCAAATTTTATTGAAAAGGATGAATATGTTTATTCCGTCCGGATCGAAGGAGGTGGTACAGGCTGTATTGCCCGCACGAATTTGTTTTACATAGACGGATTAACCTTTAATTTTAATTAAGATTTAAAACAATAGAACATGGCAAAGATATTGTTAAACTCACTCGTCTGTTTGTTAGTTACAATAAGTGCTTTATCAGGATTAAGAGCACAACAACATGCTGCAACAGAGAAGAAAACAGAACAGGTTGTTTTTGAGTATTATTTTGGTTATGCATTGAAAGAGCAAGGAAATAATAATAAAACCAGGTACTATACCGAAATAATCAAAGTAGTTAAGGATACCGTTTCTTCAAAACAGGAAGATATAAGTATGCAATGGGACAACTATTTTTTTGATCAGATAGGTTCTCATTCTTATACTACCGGGATCTACGGACCCTTTTCGACTTTTGAGGAAGCACATAAAAACAGGCAGGCTTATGCGGAGATCACTAACGAACGTGTAAATCTGGATGAATTGCAGGAAAAAGAAGAAATAAAAAGAAGAACAGGAGAAGAGGAAATAAATGAAAGAATTATAATCTCTTTTGACTACAACGAAAGCGAAAGAGGGGATCCAAAAAAGGAGGAAAAGGATACAGGGAAGAAAGAAGAATAGCTATGGACATGTATTTTTGAGATTTTGTGGTAAAAACTAACCACTAAGATGCACAAAGTGCATTACAAAGAGACACAAAGGTGATGCGAACACTTTTTAAAAATAGATAATGATTAATACTATAATACTTCGTGTTCTTTGTGAAATAACCTTTGTGAACTTGGTGGTAAAAAATTTTACCACGAAGGCACACAAAGTACCTCACTAAGGTGCACAAAGATGGCAATAGTAAATAAATGAAAATTCATAACAGGCATATAATATTTTTGCTGATTGTACTGTTCTTTCTTTCCTGCAAAACCGAAATTAAACAGTCGATAAAAACTGAAGAAGCGGGCATAGCCAGGCAAGTCGAAATTACTTCCTTCCCCATAAAACGAGGCATCAACATCAGCCATTTTCTATCCCAGACAGAGCGAACAGTGGAGGAACGCAGACAGTTTTTTACCCAACAGGATTTTGAATTCCTCTCACGCATAGGATACGACCATATTCGTTTGCCGGTTGATGAAGTACAACTCTGGGGTGAACAGGGGAATAAACTACCCCGGGGATTTGCCTTGCTGCATGATGCCGTTACCTGGGCCCGCATGTACAACCTGATGGTAATTGTCGATATGCACATCATTCGTTCCCACTACTTTAATAATAAGGATAATGCACTCTGGACAGAAAGTTCCGCACAGGACCGGTTTATCAGGATGTGGCTGCAACTGTCGGATGAATTAAAAGGATATTCAAATAGTATGGTGGCATACGAACTGCTGAATGAAGCAGTGGCTGATGATCCGGACGACTGGAATCGTCTTCTTGCCAAAGCCATTGCTGCCATTCGCAAAAAAGAACCCGCAAGAAAAATCATCGTAGGTTCCAGTGGCTGGCAGAATCCCGATAATTTTGATCAGCTGAAAATACCCGAAAACGATAAAAACCTCATTCTAAGCTTTCACTTTTATTCACCTCATTCCTTCACTCACCATCAGGCTAACTGGGAAGCTACAGGAATATACGAAGGACCTGTAAAGTATCCCGGCAGGCCAGTAGAACCTAAATACATGAAAGGACTTGACCAGAATGTGATTGATGAACTGATGGTTTATGACGGTGTATATACACGCGATACGCTGTTGAAAATGATCCAAAAGCCGATAGCTTATGCAAAGAAATATGATCTGCCGTTATATTGCGGTGAATTCGGGGCTTTGCATACAGTACCCAGAAAAGATTATCTGCAATGGTATGCCGATGTGCGATACATTTTCGAAACCAATGACATTGCATGGGCAAATTGGGATTACAAAGGCGGATTTGCAATCTTTGATTTCAATACAGGCAAACCGGATAAAGAGCTGATTGAGGTTTTGCTGGGGCCATTGGAAGGTCTGACCATGAAGGAGTAAGAAGGAACACAAAGATGATTTGTTTAACCACGAAGGCGCACAAAGTACTTCACAGAGGAACGCAAAGGGAAAACCAATTTATGTAACTTTATGTATTTTCAATTCATTATTTGTATGTTTATCAGGAAAAGTCAAGGGATTATGAATAGAGGCAATAAGAGTACATTTCTTTCCGGGGACAGCAAAAAAGTACATTTTGGGAGACAGCTTATTTCCTTCATAATCGTTTTTATTCTCATTTCCTGCGGAGGGAAATATCCCGAAGGGGTCCGGCAGGCCATGAAGCAAATGAGTAAGAAAAACCAGCGCAAGTTCGAACGTGTTTTTGAGCATTATAAATCTCCAAAGGACAGTCTGAAACTAAAAGCTGCCTGTTTTCTCGTGAAGAATCTGGCAGACTTTGGCTTTTATGAGGGAGGTCAGATCGATAAATACAATGTGTTGTTTGATGTATTGGCCAACAAACCTCCTGATTATAGGGAAAATCTTCCCTGGTACGCCAATGAGATCAGTTATATTTTCGATTCGCTGCAGCAGGTATTGGGCCCAATGGATCCCAATACTTTTCATTATAAAAAGGACGAAGATGCGTTTACTGCGCAGGGCATGATCAGCTATATCGATCAGGCTTTTGAGGCATGGAACAATCCATGGAGCAAAAATGTATCGTTTAAGGATTTTTGTGAGTACGTATTACCCTACAGGAATTTCACCGAACCCCTTGAAGATTGGCGGACTATGTTCCTGAAAAAATTTGCCTGGATCTGTGATTCGGTTACTCCCGATATGAGCCGTATGGAAGTAGCCAATATGCTCAACCGCAACTCGGAATTGAAATATTCACGAGGCTTCGACCGGTATGTTGTATCCATTGCACCAAGCAAAATACTTCAGGCCATGTACGGCAATTGTGCCGACAACTCGAATTACAAGGCCATGATCATGAGAACCTTCGGTATACCGGCTAGTATTGATTTTTTCCCCCAGTATGGCAACGACCATAATATCCATTACTGGAATGCGGTAATGGACAGGAACGGGAACTTTGTCAGTTTTGAGGAAGCGCTGAATGATATCAATGCATTTGTAGCTTACAAATACCGTATAGCCAAGGTATTCCGCCGTACTTTCTCCAAAAATCCGGAAGTAGAAAAGCTGATCGCAGAAACCAAAGGAAATCTGCCTCCTGCCTTTAAAAATCCAAGAATATATGATGTGACTTCGGAATATGTTGCCGTAACCGATGTAAAACTGAAACTGGAAAATGTACCTGAAAACAGCAAATACGTTTATCTGGGAATATTCAATGATGCCGGGTGGACACTGATCGATTATGCAAGGATCAAAGGAAATGGTAAAGCTGAATTCAAAAACCTCGGCCGTACCATCATGTATCTTCCTTTATGTATATACAACAACAGGTTGATTCCTGTTTCTATGCCCATTAAAATATCTGAAAAAGGATATATACAGTATGTAGAACCGGAAGAACAGACCGAAACAGTAACCCTCACGCGCAAATATCATATGCATCGCAGAAAGATCAATTGGCTAAGGTGCCTGGTTGACGGCAAATTTCAGGGAGCGAACAGAAGCGATTTTTCCGATGCTCAGACACTCGGTATACTTAAACATACTCCCGGTGAGCATGGCGATGAAATAAAAACCGGTTCTAGAAAAACATTTCGCTATTTCAGGTTTGTGTTCTCTCCCGACGAGCTGAAACTGACTTACGATGGAGATGGCGCGAGCATTGCGGAGATAGCGTGTTACGATGCATCCGGCAATAAGATTACCGGTCAGCCCATAGGCAGTGAAGGCAGAAAATACAATCCCTATACTCCTGAATTTTGTTTTGACGGAGATCCGCTTACGTTCTTCGAAGACGCAAGGTACGGGCAGGAGAACAAATATGTGGGACTGGCATTTGACAGGCCTGTCAGCATTCATAAAATAAAATACCTTCCCAGGAACGATATGAACAGTATACAACCGGGCGATACGTATGAACTTTACTATTGGGACAACCGGCAGTTCGTATCGCTTGGCAAAAAAACGGCTTCCGATACGCTTCTTGTATACAGTAATGTGCCAAAAGGAGCTATGTTGTGGTTGCGCGACCTGAGCGGAGGAAAGGAAGAAAGGATCTTTACCTGGGAAAACAATCAACAGCAATGGTGGTAAAGAGAATTGGCAAAGCATCTAAAATGAACAGGAACTGAATTGGATGACATCAAAAAAAATACACATACCTCTTATTTTATCACTGGGACTTTTGCTCCCGTCATTTATTGCATCCGATCAATTTACCGATCCTTTTATACTTCCAAAATATTTTTATTTCTATTTTTTTGCCGTGATCTTTCTTTCTGTTTTCTGTATCGGAAATCTGGGCAGCAAATACAGGACAAGATTCAGCATTGCCTTTCTGGATATTGCCGTGTTCGCTTATATATTGTACCAGCTTGTGCGTGTTTTGGTAACGCCTCATATTAGGTTCTTAAATGATAATCTGTTGATCTTATTGATATCAGGGATTATCTATTTTGTAATAAAAAGCTGGTTGGTTTACAATACTGAAAACAAACGCACAATAGATTTGTTGGTTACAGGTTTTGTCCTGATAGGATTAGGTCAGGCTTGTTATGGCATTTTACAATATGCGAATGTGCTTCCGGGTTTACAGGAGGAATTCAAAACAGCAGGGGCATACGGTAATCCGGGACCATATACCAATTTTCTTGTTCCTCTTGTTCCCTTTGTTCTTGTGTCGATCATATACCGGAAGGAAAAAAGAGGATTATTCTATCCTGGTATTATTGCATTGACCGCCATATTGATTGTTCTTCCCCTGACAGAGGCCCGTACATCCTGGATAGCGACAGGTATTGTTGCAGTATATGTGTTGTACCGGCATAATGCAATACAACGGTTTATTCGCAAACGGATAGCAGCATTATGGATGAAGATCACTGCTTTTGCGTTGGCAGGTATTCTTCTGACCGCCGCTGCCGTATTTCTTTTTCATTATAAAGAACAGTCTTCTTCCGGACGATTGTTTATATGGAAAGTATCTGTTCAAATGATAGCTGATAAGCCGGTGTTTGGTTTTGGATTTGATACATATTCTGTAGCCCATAATAATTACCAGGCTGATTATTTTAATGCGCATCCCGGTGCGGAAGAAGCGGAACTGGCAGATGCAGTAAGCTATGCATTTAATGAATACATACAAATTGCCGCAGAGACAGGTTTGGCGGGATTGCTTTTATTCCTGAGTCTGATTTTTTTTGCTTTTTTTAAAGTGCGTAAAAAACAGGATGATAAAGATCAGAAGAATTATATCCTTATAGCAGCCAGAGGTTCATTGCTGGCGATCCTGATCTCAGCCATGTTTTCATACCCTTTCAGGACCGTTCCTGTATATATGATGTTATTTCTGGTATTATCCGTCATTTCGGCAAATGACTCTGTGAAAATAACAGAAATACAATTCACGGAACAAAGCCGAAGGATTCTGTCTGTTGCAGGTCTTGTCCTGATCGTATTATTCACAGTTGGTCAGGCAAAGAAATACAGGGCATCAAAAGAATGGCTGAAGGCATTCAAACTTGTAAGGGCACACGAATACCCGAAAGCAGTCTCTGTATACGAAGAGCTGTATCCCATTTTAAATTACAATCGCTTTTTCCTTTTTAATTACGGAGCTGAATTGTCTGTGATGGGAGAGTACCATAAAAGTGTTGATTTGCTCACGGAAGCTGAGGAACGACTTAATGATGTTGATCTGTATATTTATCTGGGCAATAGTTATGCCGGTCTGGGAGATTGGAAAAATGCTGCTTCCTGCTTTAAGAAAGCTTCTTTGATCGTACCTGGAAAGTTTTACCCTAAGTATCGCCTGGTAAAAATTTATCTGGAGCTGAACGAATATGAAAAGGCACTGAATCTCGCCAGAGAAATATTGAGCATGCCGGTAAAAGTACCCTCTGATATTATTACAGGCATCAGGAATGAGATGCAGGAGTTATTGGATAAATCAGCCAAATCTGAGATTCAAATTCCCGAATAGTCACTTTATTATGGCAAAGAACAAAAATAATGCTTCTTAATGGTACTTTGTGAAACACTTTGTGTACTTCGTAGCAAAAATATAAATCAAAAAGACCACTAAGTACGTACTAAGTATGACAACTAGAATGATAAAATGAGCATGTTTTTGAAACTCTTTGAGTTGTTTATTCGCACACTCATGAGCTCGCTACGCTCGGTTTCAACTACGTCGTAGCTAAGATTCACAGCAAAGTACAATGTTTATAAGCTGGTGTACTTTGAACAGTTTGTCTCTGTTAAGGAAGCCATCTTAAGAGAAAAATGCATTAAGAAATGGAAAAGAGAATGGAAGGAAAGACTGAATTATGAAAAGAACCCGGAATGGATTGACCTGGCATGTAATTTAAGCTGATATTCTGCTTAAGATCAGAACGGTATGGGAATTGGTTGTTGTATAGGGAAAGACGGATTCCTGCTTACGCAGGAATGACGGTAACAGAAATGCTTTCAGCTAAAATTTTTTATCCATCATAACCGGCAACCAGTAATCAAATAGTGTAATCAATTAAACAGTTACACAGTTACATGATTCAACAATATACAAC
>Ga0315549_1002231_pt1 | contig 18756 bp, 16 predicted proteins | sample SalMarSW160200MG_FD_203101 | JGI IMG/M metagenome (GOLD analysis project Ga0315549, IMG submission 203101) | Salt marsh sediment microbial communities from the Plum Island Ecosystem LTER, Massachusetts, United States - Salt Marsh Sediment SW1601-200 ... | reverse complement strand
GGGGCCTCCATCATGGCCGCCATCCCTATGTTCTCCATCATCAGGGAGAAACCAGGGCCGGATGTGGCAGTCATCGCCCTAGCCCCGGCCAGGGAAGCTCCCACCAGGGCGGACATACTGGCCAGCTCGTCCTCCATCTGGACGAAGATCGCCCCCACCGCCGGCATGCGGCGGGACAGTCTCTCAGGCGTCTCCGTAGAGGGGGTAATAGGGTAGCCAGCAAAAAAATCGCAGCCGGCGGCCAAGCCTCCTTCGGCGCAGGCGTGATCGCCCAGCATGAAATGGCTGCCGGTTAGCACACGCTCTTCAGCACTCATTCGACGCTCTCCTCTTCGACGATCTCCTCGGTGTAGATGGCAAACTCAGGGCAGAGGATGGAGCAGAACTGACAGGCAATGCATTCGTCTTCCTTGCCCTCGGCTACGATAGGATAGTGGTACCCTTTAGCGTTCATTTCAGTGGTTTCTACAAGGACATCTCGGGGACAGAAATCGATGCAGAACCTGCAACCTTTGCAACGCTCGGGAATGATGTATATCCGTCCTCGAGGGATCGATACGGTTGCCTTATCCAGCGGCTGGCGTAGCAGGGCTTCCGCCATTTTTGGCACCTCCGCAGAAAGTGAGCCCCTCCGGCGAGAAGCACGCTCGCCGGGCTTGGTCCTATTTGGTTTGGTCGCCGTTCAGCAAGCCGGCAAAGGTGACACTGCTCAGCTTAGCCACACCCAGGAGTAGTATCTCTTGCCCCACCTTGTACACGGGGCAGAAGGACTCGCGGCCACACTCGTCTGGGGCCAGCAGACAGCGGTCCATCTTAACAGGTCCGTCGACGGCCTCGATCACATCCAGAAGGGTAATCTGGTCCGGCGAGCAGGCCAGGCCGAGGCAGCCCAAGCGGCCTCGTCTGTTCTCCAGGATGCCCGTCCTGCCCAGGCGCTGGGAGATCCTGCCCACGTAGGACGGTGAAAGATGCTGGCGGCGGGCGATCTCCTTGATCCGTGCCTCCCGATGGAGGGACAGATCCAACACTACCCTTATGGCATAGTCAGCTTGCCGGCTCACACGCACGTTCTTCTCGCCTGAAAAAGTTTAAAACTCCGCTATGTTTAATCTTAGCAATGCCTCGAATTCAGTGCAACGCTCCAAGACCACTGATCGTGAAAAAAAGCGCACTGCCCGAGGGATACCTTCTCGTACGGCTGGGTAGAGCCTCTTGCTCTTCCCGCCTTGGCGCATCCCTAGCATAGTTGGCAATCCGTGATTCAGCAATCGCAAAGAAGTGCCCGCCGCTGGCTGGATCCTCAGAGGCCTTGAGGGAGGGAAGCTATGTTTGGCGCTTCCCTGGGCAGGCCCATCCACGCCTGACAGAGGGCATCAGCTACCCCGAGTATACAATGGCGGCCCTTACAGTCAACACGCAGGCAGGCCAACCACAACGACCGCTTTGCCCGATGGACATTGCCCCCTGTATGCTAGATGTGTGATTGCCCGACACTTCTGTACTGCGGGCGTCGAAGAGGAAGGGCCTTGATTCAGCCTAAGGGGAGAGCTTCGCAGCCTGAAGACGTATGGGTGGCCAGCGCCTGCGGCATGTGTTCCAGTCAGTGCTCCATCCTCGTCCATCGGCTGAACGGTGTCGTCAGCATGATTGAGGGCAACCCCAAGAGCCCCCTCGGGATGGGCCGCCTCTGTCCCGGCGGCCTAGCCGGCATCCAGCTCCTGTACGATCTCTATCGAGTGAACCATCCGCTGAAGCGCACCAACCCGGAGAAGGGCATCGGCGTTGATCCCCAGTGGCAGGAAATTGGTTGGGATGAGGCCTTGAACATCATCGTCGAGAAGCTGAGGAAGGTGAGAGCGGAGGACCCCCGTAAGCTCTTCTTCTGCGGAGCGTCCGTCCCCCCGTCAGCCCTGACGTTCGCTCTGGACGTGTTTATGCCTGCCTTTGGCAGCTCCAACAGCTTCATCTGCGAGGACCACCACCGAGGCAATGCCCAACACATCATGGCCCGCAGGCTCCACGCCTCCAGCGCCACTAATCCCGACGTCGCCTGTTGCGACTACCTGCTCATCTTCGGCTGCGAGGTGGGCTCCGCTGACTACTACGCCTTCACCACCATGGCCCAGAAGATGGCCGACGCCCGTGTGCGGGGGATGAAGGTGGTCACGGTGGCCCCCTATATGGGCCCGGCGGCGGAGAAGGCCGACGAATGGCTGCCCATCCGGTCGGGCAGCGAGGGTGCCCTGGCCTGCGCTTTCCTGAACCTTCTGCTCAACGAGTACGGCCTCTACGATGCCGAATACATCCGCCGTCACACAGATGGCCCTTACCTCGTGGGGCCAGACGGCTGCTACGCCCGCGATCAGGCCTCCGGCAAGCCGCTGGTCTGGGACGCCGCCGATGGTAAGGCCAAGCCCTTTGACGAGCGCATAGAGGACGCGGCCATCGATGGCAGCTACGCCGTCGAGGGCAGGGAGTGCAAGCCCGTCTTCCAGCTCCTGAGGGAGCGGGTCAGCAAGTGGACGCCCGAAGCCGCCTCGGAGGTGACCACCATTCCCCCAGAGACGATTCGGCGGGTGGCCCGCGAGTTCGGCGAGGCGGCCCGGGTCGGCAGCACTATCGTCATCGAGGGGCAGGAGCTACCCTATCGGCCGGCGGCCGCCACCTGCTTCGGAGGGGCCTACGGCCACGATAGCGCCTGGCTCACCTCTCTGGCCATTGAGCTGCTGAACCAGGTGGTGGGCTCCAGCGACGTGCCTGGCGGCCTCCTGGGCTGCAACGCCCTATCATACGGTCATCCCCAGACGGGGATGCCCCGCTGGGCGCCTCAGGCCGATGGCGACGGCCTCCTCCTGCCCAGCGAGCCCCAGAGGGGCGCAGGCGGTAAGCCTGTCGAAGCTGTCCGACTCCAAGACTGGCGCCACGGCATCGGCTGGCCGATCACCACCTGCCTGCTGCCCCTCACGGCAGCCGTCCGCGACAGCTTCTCCTTCGGCGATCAGCCCGAGGTGCTCATCAACTGCGGCTCCAACCTGCTGATGGGCCCGGCTAACCCCGAGGTGAGCTTCGAGGCTTTCAAGGACTGCTTCGTCATCTCCTTCAACCTCTTCTCTGACGAGACCGCCGAGGCTCTGGCCGACATTGTCCTCCCCGATGCCTGCTACCTGGAGCGGCTGGAGCCCCTGCCCAACTGGTTAGGCCACGGCCTCTCGGTCGGCATGGGCGACTGGGGCTACCAGATCTGCCAGCCAGCGGCAGAGCCCCTCTACGAGCGGCGCCACTTCTGCGAGGTGCTGCTGGAGATCGGCCGGAGGGTGGGCTTCTCCGAAGGGATGAATGTCAGAGCCAACCTCCTGTATGGCCTTAAGCCGCCCCACGCCCTGAGTCCGGAGGGAGAATACTCCTGGCAGCAGATAGCTGACAGCGCCTACAAGAGCTGGTTCGGGCCAGAGCACGGGCTGGAGTGGTTCAAGGATAACGGCGTCCTCACCTGGCCCAAGCGGCTGGAGGAGGTCTACTGGAAGCCCTTTAGCCGGGCCCGCGTACCCCTTTATCACGAGTGGGCCTCTCGCTTCGGCGAGCAGATCAGACAAATCGCTGAGGAGAGGGGGATGGGCGACATCGATACGTCCGGCTTCCTGCCCCTGCCCGACTGGCGTCCCTGCCAAGCCTTCCAGCCCCAGCCGGGATACGACCTCCAGGCCATCCACTACCAGGCGCCCTGGCACACCTTCTCCCAAGCGTATGAGAACCCGTGGCTGGAGGAGGTCTGCCGCAGCGAGCCCTACAGCTACTTCATCTGCATGAACTCGCGCACCGCCAGCGATAAGGGCATCAGCGACGGCGACCCGATCTGGGTGGAATCGACAGCGGGCCGCCGCCTCAAGGGCAGGGCCAGGCTGACCGAAGCCATTCACCCCCAGGTGGTGGCCATCGCTGGCAACGGCGGTCACTGGGCACGGGGTATGCCCCAGGCCAAGGACAGGGGCGTCCTCTTCAACTCATTGCTGACGTTTGATCTGAAGCACATCGATCTGTTATCCCTGGCCATCGACTGCGATGCCAGGGTGAAGGTTTACAAGGCCTAGAGGAGCGGCCCGTGCGATACGGGATGGTCATCGACCTTAAGAGGTGCATCGGCTGCCACGCCTGCCAGATAGCCTGCAAGGCGGAGAACGGCACCCGGCCCGGTACCCTATGGGCGCGGGTGCTCAAGCAGGAGCTGGGAAGCTTTCCCAACGTGCGGCGGCTCTCCCTGCCTCTTCTCTGCCAGCACTGCCGCCTGGCCCCCTGCGTGGAGGTCTGCCCCACAGGGGCGACCCAGAAGCGAGCCGACGGCATCGTGACCGTCGATCCCGACAAGTGCGTGGGCTGTCGCTACTGTCTGATGGTCTGTCCCTACGGCTCTCGCTACTATCAGGCCGAGGAGTGGACCTATTTCCCCGACAACGGTGCCAACCCCTACGAGGCTATGGCCTACGCCGGGCATCCCACAGGCATCGTGGAGAAGTGTGACTTCTGCCTGAGTAGGGTGGAAAGGGGCCTGCAGCCGGCCTGCGTGGTCGCTTGCCCTGCCAAGGCTAGGACGTTCGGTGACCTGCACGACCGCCAGAGCGAGGTCAGCCAGTTGGTCGACGAGAGGGGTGCCTTCCGCCTGCGCGAGGAGGTGGGCACCTGCCCCTCGATCTTCTACTTGTCTCCCTAGAGGTGATGACGTGCCGTCGATAGATGCCCTCGACCAGCGCCTTCAGGACCTGATGTTGCCTTACCGCCCCCAGAGGGAGTGGATCGAGGGGCGAGGTCTACTCGTCGTCATGGCTCACTTCTTTTCGGGCGTGGGGGCGGGCGTCTGGCTCTTCTCCCTTGCCCTGGACTACGACGCTGGCCTGATCATCAGCATCGTCGTGACGACTGTGCTGGCGGGTGGTGCCCACCTGGCCTTTCTGGGTCGCTGGCAGCGCTTCTGGCGCATGATCCTCAGGCCTCACAGCTCATGGATCAGCCGCGGCCTCCTGGGGATAGCTCTCTTCCTGGCAGGGGCCATCCTGTACGTCCTGCCTGGGGTCAGGGATACCACCTTTGGTTCGGCGATGCTGGTGGTCTCTGTCCTGGGGGTAGCCTTGGTACTGGTGCACGAGGGATTCGTCTACTTTGTCTCCAGGGCTATCCCCTTCTGGAACATCTCCCTCCTGCCCTTCCTCTACATCGCCTATGCCCTTCGAGGCGGAGCAGCCCTGCTGCTGGTAGCAGCGGCCGCTGCCGGCGATGTGTTCGACATCGACCTCCTGGAGGCGATTAAGCTCTGGGTGGTCGTATCCACCGCTGTGCTTGTCCTGTTGTACCTGGCCCTGGCCAACAACGCTGGCCCTGCCGCCAAGCGATCGCTGCAGGAGCTGCTGGCGGGAAGGGTCTCGCTCGCCTTTTATGGCGGTACTGTCTTCTTGGGGCTGGTGATCCCGATAGCCCTGGGGGCTATCGGCTTCACAACCGGCCTCTGGCGAGGGCTGCTGGCCTTCGTTGGCCTGTCCTCGCTGGCTGGCGATTTCTTCGTCCAGTACTGCATCGTCAAGGCGGGCATCTACCTGCCCATCGTCGGCGAGCTGCCGCCAGCCCGCTCCTACCGCGGCAGACCCCGCCTATTCTAGGCGGGCATCCGATTCGTTTTGGGCCAGGCGCTTCCAGCCAAGAAAGCGCACGCCAGCCGGTATGTGACCAACGCCTACTACATTAATGGTGAAAGGGAAGTTTTTAGTGCCGAAAATGCGTAATTACCGACGTGGACACCCTGTTCGGTGTCGGCAGAGAATGGAAGTGCAGGTATTGGCTGAGAAAGGAGCTTCACCATGCGCAACCGAGGGAGGAAAGTCAGTCTCGTGGTTCTGGCAGGTGTGCTTGCTCTGGCTCTGATGGGTTTGATCCGGGGCATGGAAACGACCTCCTCTGAGGCCCAGCAGGACGCTTTACAGCCGGTCGTGGCCAGCGGGGCTTTAGTCAGCTCGGCATCTGCACTCGCGTCTACCCCCACCACTGCTCCGGATGCCGCCGCGGACTCGGAGTGGACGCTGGTTGTCGATGGGTTCGTTCAGTCTCCTATCAGTCTGACCTTCGACGACCTTATCGCAATGCCGACAAGCACGGTCAATGCTGAACTCTACTGCGTTGGCTTGCCTACGACTCCCCTCGCCGAAGGTGACTGGACCGGAGTGAGACTTGGATACATACTGGAACAGGCTGGTGTCTCTCCGGGAGCGATAAAGGTTGCTTTCTACGCTGATGACGGTTTTTCGACCGACCTACCACTCACAACAGCCATGCGTGACGATGTAATCCTAGCCTACGAGAGAGATGGCGAGCCTCTTGCAGAGAAGCAGTTGGTGGTTCCCTGCAAGTGGGGTTACAAATGGATAAGGGAGCCCACTCACATTGAACTGGTCGATTACGACTTCCTGGGCATCTATGAGGCCTGGGGGTACTCCGACGAAGCGAACAGGGTCCCCGAGGACATCGACTGCGATCAGGTGAACAATGAGGATGACAACTGTGAGAGCATCCCCAACCCTGACCAGGTCGATGCCGATGGCGATGGATGGGGCGACGCCTGCGATAACTGCCCCACGGTAGCCACGTCGTGGTATGTGCCTCTATGGGACACAGACTGCGACGGGTACACTGATGCCGTCGAGGCCGTTGTGGGCACCGACCCGGCGGATGGCTGCCCCGACGACGGGAGCCATGATGCCTGGCCGCCAGACATCGACAATAATGCCCGGGTCAACGTCCTCGATATTCTGTTGTTCAAGCCGGCGTTTAGCGGCCCCTACGACCCCCGCTACGACCTGAACGCTGACCAGGCAATAAACGTTCTGGACACCCTGCTGTACAAGCCGTTGCTGGGGGCGTCCTGCACGAACCCGTAGGGCGCGCCTCGGCCGGCCTGCTCCTGGCCACCTCCACGGCGATGCCCCAGTGGGTGGGCAGCCGCCGTATGCCCCCCTTTCATCTCCGCTCTAGGTGCTCGGCGGTTGGAGTCCGGCGAAGATGTCCTCGCCGGTCACGTAGCGCCAGCAGTAGCGGTCGATGATCATTCCCTTGACCCGCTTGAGTGTCACCAGCGGCGCCTCAGCGATGCTGTTGGCGAAATTCAGCCCTCCGCCGGGCAACTCCCCCTGCTAGCCAGCCTTGACGCCTAAGTAGGCCTGGGCCATCTGAGCCAGCGCCTGATCTGCCTCCTCGATGAAGGCGTGCACCACATCTTCGGCCTTATCGACTTTGTCGATGAGGCCCGAGATCTGGCCGGCGCACATGAAGCCGATCTCGGTGTCGCCGCGGACGGTCGCCGCGTCCATCTTGTAACCGTCCACCATCACCTGGAAGGGGAAGGGCTTTATCTCGTGCTCTCGTCCCTGCCAGTCCTCGACGTACTTGTTCCGGATAACCCTGCAGGTCTTGCCGGTGAAGGCCCGGGTGACCACCGCGCCCTCCTCGTTGCATTCGACGATCTTGTTCTTATAGTTGAGATGGCCAAAGGCCTCATGGGTGGCCACAAAGCGGGTGCCTACCCAGATGCCGCAGGCCCCCAAAGCGAAGGCGGCCACCAGGCCGCGGCCATCGGCGATGCCGCCCGCTGCCGCTACTGGCAGCGGCTTGACGGCATCCACCACCTGCGGCAGAAGCGCCAGGGTGCCTATTCGGCCGGTGTGGCCGCCACCCTCGTGCCCCTGGGCGACGACGATATCGGCGCCGCCCTCGGCGCAGCGGCGGGCGTTGCGAACGTTGCCTACCACCGCTATCACCTTCATGCCGCGGCGGTGCATCTCGGCCGTATAGGGGCCGGGGTTCCCCAGGCCCGAGGCGAACACGGGCACGCCCTCCTCGTACACCGCCTCCATCTGCTGCTCCAGGCCGGGCATCCCCTCCGCCAGGAGGAGGTCCACGCCAAAGGGCTTATCGGTCATATCCTTGACCTTGCGGATCTCTTCCCGCAGTGCATCGGGCGCGAACATGGCCCCACCTATCACGCCCAGGCCGCCAGCGTTGGACACAGCCGCTGCCAGTTCGGCCCGGGCCACGTCCGCCATACCGGCCTGGATAATGGGATATTCGATCCCCAGGATCTCCGTTAGGGCTGTTGGGAGCATCGTCACCTCCTTGTGTTCGCCTCTCTCTGCGGCGCTATCGCCATTAGCCTCCCTTCCTCCACCTGTATCTCTACCTTTTCGCCTGGGGTCAGAGGGAGGAACTCCCCATCGAGGTAGAAGGGCAGGGCCTCAGGGCTGGCCAGGGTTACTTTCTGGACGCGATGGCGATAGGCCTTAGCCAGGTTCTCGCTCTTGCCGCGGATGACCTGAAGCACGTACCAGGGGCGCTGCCACTTTGGCACATCGCCCAGGATCAGCAGGTGCAGGAAACCGTCGTCGGGCCTGGCACCGGGCATCAGCCGAAAGCCGCCCTCCGTCTGGCAATTGCTCAGACTGGCCTGCAGGCTCTTGCCCCGGTAGATGAGCTCCTCGCCGACTATCTCCACCTCGACGGGCTGGAAGCGCAGCAGCGCCCGGCACAGGGTCGGGATGTAGGTAATGGGTGAGCCGGCAGCCTTGTCGGTCTCGGCCTGGGCCATGCCCGCGACGACAGCACTCAGGCCCGCGCCGGCGGTGGTGGCGAAGTAGCGCCGCTCGTCGCCTCGTATCAGCAGCCCGAGGTCCACCCGGCGAATGTGACCTGCTCTGGCGACGGCCAGGGCCCGATTCAGGTCGGTAGGGATACCCAGGCTAGCGGCGAAGTCGTTGCCCGTGCCTACCGGCAGCACGCCCAGGGCGGTCTGGAAGCCTGAAGCGGCGATTCCGTTTATCACCTCGCCGACAGTGCCATCGCCGCTCACAACGGTGATCGCGGGCTGCCCGGCAGCTGCTGCATCCCTCGCCAGTCGCTCGCAGTCGCCGGGACCCGCGCTGATGGCCAGTATGTCTCCCGGTGTGAGCACAGACTTGACTCGCTCAAGGGCCTTTCTGCCTCTGCCTCTGCCCGCCCCAGGGTTGACCAGGAAATACATCACACGTTGACGCTACTTAGGTGAGCCCGAGGCTTTGGGCCACCTCGCCCAGGGAGACACCCAGGGCGTCTAAGACCTCGTCCACCTCCTCTGCCTCGATGATCAGAGGCGGCATGATCTGGAGGGTGGAGGGCCGCAGATGGGCGTAGATAGAGATCACGCCGTGCTGGCCCATGGCCCGCGCCATCAGGGGCCCGCACATGTCGTTGGCCATGTCCAGGCCGATCATCAGCCCCCTCTGGCGCACCTCGGAGACGATCCTGGGGTGCTTCTTCTTGAGGGCGGCCAGGCCCTCGGCGAAGCGCTGCCCCATTTGCTGCACGTGGGTCAGGAAGCCCGGCTCGGTGATCTGATCCAGCATCGCCAGGCAGGTCACGCAGCCCAGGTCGGCGCCGCCGTAGGTGGAGATATGGATGAAGGGGTCGGCGTCGAAGAAGGCCTGGAGCCTCGGCCGGTAGCAGGTGGCCGAGATGGGGTAGATGGCTGCGCTCATCCCCTTGCCCAGGAACATGATGTCGGGAACCACTTCGTACTCATCGATGGCCCACAGACGGCCGGTGCGGCCCAGTCCTGCCTGCACCTCGTCTATGATCAGCAGGACGCCTGTCTCGTCGCACAATTGGCGCACGCGGGGGAAGTAGTCTGGCGGCGGGATGAGCATTCCGCCCGTGGCCGGGATGGTCTCAACGATGACGGCGGCGGTGTCGTCATCGATGGCCTCCGCCAGGGCCTCGATGTTGCCGAAGGGCACGCGCCTGAAGCCGGGGGCCAGCGGGCCGAACACACTGGAGAAGCCGTCGGTGGCGGCCAGGGCCAGGCCGGTGTGGCCGTGATAGGCGCCCACAACACAGATGATGCCCGCCTTGCCGCTGTAGCCGCGGGCCAGCTTGATAGCCAGGTCCGCTGCCTCGCCGCCGCCCACGCCAAAGACGGTGTAGGTGATGTCGCCGGGGGTCAGCTCGGCCAGGCGTTTGGCCAGGGCCGCCCGATACTGACTCATCAGCATGTGATCGCCAATGTCCAGATAGTCAAGGGCCTGGCGCAGGGCGGCTATGATGCGGGGTGGCCGGTGACCAAGGTTGAATACGCCGCCCGCCGAGCGACAGTCGATCCAGGAGCGCTTGCCCTCCAGGTCCCACTCCCGCACGCCCTCACGGCGGCCGGGGACAACGTCGAACCCTATCTGCCGATAGGCCGCCACCTTAGAGGGTGACACGTAGCTGGCGAAGTCGTTGATCACAGATTCACTGGTGGGGTGACTATCGGCCATGGGCCCCCCTTCCCGCCTGGCGGCTGGCAGGCGCTACATAACGCGAACGTCACGAGTATACACCGAAGGCAGATAGGCGGCTAGCCTCTACATAGAGGCTGGCTGGCGGTCAGCCCCTTTGCTGGAGGATCATGTTAGCCACCATTCGCCCGCCCATCATGCAGCCAGCGTAGCCGTGGCCGAGTACCGTGTTCGCTCCCACCATCCAGAGGCCGGGCACCTCCGTCTGGTAGGGGACGCGAGCGGACATGGACTGATCGAGGGTATGCTCCAGGCCGTAGCTCGTGCCGCCGCTGGACAGTGTGAAGCGCTCCTGGGTGAGGGGGCTGGCCGACTCCTGCCAGACCACCCTGCGGATGAATCCCGGCATCATCTCTTCCACCACCCTCAGCATCCTCTCCTCCATCTCCCGCTTGGCGGCCAGGTAGGGCGGCGTGTGGCGGTATCCCGACCTCGTCGGGGCGCTCGCTGGACCCTTGGAGGCACCCCAGGCCTGGGGTTGGGCAGGGGCTACGCTCATGAGCTGCAGGTTGGTGTAGCCCCTGGGAGCGATGCTCTCGCTCAGCGGGTCCTTGAGGGAGGCTATGGGTATGAACACAGCTGGCCTATCGGGGAGCCGGCCCTCGTAGCAGGCAGCGAACTGCTCTTCCACGTTGTAATCCGGAAACAGGCACAGATGGGGGCTGGACACGCCCAGCTCGGAGGGATCGACCTCCATGGCCATGTAGATGATGAACAGGGGGAGGGCCATGCGGTAGCCCTCGATTCGCTGGGCAAAGGCGGGGCTGAGGTTCTCCTCGCCCACCATTTCCATGAAGGTGCGCTTGGCATCGGCGTTGGACAGGACGATAGGCGCCCGCAGTTCCTCGCCACTGGCCAGCTCTACGCCCACCGCCTTCCCGCCCTCCACGACGATCCGCTCGACCTTTGAGCGCAGACGCACCTCACCGTCGCCGTCCTCGATGACAGACAGGAGGGCCTCTACCATGGCCCGGCCGCCGCCGCGCACAAAGTGGGCGCCGCTCATGTAGTGGTCGACGACCCTGGCGTGCATAACCGCCGGGGCCTTGCTCGGAGGGGCGGCGTAGATGCCACAAAGGTAACCCAGGACGTAGCGGAGAGGCTCACTCATTTCCAGGGCGTCGAATATCTCGGCCAGGGTGCATCGGCTCACTGGCTTGCCCAGCACCTCCTGCAGCGGCTGCCGCCCGGCGGCAGGTCTCCGACCGGCGGCCGTCATCAGAAAGTCAATGTAGCGGTCAATGGCCCGCGCCTCCTGGGGGAACGCCTCGTGGAGGCGCTGGCGGTAGCGTTCCCATCCCACCGGCATGTGGAAGACCAGGTCGGGCAGCTGCACGGCGTCGAAGCTGTCCGGGTTCAGGGGCACGAACTCCACCCTGTCGGCGACGCCGAGCTGCTCCAGAAGGGTGGGGAAGAACTCTCCTGGGCCGCAGCTGCCGATGTAGTGGAAGCCGACGTCGTAGTCGAACATCTTCTTGCGCCGGAAGGTCATGGCATTGCCGCCAGGGAGGAAGTGCTTCTCCAGAACGAGAGGGCGCAGGCCGCCCTTGGCCAGGAAGGCGGCGGCGGTCAGCCCGCCGATGCCAGAGCCGATGACGATGGCGTCGTGTTGCTCAGCCATGATTGTTTCCCCTTTCCCTCGCCGAAGCCGTGCCAAGCGGACGGCGGCAGGGGGCCATCACTTTCCCCGCCTGGGAGCGGGAAGCTCGCCCAGGGCCATGCGAACGAGCTCGATGATATGGTAGTTGCCGAGGCCCCGCGCCTGGGCATCTTGGGCCATGGTGGCCCGGCATATGGGGCACAGATAGCACATCGCTTCCGCCCCTGCCTCCTGGGCATCGTCCAGGTTGCGGGCGCGCAGGGCGGGCGCCGCTTCCGGCTCCAGGATAGTCACCGCTCCGGAGCAGCACAGCGCATTCTCCCGATCGTACTGCCGCTTGACCCGCTCCACGCCGATCCGCTCCAAGATAGCGTCCACTGCCTCCTCTTTGGCCGGAGATAGCCGCGAGGCGCAGGGCCGCTGATACGCCACCCGAAGGTCGAGGGGCGTGATGTCTCCACTGTGGGCGTCAAGATAATCGCGAAGATATTCCACAACGTGGACAGGCCGGAAAGGCACCGTGATGCCCATCTGGGGCACTCTATCGACCAGCATGCTGTAGCAGTCGTCATGGACGAGGATGACCTCGTCGGCGCCGGTGGCGGCCAGGTTATCCACGAACGTCTGAGCATGGCGCTCGGTAACCGAGGGCGCGCCCAGGTGGTCAAAGAGGATGTAGCAGAAGAAGTGCCGCCCCTTCACCACCGGAAGCCCCTCGAACAGCCGCCCCTCGAACAGGTCGGGGTCGCTGCCACTGAAGACGCAGGCAGACAGCACCTGCCCCTTGGTCTCCGGCACCCTCACCTCCGTGGTGACGGCGAAGGTAGCCTCCTGGCTGGCGACCAGTTGCGGTGGCACTTTTAGGGAGCCGAACTGCTCCTGGCGCTCCATGATGAGGTCGAGCGGCCGGGCATTGGTCGGGCAGTACTCGTTGCAGGCGAAGCAGGTGATACAGGCCGACAGGATGGGCGCCTCCCGCCCGGCGATCAGTTCCTCGATCTCGAAGGCGGCGCGCTCCTTATCGTAGTCTACATAGAGGCAGCGCACGAAGCAGTCGCCACATCGGTCGCAACGGCTTTCATCGAACATCTTTGGACCTCCCTTGGAAGCCTTCACGCCCGGACGGCAATGAGGCTCCTCTATACTATCCTGTCGACGTGAAGTCCGTCCAGAGTGAAGAGACGGTCCGCCCGAAGGGCTCGATGCGCTGGTCATCTCCCAGGGAAATACATCACGAAGGCCGTCCGCTGGTTATATAATGGCCGTACGTGGCAGAAGGAGGTTGACTCGATGGTGGAGATGAGCGGCAAGCAGGCCTTGATGGAGCAGTTGGTGGCCGAGGGCGTGAGATACGTCTTCGGCAACCCCGGCACCACCGAGCAGCCCTTCATGGACATCCTGCAGGACTACCCCCAGATTCAGTACATCCTCGCCCTTCAGGAAGCGACTGCCCTGGGTATGGCCGATGCCTATGCCTGGGCCTCCGGGCGGCCCGCCTTCGTCGAGCTGCACATTGCCCCCGGTCTGGGCAACGCTATGGGCATGCTCTACAACGCCTACTACACGGGCACACCGCTGGTGGTCTACGCTGGCCAGCACGAAGCCAGGGGAGTGATCCAGGAGATCCTCCTGGCCGCCGATCTGGTGAGCATGGCGCGACCCGTCACCAAGTGGAGCGTGGAGGTGCAGGACGCCGCCGACATCCCCACCGTGCTCCGGCGCGCCTTCAAGACGGCCGCCGAACCGCCCCGCGGACCGGTGTTCATCTCTATCCCCCTGAATGTGATGGACCAGACCGCTGAGATGACCATCGCCCCAGCAACCTATTCCCGCTGGCGGGTGCGCCCCGACCCGCAGGCAGTGGCAGAAGCAGCAGACCTTCTGGCCGCCGCCCAGTCGCCGGTGATCGTCTGCGGCGACGGCGTGGCCCTGTCCGGCGCTCTGGAGGAGGCCGTTCAGCTAGCCGAACTTATTGGTGCTCAGGTTTACAGCTCCTTCTCCGCTGAACTGGCCTTCCCCACCGGTCACCCTCTCTACCAGGGACTGGTGAACATCATCCGTGAGGCTGGCCTGCGCATGCAGCTAGCAGCGGCCGATGTGCTGCTCACCGTAGGGGCACCGGCCTTTCGTGTTCTCTACCCCATGTCTGAGCCGCCTTTCCCCGCTCAGACCAAGGTCATCCAGATAGACGCAAACCCTTGGGAGCTGGCTAAGAACTGGCCGGCAACTCTGGCCATGGTTGCCGACCCTCGGATGGGCCTGCGCGATCTGCTTCAGGTGTTGCCTTCGAGGCTCTCTGAGACGGCCCGCCAGGCGGCTGCGGCTCGCCTTCAAGCCGCCCGTCAGCAAAAGGAACAGGCCCAGGAGTCCTTGGAGGCGGCCGCTCGCTCTGTCTGGGACGCCGTACCTATAGCGGTGCCTCACCTCATGAAGGAGCTGGCTGACTGCTTGGAGCCGGGCACGGTCGTCTACGACGAGGCGATCACATCCTCCGTCCACCTGTCCCACTATCTGAAGTTCAACCAGCCCGGGACGTACTTCAACTGTCCCGGCGGCGGCCTGGGCGCTGGCTTACCCGGTGCCCTGGGTGTCAAGCTGGCTCGGCCCGATAGCCCTGTGCTGGCCGTGGTCGGCGACGGAGCCGCCCTCTATACCATCCAGGCCCTGTGGACCGCTGCGCACTATCGCATTCCCGTCACCTATGTCATCTGCAACAATCAGAGCTATCGCATCCTCAAGATCAACATGCTCCAGTACCTCGGCGAAGCCATGGCCGGGCGCAACTTCATCGGTATGGACTTGGTGGATCCCGTCCTCGACTTCGCCCAGATCGCCCAGGCCTTTGGCATCCGCGGCCAGCGGGTGGAGAGGCCGGAGGAGCTCGGCCCTGCCCTGCGTTCGGCTTTGCGTTCGGGGGAGCCCTCCCTGGTGGACGTGGTCATCGAAGGTGGCCTGAGGCGGTAGGCGCTCTGCCCACAGGCCGCGAGCATGTGACGGTTCCCTCCTTTACCGCTGCCTTTGCTAAACCCTATGAGGCGGCCCAGCGGTTGCCTCTAGGTAGTGCATCGTCTAGACTAGTTCTGGCGGTTAGGGTCCGTACCTCACCGCTTGGCTTTGGCCATTACTGCGTAAGGGAGGGAGACATATGGATGCACAGGTGCTCGAAAGGGCAAAGGGGCACTTCGCAAAGCTGATCGAAGCGCAGTTGGAGCGGATAGAGCGGATGAAGAAGGATGAGGGGTGGGTTGACTACGAGAAAGTCAAACCCATCATCATCGGCGTATGCTTGGGAGACGGCATTGGCCCCTACATCTGCCAGCAAACACAGAGGGTTCTCGAGTTTCTGCTCAAGCCAGAGCTGGAAAGCGGAAAGGTGGTCTTCAAGACCATTGAGGGACTGACCATCGAGAATCGGGCCAAGCACAACAAGGCCATTCCCGACGATGTGCTGGAGGAGCTCAAGCAGTGCCACGTCATCCTCAAGGCGCCCACCACAACGCCGCGCGAGGGGGACCCCTGGCCCAACATCGAGAGCGCCAACGTGGCCATGCGGAAGGAGCTGGACCTGTTTGCCAACGTCAGGCCGGTGAAGGTTCCGGAGCACGGCATCGACTGGATGTTCTTCCGCGAAAACACTGAGGGCGCTTACGCCCTGGGAAGCAGCGGCATCAACGTCACCGACGACCTGGCCATCGACTTCACAGTGACCACCTCCCAGGGCGCTGAGCGGATCATCCGCCTGGCCTTCGATTACGCTAAGAAGACCGGCATCAATAAGGTGACCGTGGTCACCAAGGCCAACGTCGTCAAGACCACAGACGGCAGGTTCCTCGATGTCGCCCGGGAAGTCGCCAAGGACTATCCCGAGGTTGAATGGGACGACTGGTACATCGACATCATGACTGCCAAGCTGGTCGACCCCAAGAGGCGGACGCAGTTCCGGGTCATGGCGCTGCCCAACCTCTACGGCGACATCCTGACCGACGAGGCGGCGGAGTTCCAGGGTGGGGTAGGGACTGCTGGCAGCGCCAACATCGGCAAGCGCTACGGCATGTTCGAGGCCATCCACGGCAGTGCACCTCGCATGGTCAAAGAGGGCCGCGCTGACTATGCCGACCCCTGCAGCCTTATCCGGGCGGCGGCTATGATGCTGAACCACATCGGCTTCACCGACCGCGGCAAGAAGCTGGAGATGGCCCTCGACATCTGCGGCAATTTCGAGCAGAAGCTGGTAGTCACCGGCCGACCCACCGGCGCCAAGGGATCCGAGCTCGCCGACTATCTCATGGAGACTATCCAGGACCCCGAGCTGGAAAAGCGCTGGCAAAGCTACCAGCCCGAGGCTAAGGTGGCGTAGGAGAGCCTACCCACCGAGAACCGAAAGAACTGCGCGCCGAAGCACGACTGACGGGCGGCCACTATCCACGCTGGTTCGTGGAAGCGGCCGCCCCAGCTTTTCAGAGCGCACGCGCACCGTCTTCCCCCGCGACCTCGTTCTCCGTTACCATATGCACCGCAGCCGCTTTTCCCTGATGGCTGCGAGGGAGAGAGGCTGGCAGGCTCGTTGCCAGGCAGATGGGAGGCAGAACGATGAGGCTGCGCGATAGGACAGCGATCGTCACGGGCGCCTCCACCGGCATCGGTCGGGAGACAGCGCGCCTGTTCGCCCGCGCCGGGGCCAACGTGGTGCTGGCGTCGCGGAACGCAGAGGTCCTGGCGCGAGTGGCCCAGGAGCTTGAGCCCTACCGCGGACGCTCCCTGCCGGTTCCCACCGACGTCACCGATGCCCAGGCGGTGGAGGCGATGGTGAGCAGGGCGGCCGAGGAGTTCGGCAGCGTCGATATCCTGGTGAACAACGCCGGTCTCGGCCTGTACGCCAGCCTCGCCGAGGGGAGCATGGAGAACATCCGCTATCTGTTCGAGGTGAACGTCTTCGGCGCTCTCAACTGCATTCGAGCGGTGACGCCGTACATGAAGCGGCAGCGCAGAGGCCAGATCATCAACGTCTCTTCGGTAGCGGGGAAGATAGCGGCGCCTTACGAAGGGGCTTACGCCGCCACCAAGTTCGCCCTCACCGCCATCTCCGACGCTGTGCGGCTGGAGCTTCTCGACCACGGGATCAAGGTCATCACCGTCTACCCCGGGCCGATTGGAACGTCGTTCCGGGAGAGCGCCATCAAGGAGATCGAGCTGCCCGCCGCGCCTCCGGCTGTCCGCCGCATACCGCCCGTGCGCGTGGCCCAGGCTATTGTCAAAGCGGCGCGTGACGAACGGCCAGAAGTGTACGTCACCTGGTTCGATCGATTAGCCGTGACCCTCAAGGGCATCTCGCCCCGCTTCATCGACTGGGGGATGCGCCGCTTCTACCTGCGGCGGCGGGGCGAGCGGGCGCGGTAGGGCTAGGGACGGCCACAGCGGCACCGCGTGGGCATGGCGCCGCCCGTCAGAAGACAAGCCGGAAATCGTGCTGGGCAGCTTCCCCGAAGGCTCTACCCCGTGTAGGCTTCCTCTTCAATGGGAACCGCGTCGAAGCCGCGAGTCACGTGCCGCTCCCTGTCGGCGTTTCTAACAAACAGGTTCACCCATGCAGGCGCATATTGAATTCGGGGCACTACCGGAAGAACCGCAAACGCGCGCAAAGCGTCTCGAACCACGTCTGAGACTCGAACACCGAGAGCATGTGCTGCTTCTCTCAGCTGGTCAACCTCTTCGGGCCTCATGCGGACGGAAAGCACTACTGAGTCACCACGGGGGCCCACTTCCGCGACTTCCGGCGTCTCCTCCCATTCTTCGGCATCGTCCTTGTGCATCTCGAAATGCCGTGCCAAGTCCTTTTCACTAGCCTGTGTATCCATGTTGTCGCCTCCACTTTCCTTTCTCGTCTTTCGTGCTCGCCCATCCTGTGATCGGGCACCAGCAGCCGGCCTCCCCTGTCGGGGCTAGTACAATCGTCACCATTGCGCCACCGTCGTCGGGCCCGACCATTTTGTATGCTCCACGACGGCCCTTCTTGTTCTTCAGGAAGATGGGGCTACCACGCAAGACCGCATCGGCCCGTTTTGCCGAAATGCCGCGGTGCCAAAGCTTATCCAGGTTATCATCATCGAAGTGTAGCGAATCAATCCGAAGCAACGACTTGACTCGTGCCGCTGGTTTGCATACAATGTTTACGGTGTCTACAAATATCGTACAGCGAAAGGATCAGAAATGCAAGTAGACTTCATGATTCTGGCGGACGCGGCACGTGTGGCCGAAGGAAAGCTATACCTAATGGGCGGCGGTTGGACTAGGCTCTTCGCTTCGCAGGTTCCATTTGCGCATACGCTAGCCATCGCTGTCGGATTCCTGGTTCCTTGGGATGAAACGAACGAGCCCCATGACTTTGAGCTGAAAATGGTTTCAGAGGATGGTCAGCCTGTTATTCCTCCAATGACGGGGCAAATGGAGCTCGGCAGACCTCCCGGCATCAAGAAGGGAGCGGAACAACGGGGGATGATTGCTGTTAGCACTACCGTCGAGTTCTCGCATTTGGGACGCTACGAAATTAGGCTATCCACCGACGGCCAACTCGTGAGAACTACGGCCTTTGACGTGGTGCAGGCGAGGCCTAAGTAGATCTCCAGAAGCATCTCTCACTTCCCCCCTCTCCACCATACCTCGCGCCGGCCGGCAGAACGGCGCTGTCTTCTTCCCTGATCTCGTTCAGAAACATGGGTGACACCTAGAATGGTGTCGCTATGCGGATTATCAGAGGGACAGCGCCCGGGGCCCTACGCCTGGCAGGCCGCGGGCAGGAGCTGTCAGGAGAAGCCAGGC
>Ga0315549_1002230_pt1 | contig 18773 bp, 12 predicted proteins | sample SalMarSW160200MG_FD_203101 | JGI IMG/M metagenome (GOLD analysis project Ga0315549, IMG submission 203101) | Salt marsh sediment microbial communities from the Plum Island Ecosystem LTER, Massachusetts, United States - Salt Marsh Sediment SW1601-200 ... | reverse complement strand
TATTGATATGAAAATATTAGACTTCTCAGATATTGATATCAAAAAAAAAGATATTATTAGTAAAATGAAGGATATCTTAGCTAGCTCAGCTCATAATGTTATGATTATCGCACCAAGCATTATGGATCTTCAAGATTTACATCTATATGAAGTTAGATCTTCTGTTAGTTTAAAAATATCATGTTTAATTAATCCTGGTATTGAAGAACACGCTCAATTATTGGAGGAATTTGAAAGTTTGGATAATCTTTCAATTAGATTATATGAGGGGCAAGATCGCTTTGTAATATTGAAGGATGGTGAAGAATTATTATTTGCTGTTATTGGAAATAAGGGCAAAAATTATCTAGTTTTTCATACTCGAGATTCAAAACATATTAATTTATTTCAAGCGCTAGTTATGGAAACATGGTTAAGGAGTAAAAAGATATAGTTTCAATCATTTCAATTTGGACTTTTATTAAAATTCAATAAAGATTTGAAATCAAAATTTTAAAAATTATTTATCATTTTCGCCATAAAATTGGAGAGATTAACAAATAATCGTGATATAATAATGAAAATATTTTTGACTGGTGGAACAGGATTTATTGGATCATATGTAGTCAAAGAACTAAGCGATCATAATCATCAAGTTAATATTCTTGCTAGGAATCCAAATAAAGTCCTTAAACTAATTGAATTAAAGGATGTTTCAATAATTAATGGAAAGTTAACTGATTTTGATATTATTAAAAACAACCTAAAAGATATGGATGCTTGTATTCATATTGCTCTAGGATGGGGAGATGAAGCTGTCACTATGCTAAAAAATGACACCCTTCCTTCTATTTTTTTATTTGAGACTGCTGCAAAACTAGGAATACAACATATTATTTATACATCATCAACAGCCTTAATTGGAAAATTTGATTCGAATATTGATAACACAACTAAAACAACTCCAGTTGACTATTATGGAGCAACTAAAGCATCAAGTGAGAATTTTCTTCATGCAATTTCTTATCAATATTCACTACAATGTAATATAATTAGACCAGGATATACATTTGGAAATCCTATAATTGAAGGATCAGATATAGAACCTGATAACCGTTTCAAAAAAATTGTTCAAAACGCAAAAAATAACGAAAAAATTAATATTATAAAATATGATGGAACACAATTTATTTGGGCAGGAAATTTAGCAAAAATATATCGTGCTGTCTTAGAATCTGAGTTTAATAGAAAGTTTTATTTTGGTTTGGGTACCAATTTTGTATCATGGCAATCTGTTGCAAAAGAAGCTATATCTCAAACTGGATCTTCAAGTAAAATAATTGAAATAGATAAGAATTATAGCCCTAATCCTAATTTATTCGATGTTTATCCAATTAAACGTGATTTTGGATTTGAATTCTATTCTTGGAACCGAATAAAAGAACATATTGAATATTTAATAAATAATTTATAATAAAATTATAGATATTTATTATAATTCTGTTTTGTTTGGATGAATCTGTTTAGATAAAATAATTTATTAATTATTTGTAAATATATGGATATAAATATATAAACGTGTGATTAAAAAAATGGACAACTTCCTCCAGAACATTTCTTATTTTTAATAGCAAATTCACATCTATTTATTTCAAAATTTAATTTTATATTAAATTTATCTTTTAGAAATTCTAAGGCTTCATTTATAGATAATTTCACAGATCTTTTGCAGCAGTGTTCTAAATTATCAGAAATTTTGATTAACGAACGAGAAGTCATTTCATTTGCTAAACTTCTTGGAATATTTGTAGAAGGAGTAGCTTCCATAAAAATAGTTACAGCTATACCTGAACCAATACCTGCTCCACAAGATCCATAAAAACCATAATATCCACCTGGTATCTTTGAACCACGACTTATAGCTTCTTCAATATCTGAAACTGTAATTTCTTTTCCATTTGGTTTTAATATACTATTATTTTTTAAAGTAGTTAATATAACTGCTGGAGTTAGTGCATGGTGCTCATTTCCGTATAATTTAAATTTGGGATGACTCATAATCCTTTCTGCAATTTTGTAAGGATCTTTTAATTTTGTTTTTTTGCAAAAATTATTTATTATTTTAATTGGGTCTTCTGAATGACAACTATCACATATATAATGACCATTTGGACAAAAAATATTCACTTTAAAAATCTTTTTACAGAATTCACAAAATAACTCTTTATAATCTTCTTGTCTAATCACAAAATCTAATTCTGTTCCGCAGATTTCACACAAGTCTTTTTTTAACAAGAGATTTTTCCTAATACAATTAATTAATATCTATGTAAGTTCTCTTTCTTTTATAAAAATGTACTAATTGAGTATACCCAATTTCTTTTAATTTAATCAACATATCTTTAAATTTATATGCTATTTCTTCAGGTTTATGTGCATCAGAACTTAAAATAATAGGAATATCTAATTCATACATCTTCTCAATGATATTAAAACTAGGATATTGTTCTTTCACATCCTTTCTAAGACCACCAGTATTTATCTCCATAACTAAATCCCTTTTTTTTATATGTTCCAAAACTTCAATTACCTTTTCCATTATTAAATTTTTATTTTCAGGAAAAATATTAAATTTTTTTAGAAGATCTAAATGAGAAACAATATCATAATCGAAATCTTTATTTTTTATCATTTCAATCTGGGTGTTATAATATTGAAGATAAACTTCATCAATACTTCTGTATAAATTATATTCTTCTTTAAATGAAGAATCATCAATTGTCCATGCCCCCTTTACAGAGTATAGTACATGAATAGATCCAAGAATATAATCTAAATTATTTTTAAATTGTCTTAAATACTTATTTAGTTTTATGGTTTGATTAACTATATAATCAATTTCAAATGCTATCCTTATATTTATCTCTTTCTCATGTTTCTCTTTTAATTCTTCAATAATTTGCAAATAATCATTAATTTCTTCTAATTTCATTGAATAACCTTGATGTGGAATTCTTTCAAAACCACTATAGAATTCATAGGGAAAGTGATCACTAATTCCTAAAGTACCCAAATCCATATTTATTGCTTGATTAATATAATCTTTAATAGTTCCTTCAGCATGTCTACATAGTTTATTATGGGTATGCCAATCTTCAAATTTCATTCTGAATAAAAAAATAAGAGAAAATAGTTAAAATTATTCTTTATATCTTAAATGTATTAATTATATATCTATAAAGATTTAACTCATTATATTAAAAGGTATTATAATTATGAACGAAATTTTGGATATTAAGAATTTCTTATAGGTTTTTTCAATTAATTAAGGAATTTTGGAAATTAATCAAATTATTATGTATTAATTCTTTAAATTGTTAGTTAAATTAGCCTATAATTTGAAATATATAAGTTAAATGCTATTAGATTGAAATAGTAATATTTAAATATGAATTATAATACTTTATTTCAAAAAGAATAATTGATATTTAATTTTAATTAATCAAGAATTAGTTAAAGGAGGACATTATAATGAAAGAATTAGAATTATATGGTCCTGAAGATGAGGATGAGGATTGGGATGATGATGATGATGATGATGATTTAGATGAATATAATGACGGTGATTGGGAAATTGATGATGACGAGGACGAGGATTGGGACGACGATGATGATTAGTATAATTAAAAATTAGAAGATAAATTGAAATTGAGTCTTTTTTTCTTATTTAAATTAAATTTGATTTTTAATTTTATTCAGAAAATAAAAGGAGAGATCTTTATTAAAAGTTAGATCATTTGATATTATCACCTTGTAATAATGATTAGTTTTACTAAATCATTAAATTTTCATACTAAAATCTTTATATTTATAAAAAATCTAATCTACTCTATCATAATATATATAAACTTTAATGATATCCAATAGAAATGGTGAAACACCACGTCTACTTCAGCTTAATGATACTCTAACGAGTTATCATAGTTAGGGGGCAAACTAGCAATCTTTGTATAGAAAGAAGTATATATAATAAATATATATGAAAAAAGCATTCCCAAAAGCCATTTCTGCGGATGGGATAGAGGTATTTGGACTGATACCACAAATAATCTATTATAAAATAATTAATCGTATTATTTGAAATATAATAAGTATCGTTTTACTCATTTTGATGGTCTAATGAGAAGTAAAAAATAATTAAATGAACTAAATTAGTTGGATATTCATTTTTTTTTTTATAATTTATAATAAAATATCATAAAGGTTTTAATTTGAAATTATCCTTATAATAAAATGTTAACAAATTAAAAAGTTAATTAAAAAACAACCGTGAAATTAAAAAATTAACGAAGATGAAATTTGCGCTTTATGTGGGCTCCCTAAATCTTTGTGTATTTGCCAAAATTTGAGCGCAGACGAGCAGGAAATAATAATTTCGAATGATACTAGAAAATGGAAGAAAAAGGTAACCCTTATCTCTTTTGCGGGAAATACCGACGCCAATTTAAAAGATCTACTAACTAAAGCAAAAAAGAGAATTGGTGCAGGTGGTACAATAAGGGGAAAAAGTATTGAACTTATGGGTGATCATCGCTTTAAGATGAAGAAATTTCTTATGGACATGGGCTATGATGAAGATCGGATAAGAATTAAAGAATAAAGGGAGTATAAATAACTTTTTAAAAGTTATTCATAAATTTTTTTTTCATATTTTTTTTATTGATTTTTTTTAAAATTCTTATAATGTATTTTATATCATTTAAATTAGAGAGCACTAATGATAGTTAAGATGTCCTTTAATAGTCTTTATTAAAAATAAGAATTTCAATTTCTTTTTGATGAAATATAAATAAAAATAATATATTTAATTTTGAATATCTCGTTTTTTAAAGTAAAAATACCCAAATACCAAGAGAGCAAGGGGAACAACAATAAGATAGGCGAGGGAAACTAGGGGTGAGACGTAATTTGTCTCAACATAGTTATTGCTAACATTCTTTGTAACCCCAAAAGTAGCAAATAACATATTTAATTCAGATGAGAAAGAGAGTATAACCTTAAATAGATAAAATAGAAGATTCCCAAAATGGTAGATTGGATCAAAAAGATAAATATAATATTTTTCAAATAAAGAAATGTCATCTTCAGGATTCAAAAGAAAAATTTTCAGAAAAAAAGAATAAATAACAATTAGAAACATAAAAATCAAAATTGGAATGATTACAGCATTTCTTGGTTGCCTCATTAGACAAGAAATAGTAAAAGCAATACATTCAAAAAAGAATAAAGCGAGCATCCAATTTAATAGATTTATAAAAAAAAAGGGAATTATATCGTGAAATGGATAGTTAAGATATAATAATACACATATAATCGTAAGGGAAAAAAAGATGAGAATCGTTCCAAAAAGATATACTGCTAGAAATTTTGCGATTAGTATTTTCTTTCTTGTTAAGGGATAACTTACTAAGATTAGCATTGTACCCTCTTTAATTTCACTTGATATCAATGGTGATGATGATCCAGCAATAATTAAGGAAAACACAAGCATATAAGATAGGTAGTAAAAAAGAAACATTCCATAGTATCCCTCCAATATTGGAGCATTATCACCAAGCTCCCCATAATAGATTCCAAATACAGAAATTACAGAAGGGACTAATAGTATTAGTAAAGATCCAACAAATTTTGGAATGGTACATACATCTTTAAAAAATGTCTTTCTAAAAACTTCAAACATGGGATAAGACTTATCCTCTGGAAGTAGTTTTATTTTACTTTTTTCTTTATTTATAACCATTATTTTACACCTCCTAAATTAAGACCAACAACATCAAGAAAGATCTCCTCTAAGGAATAATCTTCTTTTGAAAACTTTTCTAACATGATATTATTTTTAAAAAGCAATTCAGGAATTTTTCTTTTCAGCACATCAATATCTTTTGGAATGATATTGATTTTATCAGTTCTTCCGTCAATCCATGCTTTTTCTATGAAATCCGAATTATTCTGTAATAATTCTAATACTTTCTCATTTGAATTTGTATCTAACAAGAAGATATTGCTTGCTTTAGCGTACATTTTTTTAATATTATCTATCGTATTGGTTAGTATAATCTTGCCTTTATTGATGATGGTTATATCATCGCACATCTGTTCCATTTCTGATAATACATGGCTTGAGACAAACACACATTTTTCTTTTCCTAATGTTCTTATCTCGCTGATTATCTCTTTTCTGCCGAGAGGATCTAAATTGGAAGTTGGCTCGTCTAAAATGAGTATTTCTGGCTCTCTAATTAAGGCAGAGGCTAAACCAATCTTTTGTTTCATTCCTCTTGAATAGGTTCTTATCTTTCTGCCTTTTGCCCCTTCCAGATCATATCTTCTCAATAGTTCTTTTGCCTTTTCTTGAGCTTTTATCCATCCAAAACCGCTTACTCTTCCGAAATATTCCAAATATTCTTTACCCGTCATCTTTCCGTAAAACGCGGGATCTTGTGGTGAGAATCCAATTAACTTTTTTGCTTCCATTGAACCCGCTTTAAGCCCTCTAATTTTAGCTTCTCCTTTGGTAATTGAAATTGCTCCAATTAGCATATTAATGGTCGAGGTCTTTCCTGCCCCATTTGGACCTAGATATCCATGAACTCCCTTTCTTACAGCTAAATTAATTTCATCGACGGCAGTAATTTTATTGTCTCTAAGACCATATACTTTGGTTAAGTCTTTACTCCATATTTCAAACTTATGTGGATTCACATGACGGATTTTTGCTTTTATCATTATTTTTGGTCAAGATATTTTTTTTCTTAATAGTTAATTTACACTAATATTTAAATAATAATTATATATAAAGGAAAAAAATAGAGAAATTGGAATTAAATGAATTGAATTTGAGTCTAACTGTGTTAAGTAGCTCCTTTCTATCAAATTTCTATTTATTATTAAATCTTTCAATACTTTACATCTCGTTTTATTATTTTAAATTAATTATTTATTAAATGTAAATAGTACTTAGCTTAGAAAGTTAGACTTAGATTTTTTTCAAAATATTTTTCGGCATTTTTTTCATCATGATTATTAAAGAAACTAGTACATAATATTTTATAAAAGTCCTCCAAAAATCTTGGATCTCTTGCATATGCTCTTTCAAAGAATCGAATGAAAATCCTAAAATGAGATGGTCTTAATTTTTTTCTTACATAATCCTTTACAGTAGTTTGTATAATTAGTTCTAAAGAAATATTTTCAATTTCTTGAATGGTATTAAATTCTTGAATCTTCTCTCTTAGATCCTTTATAGTTTCAATAGGATAATTTTCTCCTGATCTACTTTTCTTTATTATCATATTTCGGAACATCTGAGGTGCTGTTCTTGAAAAATCTTTGCAAAATCTTTCATTAAAAATGATGGAAATGAATTAGTATCTGGCGAGCTTAACAATGGGGAATTCTATATCTCATTTCTCTCAAATAAAGTAGATGAGGAGCTTATTAGTTATAAATTTACCTATGATCCAACAGATAATATCGCTGAGACAATTGATTTAACCTATTGGAATATAAAAGGTGTTGATGGAGTTGATGTTTTTCCAAATCTTGATGCCTATTACTATCTTAATGAGGAAGAATCAACCTTAACTAACGTTGTTTGTCATGCTTCTCAGATTGCCGTATATCTTAATGATGGAAAGGAGTTGGAATTTGATATAGCAGGAGAATTAGGAGAATATGATTCTCAACTGCTTGATAAAATTCACGCAGGTAATTATGCGGCACTCCATATAGATACAAATATCAAGAATTTGGAGAGTTTGGAGTATCTAAAGATTGAACTGCACGATGTCTCGGGAAACATGCTCACATATACTCAATATATTTCAAAAGAAGAGCTTGAAATGTATGACAATACTATAAAAATCAATTTACCTGATGAGATAAATACACTGCAAAAAATAGTGTTTATACCTATTTTTAGAAGTGATCAAGAATATTCAAATGATAATGATATCGGTATTACAAGAATTCAAACAATTGAGGTTAATGGTGATTTACTTTCATACTCTGGAAACGATATTGAATATATTGATATTGAGTTAGAGTATGATTTAATTATCAATAATACAAATTCTGGATATGAACTCGCTTATGTTTTCAATGAAAGGTTAGAGCACCTGATATTTCCAGAAAGCACCCCAATTGTATATGATACTCTTAATGATGATAATGGTGATATTTTATCCTATATATTGAGGATACCAAAGCAATATATAAAATCTATTACAAATGAGACAACATCTTTTAAAACTGGTGAAATTTTTGCAATCCGTTATAATTCCCCAGTAAAAAAAGGAATTTCTATGGCAATAGGGAAAATGTATTTTGAGAATAATTATCATCCAGATATTAAGAAAGCACAACTTATGTTTATCAATGCTGATACATCCCAATCATATTCACAATTTACAGAAGATTATTATTATAGTGTGCCACTACGGCTAACTCCATATGATACTGAGACTTCGGGACGATTTAAAGCAGTTAGGATTGATCTTAATTTCACGTCGCTTTATGAATTAATAGGGGAGGATACTGTAGATTTCAGCAATCTTGTATTTTCGGTACCTAATCCTTGTTATGAATTAACGATTAACGAGATCGTTATCATTAAAGACGCTTATGAACCTACTCCTGAGTATGGATCAGATGAAAGTAGAGTATGGCAATATAGCGAAATTGAGATGTTTCAAGCAAGTAATAATCCTACCCAAGATTGTTATCAGCTTTCTTTAGAAACTGAACCCTTATTCTATCCCAATACTGAATGGATTGAATATTTGAACATATTTGACGAAGATGGTAATTATTATAGTGCGGGTATTACAGGAGATCAATATCAGCTTCTTTACAACCAAGATAACCAATCATTTACATGGAATCCAGAGTTCAACCAATTTCCATCCTATTTTGGGATGGAATGGGAGGAACCTCTTATGATTGCCCCCAATAAATCATTATACTTCCAATATTGTACTCCCAGCTCATGGACAGAGCCTATCCGAATTGATAAGGAAAACATCGATCTTGAGTCAATTCGAGTTGTATATCAGTATAACAATCTTTTGAGACCTGAGCATTATGACTGGTATCATAATTATTTCAAACCATCCCATTCCTATGAAAATATTGCCTATTCATTTAGAGATGAGGTTGATTATAGTGTTACCCAATATTATCATGAATCATTTACCGTATATAGAAACGCATCTATATATACTCATACGTTTGATATAGGAGATCTAAACTTACAAGAGGATTTTATCAATTTAGGATTATATAAAATCGTGGGATTAACTCCTACGTTTGAGACAGAAATTCTAACAAATAATGAAAATTATAATATTCATTTTAATAAAAATAATAATTCTTTGACTGTTGAAAATATCGAAAATACTGGTCTAAATAAATTTGATCTTATAACAGTAGTTCTAAATTATAGTCATGGTCCAATTTCAAGTTATAGTGAGATAGAACTTAATGGTTATTTCAATGAGACCTATTTACAAGATCCTATGCAAAGTTTCTATGGTCATGTCGATATTGATTTTAACTATATAAATCCAGCAGGACAGGTTTTATTTGCTGAAAATTCTGATATTATTACAAGTGAAATTACCAGTTTTATTCCAATTTCCTACTGTCCAAATCCAGATATTAGCAATAATTATGAATTAATGAAATATCAATTGGATATATATGATAAATTTGAACTCTATTTAGATGATAGCTCCGTTATTTATGAAGCTGATTTGAATCTTGATGGAGAACCTGAATATAAACACGAAATTGATCTTGATCAAGACTATATTGTGGATGTAATTAAATATGGAATACCCGATCCTGAGAATGAAGGACAGATAATTTGGCATACCATAATTCAGAAGTCAAAAGGATATGAATCAAAACTTACCAGAGAATCCGAACCAAGAGAGATAACAAAATGGTTTGATATTGACGATAGAATATTTGCAACCTATGAGTTTAATTTAGCAAAGCTAATTCCAATGCTTTTACTTCCTACTGCCTTAATTGAGGGAGTTGCAAAAATGATTCTTCCTGATGTTGATTATTGGGCTCAGAAATCTGAACAGAGAGAGGTTACAAGAGAGGAATTTATACAATATAATTTTTATAGTATTACAGTTGATAACGATTGTGATGGATATAGTGATCAACAAATGAGCTATGAAAGAAATGATGTTTCAATTGATTATGAAGTTAAGACATTTAAAAAGACAATCCTTGCCGCTAAAAATCAAAATCTTTATAATTTCATCACAGCATACATTGAAAGGAGTGTTAAAAGTTTTATAACAGATTCTCGAGAATCACTTGTCTTTAACGATGGACTTACAGAGGATATTCTTGATTCTGGTGATTTTAGTGAGTGCAATTGGCATGTAAGATATAATGAACAATATCTTGAGGCAACATACAGGAAATTTACAGAAAATATTAGTACAATATACACAGAATCATATTCTCAAGAAAAGCTAACAATTACCGATTATAATGAAGAAGAAATTGAAGAACAACGTGTTTATATTGATGATTTCAAGAGTAATGAGGTTGATGAACTTGATCAATATTTTAAGATTGCTGTTTTACAACACCAAATTACCAATGTAGATACAGGAGAAGCCCTGAATATTGAATTTGATCCAATTCTTCCCTATACAAATCCCTTAAATATTACATGGACAGGAGAGACATGGGGAAGTGATGATGTGCCTATAAAATTAGATTCACTTCATGTCTTCAGGTTAAACGGTTCCTATACAACAAATTATTTTGAAAAGCAACTATATATTAGAATTCCCAATCGATATAGCCTCTATAATGATTACGGTATTCAATCCAGAGATGATACTTATGACAGTGGATATGCTCAATTTCTAACTAAGGGAATATTAATTACACCTCAAGATGGAGAGGTCTACTATACGGGAGATATAGAAGCGTTTATTGATGGAAGTGCCAAGACAGAAGGGCATTATTTCTTTGTTGATACTAATGAGGATGGATTTTTTGAGTCTATTTATATACTTAGTGCGCTTAATTCAACAGCAGAGGATGGAACTCCTTGCTATGATGTAATTAGTATTGGTTTTAATTACGATGGAATTCATGATTTTGTCCCATACGAGAAAATAAAGGAAAACAGCTATTCTCGAACCGATATATATGGTTTAAGTCAGGAAAGGGTAAGTTTTGGCTCAGATTGGCTTTATAACTTTGGAAAGCTTAAAAATGTAAAATTACTATTTCCAAATAATGATGAGATATGGGAGAATTACAGACCTAAAGATCATATTTTTGAAATCTATAAACTGATTGATATTTCAAAAAATCCAAAATTCTCAGCTCTTTTTTACGAAGTTCGACATAAAACATACTCTATGGCTTGGAACAGCTACTTCAACCAATTAGCGAATGATATTGCCGAACAAGTATTTACTGTTACTCTTACAGCTACAATATCTGCTTGTGTTGAGTCTGTTATGCTAGTATCTGTAATCTTAGCACCATATGCCCACATAACAGCAACAGCGACGTATTTTGCGATTTATACCCTCCTTACCAAATTTTTTATCGATGGGGAGATTCACGAATCTGATTCGCGTACTAGAGCATTCAAATTCTATCCAGTGGACAGAGAAAGAAAAGGGACAACGTCTCTAAATGAGAGGAGTTATTGGGATCGTATTCTTAAGGATTCAACAATCGCCGCAATGATAGGTCATCCTGGAGGATATTATCGAACTGTGAGCGGAGGTCCTCCCGAAGAACGATATACGGCTCAATTACTTGTTTCTCCTGATAATGGAGATCGTATAGAGAGATCCCTTGGAGGATTTTTTGAGTTCTTGGCAGAAAATCTATTTAGCATGGGAGAATCTGATCCAGATACCTTTACTGCCCTTGATTTTGATGACTTTAATATTGATTATTTCCTGCTTTCAAATGAATTATATGCCTATAATGGAAGATCCCATTATACCTTTAGAATATCTAACTTTACCTGCTCTGATTACAATGATTATCGCGAGAATACATTGGGAGCCCTTCAAGATATGGTTAGAACCGCTTCAAATGGAGAATTAAACGCAATACGCCCTACTTGCGTGAATGGAGTCCCCGAATATGAGTTTATTAATAAAGATTCTCAACAATATCAGGGAATCTTGCCTTTAACATCACTTTATCGACCTATTGTTGTAAGTGAGGAAAGATATAGCCAAATTATCGCAAGATCGGGACACCTTACAATAAACGCTCAAGGGATTGATTATAACAATTCATTAGGCATATATGCCTATGATTTAAATTTAATTGAATCTCAATTCTACAGAGCAAAAATTCCAATTAACGAAAATGGATTTGATTATCCCATTACAAATATCTACATTGATGTTGTTGAAAATTTTGCGGGATTTGGAGATTCTTATCTGTGTAGATACCTTATGGTTAATACAAGTTATTTTGTAGTAGATGATGGAAACCTTTATCTTACCAAATCACTTGAAGAAATTGTCTCTGAGCAATACGGTGAAATTGAGGATCTTACTTCCTCTGAATATTCTCAAATTTACTATAAAATTCATATTATTTTTGATTTAATTGTTGCCGACACCTCAGAGGAAACTCATCAATTAGCCTTAGCACAGGGAACAACCTATGCAATCATGGATTATTTCAATCAGTATACCTATGCTGAAGTGTCAGCAAATATGATTGCTGAAATTGCTTATACTGAGACCTTAACCTTCTGGTCTACATATATAAGCGCTCCTGCGGCATATTTTGCCTCCACAGTAGCTTCAGCAGCAATGTTATCTGGACTTGCTTCGGCAGGAAGTATGCTAGCAAAATCTGCATTGGAAGCTTTGGTTATTTCTTTTAAGAGGAATTTGATTAAGACCTTATTTACCATGTTTGTTGCCGCCCCTATAAAAGAAGTGTTTGAAGAGATTATAAAGGATGGACTTATTGAGACATTAGCAGAAAGTTTTGTTGATTTCATGGGAGGTACAGAGGATATGGCATATTGGTTATCCTCACTGGGAACTTCATTTAGAGAGGTCAAAGGTCCAATTGGGCAACTGGTTTTAGGAGGTGATACAAATCTCCAGACGCAAATTGCACTCGTACAGGCAATAGAACAGGGCGATATTGACACGATCCTTGAAATAGAGGAGAGACTTGAGAAGGAACGTGAAGACCAATTAGCCTTAGAGTCAGATCAGGAGGAAATGAAATACACTTGGAAGAAAATTCTCAGTTCTAAATTCTTTAAGTGTGCAATTCTTGCCATTCCAACCCTTTTCTACGCTCCACTTGGATTAGGTACGATAAATAAAATGTTTGATACCATGGGAAAGTGGGTGTCTAAATCCGCTTCAAATATCTATGGAAAAATAGAGTCAAAAATACAAGCATTTAGGAAAAACCGAATCTCATCTCATAGTTCAATTTCAATCGGACTTGAGCAACAATTATCTGTAGAAAATCTGTTCCTTCGAAATATGGAAGAGCAGATGAAAAAGCCTTCCGAACTTGATGACGTTCAGCTTAATGCCCTCTTTAGAGGGCAGCAAGAAATCGAGGTTGATAATATGCCAATTTGTATTATATTTCCAGAAATAAATCCAAATCCTAAAGAGATTCAAAAGAATGAATTGGTGGATAATTTCAACGAGATTAGAGCAGTAAATGATAAAATAAAGCTTAAGACAGAAAATATAGTAGATCCATATTCAAAACAGAAACTGATTACTACACATAATAATATAGATACTATAAAGCGAGTAGGGAAATATTCTGAGATTGTAGATACAGGAGATTATGAATCTTTTACTGCAGAAAAGATTATGACTGTTAAAGAATTCTTAAAGGCTAAGCATTTATTTGGCACAAATATTAACCTTGGAGTCTTGGTCAACGGTAAAAAAGTAAGTCTTGATTACATCATATCTCCAAATGATGATGTTGCTATTATGCCTCACATTGGAGGGAATGCTCATAACAATGTAAATATAAACGATCCAAGGGTAAATGAGATAATTGATAAAATAAATAGAGTTTTAGATTCTGGATCATCAAAGAAATGCTTCATATTTTTAACTGAAGAGGAAAGAGAATATCTTTTAAATTATTATAAAGGATTATCTTCTGGATTATTCCAACAAAATGAATGGAATCCAAATGAGCCAAGTCCTTATGTTCCTCATTTGAAGTTTTTAATTGATGAAATGGTTATTCTCTTATTTGAATTAGAAATCATTGATAAGAAAACATATACAGCAATCGAAGATCTTAAAATTTATGGAAATAGAAGATTATCTTATGTTATAGACGGATTAAAAAGTACAAGTGATATTAGTAAATTTAAAGTTGGAGAAGAGACATTAGATAAATGGTTTGTACGAATTGAGAATATCATAAATACATATTATGAGACTCAGTTTAATATGTTAGAAGCGGAATATAATATTGGACTTCAAATAGAAAAAGAAAACAAATTATTTGCTGTTCATGATTTCTTCAATTCTTTTTATTCATTATTTGGATTTACTAAAGAAAACAGATTCTATAGAGATGCTAGAATAATGTTGATAAGTTGGGGAGAAATTTTAAGATTAGCAGATTTACCTGAATTTAAGGATAATAGACTTCAAAATTTAGAGGATTTTATCGGTCGTGATACTCATCAAATATATAGATCATTAGTCCGAAATCCTTTTGCTATACCAGATATAAAAGCAGTAATTAGATTAGAATCAGATATTGAGACTGCTTTAAATACTAAGACTGAATTCTCACCTCAAGAAATAGAAGCTATTATGAATGAAATTCAATCAATAACTCAACAATATATAAATATTATACAAAATTATTTAAAAGGAGAAGATCTTCTGAAGAATCTTCCTGACGGTCCAAGAAAAAGATTACTACAAGATATTATTCATTATCCATACAATAATATTCTAGAAGGAATTCAGGATAGAAAGATACTTTCAAAATTGCTATTTGGAGGAGAATACGATCAAATTGGTAAATTTACCCACGAGAAAAAAAGGGTAGAATTGAAAAAATTGTTCCAAATAAAAATAATGGTTGAACAATGGTCTCTTAAGACATTTAAAGAATTAAAGATTGATATTACAAAGAATCTTTTAATTGATTTAAAACTCTATATCAATAATATAATTGATGATTTTATATTTAACAATCCGGAATATGATTATGTCAGCGATTCTGTCTTGCGATTTGGGGTATTTCATAATAAAGATTTTCTAAAAAAGGAATATAGGATGATTTATAATATTTGGAGAGTTTTTGCTATTTCCTACGAAGATCCTAAGATTTCTTTTAAAAAAATTCAAAAAGAGGTAGATATCGGTTATGGTTTAACACGGAGATTAAGGGGGGAAGGTGCAAATTATAATATTGGTACGGGGATATTGCTAAAATATTTAAATAAGATCCAAGGATTTTTGAGTTCTGAGAATGATATCCAAAAGAGAGAGCTATATCAAGAAGCTATTGATACGATTAAGCATTATGCTGCTGACCGTCATTTAGGTTATGAATTCTATCAAGAGACTAAAGATATAAGGGGAGATTATAATCATCTTTGGTATCAAAATTGGTATAAATCCACTCTGATTATTCTTGGATTGGCGAGATTAGGAGGTATTAATCCTCTGACATGTGAGCCGATTGAAGCGACGTTATTTGATAGCGATCATAATACAGAAGGCGGAGTTTTTCAACCGCATCATTTTAGTGTCAGGGAAAAGCATCTTCTTCTTGTAGGAAGAATATTTATTCTTAATAGTCAATGGCATGGACGTTTTAACACTCTTGCGCAGACAAGCATGGGTGTTCAATTGCAGCTACAATTGAGGGATGCAATTCTTTCTTTAATGGAATCTGATAAGAAATTCATTGATGAGAATGATATACGACAAGCGTTTGGAGACCTTGAAATCTTTGGTAAAAGAGTTTCAGATTGGTGGATAAAAGATGATGATTATGTAAAAAATATAGCACGATTTAATCAAAACAGAGAGTTAATTAAACAAGGTAATATATTTGAATTCATTGACAAGAATTTCGAATTAGAAGATGAAAGCAATCCCGTTTTAGAAAGATTTTGGAATGCTATGAAGGAGACGATGAGTGGATTTTTAATGCTTCATGATGATTTTGACTTCTCATATCTATTTACTCAGAAAGATATGGAGTTTATCAGAAAGACCTTCAAATTAGAAAATATAAGCAGTTAGATAAAATATATATGAGGAAAAATATATTATGAGTATGATGAGTATGAAAAAGTATAGAGAAATTAAAATAAAAGACTCAAGATTGCGAAAAATTCGAAATGAATTTCGGAAATTAATTAATCTGGAATGTAAAAAAAGAGAAGTTGAAATTGATAATAAAAAATGGGCAATAGGAAAAGATTCAGATGGTAAATATAGACCTACAGAAGAAGATAGAAAATTAATTGGTCAATTAAATAGTCAATATTGGGCAATAGAATCCCCTCGTAGAAGGTCAATAATTAGATGTAATATTTGCCATGAATTAGAAAGTGATAGAATTTATTACCCAGAAACGGGAGAATGGTACTGCCCTGACTGCTATGACAAATTTTATGTACATCCCGAACAATTTGTACCTCAAGGATAAATCATATCATATCAATTTTATTTATATTATTACTTTTATTGTTAATATCAGATTAGATACTATTATATTTTCCATTTAAATCTAAGAGTAATTGTAACTTGAGAAATGTAAAATTATAATTAGATGCTTATAAGTTTAAATTCTTATTTCATTTGCGGGAAATACCGACGCCAATTTAAAAGATCTTCTAACTAAAGCTAAGAAAAAAATTGGTGCTGGCGGTACGATAAGAGGGAAAAGTATAGAACTTATGGGTGATCATCGCTTTAAAATGAAAAAATTTCTCATAGATATGGGATATGATGAAGATCGAATAAGAATTAAAGAATAAAGGGAGAATAAATAACTTTTTAAAAGTTATTCAAATTTTTTTTTTCATATTTTTTTTAAATGTAGATGTTATGTAAACTTAAAAAATATAGTTGAAATTCGTCATCAGTTTTAATTTTATAGAATAAAAATGTTGATAGAAAAAAAAAAGAAGTTTAATTTAATATTTATGCAGGTCCACCATCAGTAACAATCTAACCATAGATACTAGTAAGATTCCCTCTAGCCCAAGTAGCAGGTCCCATGCTGTATCTAGAATTACCACCATGAAATGTTACTCCATATTGTAAAGAAGGTAAACTCACCCATCCAATTAAAAAACTATCATAAATCACTGTAGATAATGTAATTCCTTCAAACATACTAACCATATTTGTCACACTTGATACGTCCCAACTACCAATAGATTGATTGAATGAAAGTGCATAATAGAACATATAAATCATGCTATTTTATATAAACATTTGTACAAAAGATTACATTTAAATTATTTTTAAAAATACAATATCAATATTCCTTTATTTTAACTAAAATTAATAATTCAATTTCTATAATGTATTATGGTCAATATAATTTTTAATAAATTTATCAATCTCTTTAGCTGGTTGAATTACTCCAAAGTGTCCTTCACATAATATATCAGCTTCTAATATAAGAAGTTTTTCCATAGATTTTTGGTATTCTTTTAAATTAGAACCAAATTCTGATGAAAAAGGACCATGTACATCTTGAGCAAATAATATTTTTCCATTATTAATTTCTAATAATACGGAAATTGAACCTGGTGTATGACCAGGAGTATGAATACATTGAAATTCATTTTCTCCAAGTTTTAAAATTTCAAAATCTCCTTTAAATTGTTGAAATAATTCAATAGGATTATAAGATATACCATACCAAGAAGCTGCAGTTTTATTATCATGTCCTTTCTCTTCAATTGCTTTAGCATCTAATTCATGAGCATAAAATTTTACCAAAGGTTTAAGCATTTTAAGTTGATAACATGCAGCGATATGGTCAATATGACAATGAGTTATAATACAATGATTGATATCTAATGGATCTAATCCTTCTCTATATATCTCTTTTATTAAATCTATACTCATTCCACAATCTATTAAAACAAGCCCATCATTACTTTTAGTATCAATTAAATATATATCGCATCCAGAACTTCCTATATGATATACATTTTCAGTAATTTCTTTCATTTCTAAATCATTTCCTTGTTTTTTTCAAGAAAGTTTTTTAAAATAGCTAATTTTTATAATCAAAAAACATTATAAAAACTAAGTAATTTTATTCTAATATTGATTATAATGGAAGATACAATTAACCATGTTCAAGAAAAGGAGAAAAGATCTCTTTCTAATAAAATAAAGAAATATGTTAAGAATCTAATAGATTTTTCATCATATAGCAAGAAGACTATCCTATTTATTATTTTTATTATCATACTACTGATAATTTCATTATATTTAGTTTATTATAATGTGTTTATTGATTCTACAACTTTATATAGAATAGTTATTGATTGGTTTGTTAATCCAATTTATAATTTGGGAATATGGGGTATTTTTTTATTTATTGGTATTATGGCAATTCAAGGATTAATTATTCCACTCCCTTCTGAGGTTGTGTTATTAGCAACTGGAATGATATGGGGATGGCTTGGGGGAGGAATTATGGGAGTTATAGGT
>Ga0315549_1002227_pt1 | contig 18783 bp, 18 predicted proteins | sample SalMarSW160200MG_FD_203101 | JGI IMG/M metagenome (GOLD analysis project Ga0315549, IMG submission 203101) | Salt marsh sediment microbial communities from the Plum Island Ecosystem LTER, Massachusetts, United States - Salt Marsh Sediment SW1601-200 ... | reverse complement strand
ATGGTGCGCTCTATATGCCAATTGCAATTCTGATAATCGGGCAGTAATGCCAAGTAAGCCTTCGGGCTTGGGGGAATCCCCACAAGGGAAACTCCCTCAGAGGCTTGAGCTGTGTGAGGGGAAACGCTCACACAGGATTCTCAGGGGGCTTGGGGCCGGCAACCTCCACCGGCTGCCCGACCGCACTTTCCTGACACAATAGTGAATGCATTATGAACGCTCTCCAACACCTGGAGGATGCTAGTCGGTTTTTTGCGGTACTGGATTTCATCCCAGGCCCAGGGGCTCAATGATCTCCAGGGTGAATTTGTCTCACTGAGAAATACAACCATTGACATATGCATACCTTTCGTGCATCCTGATACATATTATTGAGATGAGAGGTGCATAACCATGAGGACTACCTTGAACATTGAAGACACCCTGGTAGAAAGAGCATCAGAATTAACAGGCATTAAGGAAAAGACAACCCTCGTTAAACTTGGCCTTGAGGCATTGATAGCGAAGGAAAGCGCGAGGCGGCTGTCAAAACTCGGCGGAACAGAGAGGCAATTGAAAGCCATCCCGCGAAGAAGAACGGCAGAGTGATGACAATGGTTCTCGTAGACACTTCGGTATGGGTGCGTCATCTTAGGCAGGGCGAGCCCAACCTTGAACGGCTCCTGGATGATGGAGAAGTGGTGTGCCACCCATTCGTTGTCGGTGAGCTTGCCTGCGGCAATATTAGGAACAGAACTGAAATCCTTTCGCTCATACAGCTTCTTCCCCTGGTAACGGGGGCGAAACACGAGGAGGTTCTGCAGTTCATTGAGCACAACCACCTGATGGGGAAGGGGCTCGGTTATATTGATGTCCATCTCTGTGCCTCCGCCGTATTAACGGGTGTGCCAATGTGGACCTATGACAAGAAGCTCAACGAGGCCAACGAAGGGTTAGGTATACGATACAAACCGGTGTAAGGCAGATACACTTTTCGTGCACCGGACGCTCGTAATCTCGCGCCGCTGACCAAATCGTTATGCCGTACGGGACATCTTTGCATGGTGCGCTCTCCATCCCAATGGAAATTCTGGCAGTCAGACAAGTAACGTGCAGCAGGCCTCCGGGCTTGCGTGAATCCCCACAAGGGAAATCTTTTCAAAGGCTTCCGCCTTCGCCGAGGTTTCTGCGTGACACGTAAGCCGTGTTAAAAGAAACTATCACTCTGGATTCTGATGGGGCTTGGGGCCGGCAACATCCCCCGGCTACCCGACCTCCATATCATTTCAGACATTTTTCTTGACTTGACCACTTTAATTGACTATTTTATGAAAAAGGGGGTGATCATATGAAAACAATGGCCATAAGTGAATTTAAGGCACATGCCTTAAAGGTCATAAACGAGGTTGCAAAATCCCAAGAAACTATCCTTATAACGAAAAGAGGTAAGCCCCTTGCTCACGTCGTCCCTTATCGCACATCAGAAATGAAGCCCACCCCAGGCAAGCTGGCGGATGCTTTTGTTTTCGAAAAGGATATCATCACTCCGCTTGGTGAAGGATTGTGGGAAGCATGCCAATAAAATACCTGCTCGATACTCATACCTGGGTTTGGTGGAATATGCGTCCCCAAAATCTGTCGCAGAAAGTCAGAAAATTGATTGAAAATGAAGGCGGATATGATGAGCTTCTGTTATCTGCAATTTCACCTTGGGAATTCAGTACACTTTTGGAAAAAGGAAAGATCGGTATTTCCTGCAGCCCTGAGGAATGGATCACTACCGCTTTGGAAATGCCAAAACTCAGATTTGTCCATCTTACCCCTTTGATAGCCTACCGCTCAACTGTACTTCCAAAGCCTTTCCATGACGATCCGGCAGATCAAATAATTGTGGCAACAGCGCGAGAAGAGAATGCCACGATTCTTACAAAGGATAAAAGAATCTTAAATTATCAATATGTTCAAAGTCTTTGGTAACCTTAAATAGACTCGGCAGAACATCTTTCTGCACCTGATCGATGCCGCGCTTCGCTCTGCCATTCATCCCTGCAGCAAGCTGCAGGGTATTCTGGCGAAGACGAATAACGATTGTGAGGACTTGATTGAACGATTTGAGATCCTCTTGAAAGATAAATTGTTAAATCTTAAAAGAGCATCCCGCTTCCCATTATTCACCAGAAAACAATAGCTTAGAGGGGACCAACCCCAAACAAATCCAAGCTAACATTGCAATATACAAGGAGAAAAAATGGCGAGAAAGAGCTATATCGATGCGTTCGATCCCGAGGGAAAGAGCCTGACCATTTGCGAAAAGTGCGGCATATGCCTGCAGCAATGTCCTGTTATGAAAATGGAGAAGGCGGAATCCCAAGCAGAAATAGGCTGTCTACTCAGGGGCGAGGAAACCGAACGGGTGCTCAATGAATGTACATTCTGTTTTAATTGCAACCGGTATTGTCCTCAAGGCCTGCGGCCTTATGCCCTCATCATGGAGCGCGCAGTGGAGAAAAATCGCCGGACGGGAAAGGGCCTTCCGCCATATATAGACTACCAGCTGACGGGAAAGACCGATTCCTGCATATTTTGGGATGTATATGCCTCCGAGTCCGCAGAAGAGAAAGCGATTCTGGACAAATGGTCGATCGTTCCCCCCAAAAGCCCTGAGGTGCTGTTCATCGGCTGCATAGGGAGACAGATTCCTTACGGCACCGAGCACTCACGCATGTTCGAGGGGCTGCCAAAATACGCTCCGCGCAATGCGTGCTGCGGGGAACTGGCGTATCGGTACGGGGACTATCAGGCCTTTACTGAGACCGTCGAACGCACGCGTGAAATGCTCGAACGTCTCGATACGGAACGTCTGGTCTGTTACTGCGGCTCCTGTGCAAATTATCTGGGGAATATCTGGCCGAATTATCATGGCGTCAAACTGCCCTTTGAGATTGTATCGGCGTGGGAGTGGCTCTGGGAAAAGTACCAAAACGGCGAAATCACGGTTGAACGCCCGATCAACCGCAAGGCTGTCCTCACCGACTCCTGTTACAGCAGTGAACTGGGAGATGGGTTTCTGGATGCAGTCAGGGGCCTGCATCGGGCAGTGGGAATGGAGGTCGTGGAGCTCGAGAATAACCGGTTCAATAATCTGACCTGCGGTATGGTGTCCGTTCTTCGCAACAATTACGACCTGAGAGAAGGCGTCAAAGAAACGAAAAAAAAGATGGCGCAGGTTCTGAGTACGGAGGTTGGCGATCTCAATTGTTACTGCCCCGGATGTTATATACAACTTCGCGGCGCGGCCCAGAAGTCAAACATACAAATCCATTATGGCCTGGAGGAAATTCTTTGGGCTTTTGGAGATGAATACCCCGTCCCATTGGAAGAGAGGGCGGCAAAACAGACCGACCTTTTCATAGAAAAGCTGAAGGCTTCATTTACAGCTTAGAGAAAGAGCGGCAAGAGCTCAATCCTTGACGGGCTGCTGCCCATCAACCAACCTAGAAAAAAGGCGATTAATCTACATGAGATATTTAAATCTCATAAAAAATATATCAAATTGGCCCTTGCATATTAAATATAAACTCGGCTTAGAAACATCAGATCCAATTATTTTTACAGCGAAAAATGACATACGCTTTGAAGTACCGAAGAGATTATACCATGAATTCAAAGAGATTTTTTTTGAAAATGCATATACAGTCGGGCAACAAAAAAGAATAACTAAAATCAACCCAACAATAATCGATATCGGAGCTAATGTGGGGGTTTTTTCTATCTTCGCAATCTCAAAATTCCCAAATTGCCATATATATTCTTATGAACCAATCGAACAAAACTTTAAACAGTTATTAAGAAATCGGGAACTAAATCGCGACAAGAACTTCGAATGTTTCAACCTTGCTGTCTGCGGCCACAAAGGGACAATAAGAATAAATTTTGACAGCAATGATCAATTTACAACATCAGCAACTATAATGAACAGAAATAATGCGAATCTAGCCTCCATAGAGGTACCCTGCTTGCGCCTGAGTGATATATTTACTGAGAATAATATCGAAACATGTGACTTTCTTAAGCTTGATTGTGAAGGTTCTGAATATGATGTGCTATATAATACCCCTACACTATACATGGCTCGAATTGATCAAATGGCCATAGAAGTTCATCAAGGTATAAATGAAGGCGAAAATTTAGAATCATTAAGAAATTTTTTGAATGAAAACAATTTTAGTTTATTTCAGTTCGACGATAAGCCGCACATGTTATGGGCTTATCGCACCTAGCAACAGCATCAACACAGGCGGCAAAAAACATCGTTAAATCCTCGCTTTACTTTTTCCTGCCGGTTATGCTGGGCTATGATGCGACACGAAGTCGCATAGTTGCATGTATTCGAGCCGTTACTTGGAGTACCTGGAATGTTCCTGCCGGTCCCTATGTGGGCGTGCTTGCCACTCTCTGGGTGGTTGGTGCGAAGCCCACGGATCACGCCGGGGTGTGATACCGTATTGGGGTAACAGGGTGAGAGGCGGACGTGTCGAGCCATAGCTTTAACGAAGGCGGATTCTGAGGGGGCTTGGGGCTGTCACCAGCCCTCGGGTACCAGGCACAGCAAAAGAGATGAAGAAAAGGACATTATTGAGTTGGAGCAGCGGGAAGGACAGCGCGTGGGCGCTGTATCTCCTCCGTCAAGATCCTGGCATTGAGATTCTCGGCCTGTTCACCGTGATGAACGAGCAGTTCAATCGCGTCTCAATGCACTCCACGAGGCGGGAATTGTTGCAGAGGCAGGCCGACGCTGTAGGGCTGCCGCTCCGGACGATCAACCTGCCTCATCCATGCACAAACGAGCAGTACGACACGATCATGCGGCAGTTCGTTACGGAATCCGCCGCCAATGAGGTCGAATGCATGGCGTTCGGCGACCTGTTCCTTGAGGATATCCGTGAGTATCGCGAAAACCAGCTTAAGGGAACGGGGATTGAAGCCATGTTCCCTTTGTGGGGAACCCCTACGAGGGAACTGGCGGAGCATATGCTGTCAGCAGGGCTTGATGCATACGTCAGCAGTGTTGACCTCAAGAAACTGCCGCTGCATTTTGCAGGGAGGAAATGGTCAAGAGAGTTGATTGCGGAACTCCCGCAGGATTGCGACCCATGCGGAGAGAACGGGGAAATACACACCATCGTCGTGGCCGGCCCCATGTTCCGGAGACCGATCTCAATCAGTGTGGGGCAGATTGTTGAGCGGGATGGGTTTGCCTACGCAGACATAATCCCGATGAGTTGAAATGATCGCCGCACAACAGTGTGGAGGAAATGCGACGAGCCTCGTGCCTAATCCTGGACGTTGGGCAAAGATATGTCTTGATCGGAAATTGAGCTATTGTTATGGTCATAGCTATGTGGAGCCGAAGCAATGCCGTTGTAATGAGATTGCTTTGCACCCTTTGGGTGCTCGCAATGACAGTAAAGGTGGCGTCGTCGATTGAGAATCGCTCAACGCAGGCAAAAGCTGGCTGCTTTTTATTGTCGGCGACAGGTTGCCCATGGCGCTTGAAGAGACAGGAAATTTTTTATCCAGGGACTGGTAGCTCAGATTGAAGGCCGGGAATCTCAGTGGGAATCATTACCCTCACCACAGACTTTGGCGAACGTGATCCCTATGTGGGCATGATGAAAGGGGTCATCCTGTCGATTAATCCACGTGCACGGATTGTCGATATAAGCCACGGCATCTCGGCCGGATCGATTCTGGAGGGAAGCACGATCATCAAGGAGGCATACCGCTACTTCCCCTCGGGCACGGTCCATGTGGGTGTAATAGATCCAGGGGTCGGTGGTGAGAGACGGCCGATAGCCGTGGCTTCGAAGGGCCATTATTTTGCCGGCCCCGACAACGGGCTTTTCTGGCCGACAATAGCCGCAGACCCCCTAGCGGATGTGATTCATCTAACCGAGAAACGGTACTGGATGGATGCGGTCAGCTCCACGTTTCACGGCAGGGATATATTCGCGCCCGTAGCGGCACACCTCTCTCGAGGGATCGATCTTTACCTGATGGGCGAGAAGATAAATGATCCGATTGCCCTGGCCTACCCTCTTGTCAAGAGAGAACAGGACCTGCTCGCAGGAGAGGTGATACGGGTGGATCATTTCGGGAACCTGATCACCAATATCACCACGGAAAATCTGGCGGAGTTTCTTTCGTCCGAAGGCCTAAGCGTCGCTATCGGAGGCATGGTTTTAAAGGGAATTCACACCACTTACGGCGATGCATCGGAAGGCGAACCCCTGGCCCTGATAGGCAGCTCCAACATGCTCGAGATCGCTGTGAATAGAGGCAGCGCACGAGAGAAGCTCGGTGATGCGTGCGGAATCGGCGCGAAGGTAACGGTGCGCCGATGGCCTAAGGATGCCGGATTGAGAACTGAAGATGGGAAATGGTGAGCAACCGTTAGGTCTTCCTGGCCTTTTCCTTTATCCTCTGGATGTGGCCCCTGCCCAATCCCTTGACCTCGCAGCCAAGCTCAAAGAAATGCTCGATCTTCCTGTCATCCAGGATGCCGAAACAATCAACCACGGCGAGCGGCTCTCCTGCCATCTCCACGATATTGTCGGGATCGAGCGAGAGATATTCCTTGTGTCTCACCGCAAGAACCACTGCATCAGCGCCTTTCAGTGCATCTGCCAGGGTGGGCGACATCCTCAACTCGCGCAGCTGTTCCTGATTTCTGAAAAACCTGGCGCGACTCTCTCCGATTGCCGGATAGGTGTCCTGGTTCTCGAACTCCCACCAGTGCTCCACGTAGGGATCATGGACCTTGATCTCCGCACCCATCTCCGTGAGCTTCCTCACGATCATCTCTGAACCGCTATATCTTGTATCGCCCACGTCCTCTCTATAGGAGGCCCCGAGGATCGCGATCTGTGAGGCTGCCACGATCTTGCCCATGTTGCGAAGGGCGTCTCTCACGAGCTGCGCCGCATGGAGAGCCCTCGTGTCATTGATATTGATGGCCTGAGGGGTGATCGTAAAGATATCCTCTTCAAAACCCAGCAGGTGCCTATAAGCCCACAGCCCCAAGCCGCCGTCCTTGGGAAGACAGTAACCGCCGATCCCCGGACCTGGGAATATGATGTTGCTATGGGTCGGTCTCTGCCTGATGGCGTCGAGCACCTTGATCAGGTCGATGCCGTTGGTCTCGGCGAAAAGGCTCCACTCATCCAGAAAGGCAAGTATGGTAGCCCTGTAGCTATTCTCCACAATCTTGCACGTCTCGCTCTCGATAGGCCTCTCCAGAACAGTGAGCGGGTAATTCCCCACATCGATGACGGCGTTTAAAAACGCAGCCACCCGCTTCTCGCTCTCCTCATTGATGCCGCTACAGACCCGCCAGAAGTTCCGTATCGACCTTACGTAGTCCCGTCCAGGCATGACCCTCTCAAAGGAATGGGCCAGAAGGGGTTCTTCCTCGATGCCCCTTTTTTTAAAGGCCTTCTTTAGAATCGGATAGGCGATATACTCCGTGGTGCCCGGGGGAACCGTTGTCTCGATGAGCACCAGGCAGTTCGCCTCAATCAGCTCCCCGATGATCCTGAAGCTCTCCTCAATGGCGCCCATTTCAACATAACCGCTGTCCAGATTCCCAAGTTCCTCTTTCACGAAATCACACTGTACGTCAAGCACGAGCACATCGGCGAGTTTCAACGCATCATAGGAGTAAGTGGCGGTAAGGGTCCCCTTTTCCATCACACACCGCTTAATCAACTCTTCCACGGCGGGATCTTCCGCCTTGACCGGGGAGATGCCCTTGTTGAAAAGGGGGATCTTCCAATAACTCCGTGTGCTCGGCCTCTGCATGCCGATCACGAATTTGCCCGGCTCCCCGCTCTCTGCATCCACGGTATCCGCAACCACCGCTGCCATCACCGCTCCGACAAAGCCGAGCCCCATCACAACCACGATCTCCCGGCCCTTGCCTCTCTGCTCTGCTACGATTCTCGAGAGCCTCTCGTACTCTCTCGCGTATTCATCTTCACCGGGAAGCGCAAATCTCTCGCCATCCGGGCTGATTGAATAGTCCATACCGGCTCCTTATTTTAGTACCCTTAGCCTTACATTGCTCAACTTCCCGATCAACTCAGCTGTAACCTCCTCCACGCTGCCCTTGCCGCCTACCTCCACAATCGCCGGCCTTCCTGTTTTGCCCGAGAGCTCCTTGAAGTACTGTACCGCTGCGAGGGTTCCCTGTTCAGCGTCGTAATAGATATCATGCCTCTGATCAATGGCTTCCTCGTCTTGATCATCATCCCGTTTCCTTAACTCACCTCCGCATATCCTGCACCTATCGCCATCCGGCTTTATGGCATCGATATTCACATTATTGGGGTGGTTGTTATCATTCACACAGAGCCTTCTGCCCATGATCCTCTTTTTCGCGATCTCCCGATCCAGCATGACCTCAACAAGGACGTGGACATCGATGCCCTCCCCTGTGAGGACCTCATTCAGCTTGATGGCCTGGGTTATGTTTCGCGGAAAGCCATCCAAAAGCCACCCGTTTTCGCAGTCCGATCCCTTAAGCCTGTCAAGGACCATGGGGATGGTTATCTCATCCGGGACCAATTCTCCTCTGTCTATAGAGGCCTTTGCCTGTTTCCCCAATTCAGTTCCCTTGGATATATTCTCACGAAATATCACACCTGTTTCGATATGGGGTATGCGGTATTGCTCCTTTAAGAGGGCGCCCTGCGTGCCCTTTCCGCTTCCGTTTGGCCCGAAGAAAAGAATATTCATCGTTTAGTCTCCTTTCATGAGATTGATGAGGAAATCAGGAAACCGGACGATCCTGTTATCCCTATCCAGGCAGGCATGGACCGTATAACCCTGTACGAGTATCTCGCTTCCCCTGAAAATGGTATAGTCAAATCTGCTGCTCGCCCTCCTTACAAAGCCAATGGTTGTCTCGATCGTTAGCAGGTCATCATAGCGGGCGGGTTTCAGGTATTTCAGGTAGGCTTCCGTGGTAGGCAAAAAGAATCCCTTCTCTTCAACCTCCCTGTAGGTAAGTCCCATATCCCGAAGCAGCTCGGTTCTCCCTATCTCGAAAAATCTAAGGTAGTTCGAGTAGTAGACGATTGCCATTGAATCACAATCGCCGTAGATAACCCGATAGTATGCGATATTCTTCTTCATTCCCCAAACAAGAAAGAATCAACCAGCTCATATCCCGCGCCAAAGAAGAGCCCGCTTTCCCGTGCGGCAGCCTCTGAGAAGCGGGATCCCTTGGGATGAGATTCGAGTTCCCCCTTTGAAGCCCATGCAAAGGGAGTCGGCTCATCGGTGTGGGTTCTTTTCGGTATCGGTGTGAGGTGGTCGCTGGCCACCATGATCCGATAGTCCTCGAAATCCTTCAGCCCTTCAAGTATGGGACCCACCACCTTTTCATCGAAATTCTCAATGGCCTCTATCTTCTCCCCGATATTGCCGCTATGCCCTGCTTCATCGGGTGCCTCCACGTGGATAAGAACAAAATCATAATCCCTGAGGCCCCTCAAGGCTGCCTCGGCCTTACCGCGATAGTTGGTGTTAAGATACCCCGTGGCCCCTTGGACATTGATGGGCATAAGCCCGATACACACCCCTATGCCCTTGACGAGATCCACTGCTGAGATGACCGCCCCATCGATACCATATCTTTCCCTGAACAACGGTATCTGCGGGGCCCTGCCCTGTCCCCAGAGCCAGATGGAATTGGCCTCGGCAAGCCCTTTTTCTCTACGATGGAGATTTGTGGGGTGATCCCTCAGGATATCCCATGATCGTCTGATGAGGCCGGGCACTGGGTTCACCGACCGGTCGTGTAAGTACGCGGCCATGTTCTGTTCCAGCACATCATGGGGAGGGATCGTGTGTGCATGCTCAGGGCCGTTCTCCCACACCATCAAATGCCGATAGGCAACTCCCCCGTGGATCTCAACGCCTGGAAACCTCAATCCTTTCCCGAGGGTTTCTAAAATCGACGCTGACTCCGCAGTTGAGATATCCCCTGAACTGTGGCTTTTCATGATGATCTCTTGATCCGATCTGAAATCCAGCGTTACCAGGTTCATTCTGAAGGCTACCTGGTTGGCCTTGAGTGCGATGCCCATGCTGGCTGCCTCCAGGGGAGCGCGACCGGTATAGTGGGTTCGGGGATCGTATCCCAACAAAGACAGGTTTGCGACATCGCTTCCCGGTTCCATGCCATCAGGGACGGACTTCACGAGGCCAATCCTGCATGTGGCAATGCGGTCCATGTGTGGTGTCTCGGCAACCTCAATCGGTGTCCTGCCGCCAAGCTCCTCCAGGCCGTAATCGGCCATCCCATCTCCTATAAGAAGGAGGTATTTCCTTGTATTGCGATGGACTGCCATGAGGATGCCACTCGTCTTTTATGGTTTATCATTGGTTCGGTAAAACTCGTAACGAACAACTCGATCTCTCTAATCGCCAATTGACAATCGAGATTCGAAAATCCCTTCAGATGCCCGTTCTTTTCTCTACCCTGAAGACCACCGTCTTCCCGGCTACCATATCCAGTTTATCAATAAGCTCCAGGGATTCCCTGACATCCCGCTCCCTTGCTTCATGGGTCAGCATTACGACGGGGACGGGGCCATGAGCTTCCCTCTTTTTCTGGATCACAGCGGCAATACTGATGTTGTGCTCACCAAGGATTCCCGATATCTTTGAGAGCACTCCTGGCCTGTCTAAGGCGGAAACCCTAAAATAATAACCGCTCCTTACCTCATCCATAGGTTTGAGAGAGAGCTCCTTTGACGGGGAACGCGCGAAGGAAAGGGGTGAAACCCTCCTCGTGATGCCTTTGATGTGATTTCTTGCGATATCCACGAGATCGGCGACTGCTGCGCTGCCCGTTGGTTTCCTCCCGGCTCCGAGGCCATAGAAGAGGGTCGGCCCCACGAAATCACCCTCCACATACACCGCGTTATACGCCTCATTGACGTTTGCCAAGATGTGATCCCTGGGCACAAAGGCAGGGTGCACCCTGGCCTCGATATGCTCGCCAGAGCGTCTCGCAATCGCCAATAGTTTCACGCAGTAGCCGAACTCACCGGCAAACCGTATGTCCTCGGGAGATACCTTATCGATCCCCTCTTTGTAGATATCCTCATAGGAGAAGGGGAATCCGAAGGCCAGGGAGATAATGATAGTGAGCTTATGGGCAGCATCGCTGCCGTCGATATCCAGGGTGGGGTCCGCCTCCGCATATCCTAACCGTTGAGCCGTGGAGAGTGCCTCTTGAAAGGAGAGCCCTTCCTGTGTCATCCTGGTCAGGATGTAGTTCGAGGTTCCGTTCAGGATAGCCAAGACAGATTGGATCCTGTTCGCAGCAAGGCCCTCCCGCAAGGATTTGATGATGGGAATGCCGCCTGCAACGCTTGCCCCAAAGGCGATATCAACGTCGTATTTCTCGGCCATCTCGAAGAGCTGCCTGCCGTGGGTTGCGATCAGGGCCTTATTGGCTGTGATCACGTGTTTCCCCCTCTTCATGGCCATTGATATATAATCCAGCGCTTGATCGCAGCCGCCTATGAGCTCCACCACGACCTCTATCTCCGGATCATTGAGTATTTCCATGGCATCGGTGGTAAGGATAGCCGGATCGATCTTTACACCCCTATCAGAGTGTATATCCAGATCTGCAATCCTCTTCAGCACAATCTCCCCGCCAACCCTATCCGCTATCAACTGGCGATTGTGGAGGAGGATCTCCACCATACCTGCCCCTACGGTCCCGAAGCCGATCAGGCCAACATGCAACGCGGGCATATCTCTATCCTCCCTGGCCGTTTCTATGAGCTAAGATCTTAAAATTTCTGTCAAGCGCGCCATATTCTAATCATCCGTTAGGTCCAGATGGAGCTATGTATTCATACCAGCCTGTTAATCCCATAATCCAGGTCTGGGCCAGGGTTCTTGAAGGCCTCAATGCAGATTGCAAATTGCAAAATGCAAATTAAGAGATGCAAAAAGAAAAGCAGGAGATTGCCTTCATAAACAGGTAAGGAAAAGCAATTTTAACTTTTGCACTTTGCATTTATTGTTTTGCAATTCGAAGCTTCACTAGATTTCTGAGTTGTGTAATTCCTGGTATTCTACAGCATTAGAGAATTTTCTTGATACCCCTTACGGCCTGGTTGATCCTGTGCTTGTTCTCAACCAGTGCAAATCGAATATAACCCTCTCCGTACTGCCCAAACCCTATGCCCGGCGACACCGCCACCTTGGCCTCGTTTATGAGCAGCTTTGCGAACTCCAGGGAACCCATCCCTGCATGAACCTCCGGTATCTTGGCCCACACAAACATGGTGGCCTTGGGTTTTTCTATGTGCCAGCCAATCCTCTCCAGGCCTGAGATCAGTGTATCCCGCCGCTCTCGATACACCTCGGCGTTCTCCCTCACAGGTCCATACGGCCCCTTCAGGGCAATAATTGCGGCAATCTGTATGGGCTGGAATATCCCATAGTCCAGGTAGCTCTTGATCCTCCGTAAGGCTGCGACCATCTCCCTGTTGCCGACGCAGAAACCTACCCGCCAGCCGGCCATAGAAAAGGTCTTGGTAAGGGAGTAGAATTCCACGCCTATGTCCTTTGCCCCTGCAACTTGTAAAAAGCTCGGGGGTTCATACCCGTCGTACACCAGATCCGCATACGCGAAGTCGTGGATGACGAGCATCTCATGTTCCTTGCAGAACTCCACTATTCTTTCAAAGAAATCCTTATCCGCTACGTTGGTGGTAGGGTTATGGGGAAAGCAGATTATCAACATCTTTGGCTTTGGCCACGTTTGCTTGGTGGCCGTTAAAAGGTCCTCGAAGAAATCCCTCTCAGGGCTGATGGGTATCCCCCTGAGATCACCGCCGGCAATGATTGCGGAATAGGGATGAATGGGATAGGTGGGATTCGGTGCAAACACCACATCGCCCGGGCTTATCGTTGCCAGGACCAAATGGGCTATTCCCTCCTTGGCACCTATGGTGACAATGACCTCCTCATCGGGATCCAACTCAACCCCAAAATGATCTCTGTACCAATCTGCCATGGCATCCCGGAGTTTGGTAATACCCCGGGAGGCGGAATACCGATGGTTCTTTGGATTCTGCACCGCCTCTATTACCTTGTCTACGATGTGTTGAGGGGTGGGTAGGTCAGGATTACCCATTCCCAAATCAATGATATCCTCCCCTTTTCTCCTCGCCTCCATCTTTAGCTCGTCTACAGTGGCAAAGACATAGGGAGGCAACCGGTCTATCCTTGGAAAGTTGTACATCGCTTCTACCCCCTGTAAAAGTCTATTTTTATACTACAGAAGATCTTTCATAGTCAAAATATTCTTCCATTCCATAGAGACCCAACCCTTCGGCTCTGGCGATGAAAAAAGCCTGCTGCTGAATTCCAACCATGGTCCCTCGGTTCTGCTCACACTCAAAGACAGATACTTTTTCGATATGGAAACAGATACTAGTTGAATTTTATCAAAAAATCGAGTAATAGAATTTTTTTATCATACTCAAATACACGGTGAGGGATTAGGACAGGGGTCACGACCATGGCGGAGGGGAAGAGCATGGATAGATACGCAGAGGCGGGCGTTGACATTGAGGCCGGAAAGAAGTTCGTAAATACGATAAAGCCAATTGTAAGCAAGACATTTAAATCGAATGTGTTGAGTGACTTAGGGGGATTCGCAGGCCTCTTCTCCCTTTATCTGGGAACTATCAAGAATCCCGTTCTCGTCTCCTCCACAGACGGTGTGGGCACGAAGCTAAAGATAGCCTTCATGCTCGATAAGCATGACACCATCGGGATAGATCTGGTGGCCATGGGCGTGAATGATATCCTCGTGCAGGGCGCCACCCCGCTTTTCTTTTTGGATTACCTTTCCATGGGTAGGCTCAACCATGACACCGCGGTTGAGATTATAAGGGGAATCAGCAAGGGTTGTACAGAGGCGAACTGCGCCTTGATTGGTGGGGAGACCGCGGAGATGCCGGGATTCTATGCTGAGAACGAGTACGACCTTGCAGGCTTCTCTGTGGGAATCGTGGATGCCGACAAGATCATCGACGGCAGCGAGATAGCTGTCGGACATCAATTGATCGGAGTGGGCTCCAGCGGCCTGCACAGCAACGGCTACTCCTTGGTGCGAAGGATCATATTCGAGGGGCTCAAGATGTCCCCTGATGATCGTGTCGAGGAGCTCGGCCGTACCATAGGAGAGGAATTACTCGAGCCTACGAAGATCTATGTAAGGACTATACTCTCCCTGGTGAAGAACTTTCAAATATTCGGAATCTCCCATATAACCGGTGGCGGGATCATTGAAAACCTCCCCAGGATCCTTCCCTCGAATTGTCAGGCCGTAATCAGCCGATCGTCGTGGAGCCCCCAGCCCATCTTTCACTTTATAAGGAAGGCCGGAAATATCACCGATGAGGAGATGATGAGGACCTTCAACAACGGAATCGGCCTGATCCTTGTGGTCGCTGAAAAGGCTCTACAGGATGTGATGCAGCAGATTGAGGCGATGGGAGAAAAGGCATACCCCATAGGATGGATCGAGGAAAGGGGTAAAAACTCAGCAATAAAATTTATCGATTAAGGCGGTGTCCGTGCCTGTGTTGGTGAGCAGTTGCCTATTGGGTGTTGAGTGCCGTTATGACGGCAATCACAGCCTTGCTGAGGAGATCGCAGGAAAGGCTCGCCAAATGCACATGATCCCTATCTGTCCCGAGCAGTTAGGCGGTTTATCCACTCCGCGACCCCCTGCCATCATCGTAAACGGCGATGGAGAGGATGTGCTCCGTGGACGTGCACAGGTAATAAATGACCGGGGCGAGGACGTCACAGGCGCATTTCTCAAGGGAGCCCTTCAAGCCCTTGCGCTCGCACAACTTACAGGCGCACAAAAGGCCTTTCTCAAAGGCAAAAGCCCCTCATGCGGCCTTCAGACACCTTACTGTGAGTCAGATACCGGATATGGTATCGGCGTTACCGCGGCCCTCCTTCTTCGCAACGGTATAGAGGTCATTGAGGTGAACGCGGAATAGCGGAGGTTACGATATCCAATAATCTCTTCGCCTCACGGAGATAAAGGCGCCTTACCCGTAATAGTAGGCCTTCGCTACCGTCTTTTGCTCCAAGAGCGCATCAATCTTGTCCTGGATCTCCCTTCGGGCAGGATTGCTATTCCAGACATTCCAGTCTTCAAGGCTTCTCCATGTGCTGATCACCATGAACTCATCGGGATCACTGATTCCCTTCAGTGTTTCGCCTGAAATGTAGCCTTTCTGTTCCATAGCCTTTGACCGGAGCTCCCACAAAAGGGGAAGCAAATCCTCCTCCCTACCGCCGGCCACCTTTCTGGTTATTATCACCTTGATCGCCATCTTGTCACCTCCTTGCTCTATGATTACAAGTCGGAACCTTTTTTTACAGAGAGTACCAGCAGACTCGTCGTTTATCAACATGGATTTTATCCGTTTATCAATATACTCCAGGGAGAAAAAACCGGTTTCACTCGGAGTAGTAATGAAATAGTTCCTTATAAGGGATGATTCTCTCATGAGCAATGGTTATAGTACTACGGCAGATAAAGTTCTTGACAGTGTCATGAAGTGCATGAAATAAAAGGATCTCACAAATCGAGAGATGAGAAGGAGCCGATGATTGGCATATCAAAATTATACTGTGGAACAGTGGAGCCATCCGATGCCCTTCGGTATGGAAGACGCACGGGGCGGTTGCCCTCCCACCTTCTCCAATTCTCCTCTGACAAGAAGCCGGTAGTCGTCTGGAATACCACAAGGGCCTGTAATCTGCGCTGCGTACATTGTTATGCCAGCGCGCTGCCTCAGAGTGATGAGCACGAACTTACCACGGAGCAGGGCTATACTCTGATCGAGGATCTGGCAGCCTATGGGGCGCCGGTGATACTCTTTTCGGGTGGGGAACCGCTTCTGAAGGCAGACCTTCTGAAGCTTGCCAGGTTTGCGGCTGACAAGGGCATAAGGGCGGTTCTCTCGACAAACGGCACCCTTATCGATGAACAAACGGCCATCAAACTGAGAGATGCCGGTATCGTATATGCCGGAATTAGTATCGATGGACTCGAGAAGGTGAACGATCGGTTTAGAGGTGTAAAGGGGGCCTTTAAGGCTGCGCTCAATGGGATCAAAAACTGCCAGAAGGCAGGGCTCAAGGTGGGTTTGAGGTTTACCATGAGCAAGGTGAACGCCGATCAGGTCCCGGGCATTTTTGACCTCATAGAGGAGATGGATATCGAGAGGGCCTGTTTCTACCACCTTGTTTACTCCGGCAGGGGATCAACCTTAAGGGATCAAGACCTTTCTCACGAGGATACAAGGCGGATCGTGGATTATATCATCGACCGGACAAAGGCAATGCATGACAAGGGACTTCAAAAAGAGATCTTGACCGTAGATAATCATGCCGATGGCTGCTATCTCTATTTGAGGATGCTCAAGGAGGGGAACCCCCGAGCAAAGGATGTATTGGAACTGCTCAAGATGAACGGGGGGAATAGCTCAGGGGAAGGCATCGCCTGTGTGAGCTGGGACGGCACCGTGTATGCCGACCAATTTTGGCGCGAGCACTCATTCGGCAATGTCCTTTCAAGGCCGTTCAGTGAGATATGGTCCGACCTCTCCAACCCGTTGCTCATGCGACTGAGAGAAAAAAAAAGGCACGTACGGGGAAGATGTGCCACGTGCCGGTGGCTCGATATCTGCGGAGGTAACTTCCGTGCCAGGGCAGAGGCAGTCACCGGGCATATATGGGGCGAGGATCCGGCCTGTTATCTCACCGACGAGGAGATAGAGGAAAGGTAAGGTGCCAGCAGAGATGATAAAGACAATTATCGCCTTTCTTTCCTCCCTCAAATTAACCATAGCCCTTCTGATCATTATCGCAGCCGCCTCCGTTCTGGGGACAGTCATCCCCCAACAGTATGGCGCCGTCGAGTCCTTCCGCACCCTCAGCCCTGAGCTAAGAGACCTTTTCGACTCTTTGCAGCTGTTCGATCTGTACCACTCCATCTGGTTCATAATCCTTATGAGCCTTCTGTCGGCTAACCTGATTGCCTGCTCCTTGAAGAGGTTCCCCGGTTCCTGGAAGCTCTTCAAGAAAATCCCTTCCCTTGACACTGACAAGCCCTTTCAGAATCTTCCCCCCGAAAGGATCGTCACCGTCGAGGGGAAACCTCATGGAATTATCGGTAAGCTGGAGCCCCTCCTGCTCAAGAGGTACAAAAGGGTCAGAAAAAGGGATACGGAAAGAGGCGCTGTGTTCTATGGAGAAAAGGGCGCATATTCCCGTTTTGGCGTCTATATCACCCACGCAAGCGTCCTTGTGGTGATAGCAGGCGCCATAGTAGGCTCCCTCCTGGGCTTTGATGCATACGTGAATCTACCAGATGGTGAATCGACGAATGCCGTGAGACTGATACGACAGAATGGGATCAAGCAATTGGGCTTCACCGTGCGGTGCGACAGATTCTCCATTTCCTACTACGACAATGGAATGCCCAAGGAATATCGCTCTCAGCTTAGCTTCCTCAAGGACAACACCGTGATCTTCCAAGGGCCCCTCCTGGTAAATCACCCGATCACGATCGACGGAATCAGGTTCTATCAGGCAAGCTATGGGAGCATTCCGGGAGACGAGGTCTATCTCACGATACGAAAAGGCGATGGTGAAACGGTCTCCAGGACGGCAAGGGCAGAAGATCCATTTTCTCTGAATGACAAGGATGCACGTGTTGAGGTGGTGAGGATAGAGGAAAATTTTATGTCCATGGGACCGGCCGTGCTCCTGGAAATCACATCCCCAGGAGGTTCCACGAGCTTTTGGGTATTCAAATATATCGAAAAAATCATGGACCGTTTCCCAGGGATCTTAGAGAAGGTCCCGAAATTCAATCCCGGCCTTTTCAGGCCTTACCTATTCGGTCTCGATAGGATTGAAAGCAGATACTACACAGGTTTACAGATAAGCAGAGATCCAGGGGTCTATACCGTGGCAGCAGGCTCGTTTTTCGTCATACTTGGTTTTTTTATCACCTTCTTTAGCGCCCATAGAAGATTGTGGATAAGGGTGGATGAGCAAGGAGAAAATAGCAGGATCTCGATATCGGCAACCAGCAACAAGGATCCTGTCGGCCTCAAGCGAGAGGTAGAACATCTCATGAAACATATTTCTTCGTTGAGGGAGTAAGATGGTTCTGAATACCACCATACTGAGCTGGGTGACATTCATCTACTTCGGATCGGCTACCCTCTATCTGTTTAGGATGGTCACCGGAAAGGAATTCTGGGGGCCTCCCGCATCCTATATCGCCCTTTTCGGCCTGCTTGCCCAGAGCGTAGGCCTGGTTTTGAGGTGGATAGAGTCATACAAGATGGGAATCGGGCATGCTCCCCTTTCAAATCTCTATGAATCGCTCATCTTCTTCTCATGGACCATAGTCCTGCTCTACCTTATCATTGAATGGAGGATTAAGAGCAGAAACCTCGGCGCTTTCGTAATGCCCTTTGCCTTTATCGCCATGGCCTACGCCTCATTTTCTCCCAATGTCACCAGCAGGATTCAACCGCTCATCCCCGCTTTGCAGAGTAACTGGCTGATAACCCATGTGATTACCTGTTTCTTCGGATATGCAGCCTTTGCCATAGCATGCGGTCTTGCACTCATGTACCTCATAAAAGGGCTTGGCAGGGC
>Ga0315549_1002225_pt1 | contig 18811 bp, 9 predicted proteins | sample SalMarSW160200MG_FD_203101 | JGI IMG/M metagenome (GOLD analysis project Ga0315549, IMG submission 203101) | Salt marsh sediment microbial communities from the Plum Island Ecosystem LTER, Massachusetts, United States - Salt Marsh Sediment SW1601-200 ... | reverse complement strand
CTAGTTCCTGAGCGGCTTCCCCGTTTGCAACATGTGCTGAATCCTAGCCTGGGTCATGGGATGTCCGCAAAGGCTCAGGAACGCTTCCCTCTCTAGATCCAGAAGGTATTGCTCGCTTACCTTGGTATATTCAAGGACACTCCCTCCACACAGGACATATCCCACTTTGGTAGAGACAGTCACATCATGTTCTGTGATATAGCCTGACTCATGCATACTCCACAACCCGAGCTTCACCATGGCAAAGGTGTTTTCGCCTGCTACGCGAATTTCTTCCAGGGGCCGAGGCGGCCTATAGCCTTCCATATTCATGGCTAAAACCGTCTTTTTGGCATCCTCGATCAGGTAATCCCGATTGACGGTCATCTGGTCGGTGGGCCTGAGGTAGCCAAGTTTGAATGCTTCCGGCCCGGAGGTGGATACCTTGGCCATGGCAATGGTTTCAAAGGCTTTCGCCACAAAGGGCATAAGCTCGATCTGTTTTGGGTACAGTCCACCACGCTGAACCTCGAAGAGGTGTTCAGTGTTGCGAATAAGCACCTCCTTGCATCCTCCTCCAGCGGGAATTAAACCCACACCAACTTCCACAAGCCCCATATAGGTCTCCGCAGCGAAGCGCACCCGGTCCGAGGCAAGGCAAATCTCACAGCCCCCGCCTAAGGCCATGCCCGCCGGCGCTGCCACCACGGGTTTATCCAGGTACTTGAGCTTCATGAAGGAATCCTGAAATGTCTTGATCATCCAATCCAACTCATCCCACTCTTCTTCCTGGGCCGTAAACAGGATCAACGGCAGATTCGCCCCCACGGAGAAATTGTCGGCATGGTTGGCAATCACGAGACCTTCGAAGTCCCTGCTGACAATATCAGCCGACTTCATAACCATGGTAACGATGTCGTCACCCATGGCATTCATCTTGGTATGGAATTCCAGGCAGGCCACGCCATCACCGATGTCAATCAAACTGGCACCCTTATTCCCCTCTACCTTCTTTTCCTGATCCTTGAGAGAAGGCAAGAGAATGATCCCTGGCTTAACAGGAGCTTCCTTATACTCCTTGGAAACCAGATCATAAAAATAAAGCCTGCCAGCTTCCCTCTTGTAAAAAGACCCCTTTCCGCTATCAAGCATCTCCTGAACCCAGGAGGGTATCTGGTATCCTTCATCCTTCATCTTGGCCACGGATTTCTTCACCCCGATAGCATCCCAGACCTCAAAGGGGCCCATCTTCCAGGCAAACCCCCATCTCATAGCATTATCGATATTGACAATATCGTCAGCTATTTCAGGAATTCGATTGGCCGAGTAAATCATCGTCTCATTAACCTGGCGAAAGGTAAACTGCCCAGCCGCATCATTGGCATAGTAAAGGGACTTTATCTTGTTCGCCGTCCCAGAAAGGCTTTTTGCCGCTTCCAATGAGGCGAATTTCACCTTCTGCTGGGGGCTGTATTCCATGGTGGTGTAATCCAGTGAGAGGATCTCCTTTCTCCCTTCACTATCCCTGCCCTTCTTGTAGAATCCGCTGCCGGTCTTCTCCCCGAGAAGGTTGTGTTCAATCATTGTGGCGATCAGTTCCGGTACTGCAAACATCTCCCGCTTCTCATCATCAGGCGCCCCTTCGTACACGTTCTCCGCCACGTGAACAAGGGTATCGAGGCCTACAAGATCCGCGGTCCTGAAAGAGGCACTCTTGGGATGTCCTATGATTGGACCAGTCAAGTCATCCACGGCTTCAACGGTCAATCCCAGATCGATCATAGTCTGGATAACATAAAGCATGCTATAGGTGCCGATGCGGTTCGCTACAAAGTTTGGGGTATCTTTGGCGTATACAATCCCCTTCCCGAGCACCTTCTCGCACGTCTCGGCGAGGATCTCAATGACCTCAGGGAGGGTATCGGGGCCAGGGACCAACTCAAGGAGTTTCATGTATCTCGGTGGATTAAAGAAGTGGGTAACGGCAAAATGCCTTCGAAAGTTCTCCGACCGGCCTTCACACATTGCCCGAGCAGATATACCTGAGGTATTGGAGGTAATAATGGTTCCAGGTCCCAAGACCCCTTCAATCTTTTCAAAGACGATCTTTTTGATGTCCAGCCTCTCCACTACCACCTCAATGATCAAATCCACATCTCTCAGCCGTGTTATGTCATCATCCATATTGCCTAGAGTTATCAGGCTGGCGTTTTCTGGTAGATAAAAAGATGCCGGTCTTGACTTCAACGCTGTCTGTAATCCTTGCTGCGCAAGTTTATTCCTGAATTCCTTGCTTTCTTTGGCAATACCCTTTTTTCTTTCGTCATCTGTCAGTTCAGGGAGCACAATATCGAGGAGCATTGTCTCGATACCTACATTAGCCATTTGGGCAGCAATGGTTGCGCCCATCACACCAGCTCCAATGACTCCGCACCTTTTGATGACCTTTTTCATGCCATCACCTCCATATCTCCGCTAATCACCTGTAACGTGTAGCTATGTTCCTCATTGATCGATTGATATCAATACAGTTAAATAATGAATGATCATTCATTTAATACAATTATCACCCGAGTGAAGCAAAGTCAAATAAATTTTGAGAACTTTATCCATTGGAAATACTATCTTATCCTCGTATCGGATTGCCGCAGATGTCCTTACCTAAGAAAGAAGGAATTCCTCAAATATAGCAATACAATCCGCAATGAAGATCAAGAGGGGGGAGAAAGGAGACCTTGATAAGGGCGAAAGGGAAATGCCGATAAGGCATGGGCTTTGTTCATTCTATCCCATTCGCAAAGCTCGCCCTTCTCCTGAGAATCTCCTTCAGCAGAGATGAGCAGAGCTCCTTCCGGCCCAAGAACTCAATCCTCTCGGTTACTGCGCCTGGTTCCTTTATCCACATGCAATACTCCTTTCTCGCTATACTGCACCCTTCTCGAAAAAAGACTCTATCTCCGCTTTTCTATAGCCGAGTTCCTTCAGGATCTTTCTGGTGCTCTCTCCAAACTCCACCGGCCCAGTACGTATGGAGCCCGGCGTTTTGCTCAGCTTGATAGGTATGCCAAGGGCTGTACGGGATATCCCGCCGCTATCCTGGATCTCGGCAACCATACCCCTCTCGGTGAAAAGCTTATCATGCAAGGCTTCGGTAATGGTTTGGACCTTCCCCCAGCACACATCCCTGTCCCTTAATGCCTCGACCCATTCATCAATGGTCTTCTTCTTGAAGGTACGTCGGAGGAAATCTACTATCTCCTTCCTGCGATCCTCGTCATACTGGAGCGGTCCGTACTCAGGCACTCCCAGAAGTTCACAGAGGTTCATCCAGAATCGGTTTTCCACCGCGCCAATGGTTATATACCTGCCGTCAGCTGTCTCGTAGACATTATAACATGCATAGCGGTGGGACAGCATGGTATCCGACCTCGATGGGACCTGACCGTATTTTTGAATGAGGTATAGGGGTATAGGCAGAAGACCCAGCATACCGTCTGTCATAGATATATCGATATATTGCCCCTTTCCAGTCCTTGCCCTTGCAACAAGGGCCAGAAGAATACCGATTGCTGCGTTCATCCCTCCCCCGACCAGATCCGCTATCTGTATCCCGGGGATGCACGGTGCCCCACCCTTCTCGCCTATGAGATCCAGCACGCCGGAGAAGCTGAGGTAATTGACGTCATGACCGGCCATGTCGCGATATGGTCCGTCTTGGCCATAACCGGTGATAGAGCAGTATATGATCTTTGGGTTAACCTTTCTTAGTGCCGCATAATCTATACCTAGCCTTTTGGTAACGCCGGGTCTGAAGCCTTCCATTACGACATCGGCATTGCTCGTCAACCGACGGAATATCTCCTTGCCCTCCTTTGTCTTCAGGTTCAAGGCCATGTGCTCCTTGTTCCTGTTGACGGGGGATATCAAAAGGTCGTCGGCCACAAACCTCTTGTCCTCAATCGCTATTACCCTGGCCCCGTGATCTGCGAGGATCATAGAGCAATAGGGGCCTGGCAACATCCTGGATAGATCTATTACCTTGATTCCCTCTAATGAGCTGCCCATGACTACCCTCCACAAGTATCTAGACGCCTTCATAACTAAAGATCTTTACATGCATGTCAAGTTTTAAAGACGTCCAATGCAAAATGCAAATTGAAAATTGCAGCATGAAAGGCACGAAATTGCCTTAAGAATCTTGGAAGGCAAAGTAATTTTGACTTTTACGCTTTTCATTTTTTATTTTGCAATTCGAAGCTTCACCATATGTACGGTGTTAACTCTTCGTCAGTGAGTTCCAGCCTTTTTTAGGCGGGATACGCGCAGGGAAGGTCAAGCTTCGCTAGTTTATTGTTGATCTTGGTTATTCTGTTGACAAACCTGCCCCCTTCCGTATAATCGAATCAATGCCGGAGTGGTGAAACTGGTAGACGCAGAGGACTCAAAATCCTCCGGACCTCGCGTCCGTGTCGGTTCGATTCCGACCTCCGGCATTCCATAAAAAGGACATGTGGGGGTCAACTTTCCCTATGGTGGCCTTCTTTTTTTCGGGGGCATCCATATATGCCCTCCACCTAGACCCCACAAAAAATCATCGTATTGGAGGCAATCTCAGCATTTATTCCATGTTTGCTGCAAAAGGCTAAAACCAGATGTGAAAGGAGGCTTTCGTGTGATAGCGTGCTTGAAGCTGGAGGCCCCTGTCTATCTCTTGCGCGCGTAAGAGGACAGGAGAAGGAGGGACACATGAGAAGGTTTTTTGTCGGAGATGTCCCAGGTGAGGGCAGTCTCATCTCCCTCACCGATAAGGAGGCCAACCATATACGAAATGCCCTGAGGATGAAAAGGGGCGATACGCTGAGTGTCATGGATGGCAAAGGACGCCTTTTTGAAGCATCCATCGAGGAAATCCATCGCAAAGGTGTCAAGGTTAAAATCATTAAGGTCCTTCCCGATTCTTCCCCTTCACCGATAGAAATTCACCTTGCCCAGGCACTGATTAAATCAAGCCCTATGGACTTACTTATCCAGAAGGCAACAGAACTAGGGGTAAGCTCAATCACCCCTTTCTTCTCGGAAAGAACGGCCCTGAGAATGAGCAACGAACATCTGTCCCGGAAGATGGTTCATTGGGAGGGCATCATAAAGGCGGCCTGTAAACAAAGCGGAAGGTCGAACCTCCCCACCTTGCACCCTCCACTGGCATTTGAAGCACTAATCGGGAAGATGCCGCCCCAAGGCACGCTTAAGGTCCTCCTTTGGGAGACCTCGAAAGAGACAGATCTGAAAGGCATCCTGAGATCCATAGCAAAGCTATCCCATATTGTTCCTATTGTAGGCCCTGAAGGGGGTTTTACGCCGAAAGAAATCCGCCTTGCAATGGATGCCGGGTTTCATATCGTCTCATTAGGATCGAGGATCCTTCGCTCTGATACAGCAGCTATCACGCTTGTATCGATAATCCAATACGAGTGGGGAGATTTGAACTTGATACCAAATTGCATTCAAACGGATGCTATTGATAGATGTCATTGCGAACGAATGTGAAGAAATCTCAATATGATAGATTGCCACGTCGCTTCGCTCCTCGCAATGACATGATTGCAATTTGGCATGAAACACACCGGATGTAATCCGTGAGATACGGGATTCTCAGCAACTATCCTGATAATCGTCACCGTTGATAGCAAATAAAAAGCCCCTCGCTCTCCATAGAGCGAGGGGCGCCAAAAAAGGTTTCGGCGGCGACCTACTCTCCCACGCAGTCTCCCACGCAGTACCATCGGCGCTGAAAAGCTTAACTTCCGTGTTCGGGATGGGAACGGGTGGTTCCTCTTCGCTATTGCCACCGAAATATCAGATCCACGAATACAATTGAGCGCCTCTCAATAAAAGGTAAATAATTATGGCCAAGCCGCACGACCTATTAGTACCAGTAAGCTCAATGCATTGCTGCACTTACACACCTGGCCTATCAACCTCGTAGTCTTCGAGGGGTCTTCAGTCCCGATGTTTCCATCAGGAGGGATATCTTATCTTGGGGTTGGCTTCCCGCTTAGATGCTTTCAGCGGTTATCCATTCCGAACACAGCTACCCAGCTATGCCGCTGGCGCGACAACTGGACCACCGGAGGTTCGTCCGTCCCGGTCCTCTCGTACTAAGGACAGCTCCCCTCAAATATCCTACGCCCACGAAAGATAGGGACCAAACTGTCTCACGACGTTTTAAACCCAGCTCACGTACCGCTTTAATTGGCGAACAGCCAAACCCTTGGGACCTGCTTCAGCCCCAGGATGCGATGAGCCGACATCGAGGTGCCAAACCGCCCCGTCGATGTGAACTCTTGGGGGCGATAAGCCTGTTATCCCCGGCGTACCTTTTATCCGTTGAGCGACGGCCCTTCCACGCGGAACCGCCGGATCACTAAGACCTACTTTCGTACCTGCTCGACCTGTCGGTCTCACAGTCAAGCTCCCTTATGCCTTTACACTCTTCGGTTGGTTTCCAATCAACCTGAGGGAACCTTCGCGCGCCTCCGTTACCTTTTAGGAGGCGACCGCCCCAGCCAAACTACCCACCAGACACTGTCTCCAATCCGGATAACGGATCAGGATTAGGACCTTAAATTAAGAAGGGTGGTATTTCAAGGTTGGCTCCATCCCGACTAGCGTCGAGATTTCTCAGCCTCCCACCTATCCTACACATCCTAACCCAAAATCCAATGTCAAGCTATAGTAAAGGTGCACGGGGTCTTTCCGTCTTTTCGCGGGTAGACGGCATCTGCACCGTCAATTCAATTTCACTGAGTCCCTGGTTGAGACAGCGGGGAAGTCGTTACGCCATTCGTGCAGGTCGGAACTTACCCGACAAGGAATTTCGCTACCTTAGGACCGTTATAGTTACGGCCGCCGTTTACTGGGGCTTCAGTTCGAAGCTTCTCCTTCGCAAAGCTCAGGATAACATCTCCCCTTAACCTTCCAGCACCGGGCAGGCGTCAGACCCTATACATCGTCTTACGACTTAGCAGAGTCCTGTGTTTTTAGTAAACAGTCGCTACCCCCATTTCTCTGCAACCTCCTTCAGCTCCAGGAGCGAGTCCTTTCACTTACGTGGAGGCACACCTTCTTCCAAAGTTACGGTGTCATTATGCCGAGTTCCTTAACCAGGGTTCTCTCAAGCGCCTTAGGATACTCACCCTGCCTACCTGTGTCGGTTTGCGGTACGATCACCAAATCAACTCGCTAGAGGCTTTTCTTGGCAGCATGGGATCAGCCAGTTTGCTCCCTTACGGGATCCTCATCACCTCTCGGTGTTATCAAGAGGGTGGATTTTCCTCCCCTCTCCACCTACAGGCTTGAACCGCCTATTCCAACAGGCGGATGGCCTACCCTTCTGCGTCCCCCCATCACTCAAACGCTAATTCGGTGGTACAGGAATATTAACCTGTTTCCCATTATCTACGCCTTTCGGCCTCGACTTAGGAATCGACTAAACCTGAGCAGATTAACTTTACCCAGGAAACCTTAGGCTTTCGGCGTGCCGGTTTCTCACCGGCATTATCGCTACTCATGTCAGCATTATCACTTCTAAACGGTCCACCAGTCCTTTCGGTCTGGCTTCATCCCTGAATAGAACGCTCCCCTACCATCCTCCCGATAAATCGGGAAGATTCGCGGCTTCGGTAATGTGCTTGAGCCCCGCTACATTATCGGCGCAGAACCACTGGACCAGTGAGCTGTTACGCTTTCTTTAAAGGATGGCTGCCTCTAAGCCAACCTCCTGGCTGTCTCAGCGTTTCCACATCCTTTACCACTTAGCACATATTTAGGGACCTTAGCCGGCGATCTGGGCTCTTTCCCTCTCGACCACGGAACTTATCTCCCATAGTCTGACTCCCGCAGTAAGAGATACCGGTATTCGAAGTTTAGTTGGGTTTGGTAATCTGGTAGGACCCCTAGCCCATCCAGAGCTCTACCCCCAGCACTCAATCTGCGAGGCTATACCTAAATATATTTCGGGGAGAACCAGCTATCTCCAGGTTTGATTAGCCTTTCACTCCTATCCACAGCTCATCCAAGCGGTTTTCACCCCACACTGGTTCGGGCCTCCATCCCGTGTTACCGGAACTTCACCCTGGCCATGGATAGATCACCTGGTTTCGGGTCTACTCCATGCAACTCACCTCGCCCATTTAAGACTCGCTTTCGCTACGGCTCCACCTGACGGCTTAACCTTGCTGCATAGAGTAACTCGCTGACTCATTAAACAAAAGGCACGCGGTTGAACTTGGATTTAATGAGGATAACCCTCGAGTAAACCCAATAGTTCTTCCACTGCTTGTAGACAAACGGTTTCAGGTACTATTTCACTCCCCTCACCGGGGTTCTTTTCACCTTTCCCTCACGGTACTAGTTCACTATCGGTCGCTGGATTGTATTTAGCCTTAGGAGGTGGTCCTCCTGGATTCCCACGGGATTCCCCGTGTCCCGTGGTACTTAGGGATCTTACTCACCAAGTTCAATCGCTTTTATCTACTGGACTATCACCATCTTTGGTCAACCTTTCCAGATTGTTCGACTATCGATTGAATTTTTGACTTGGCGACGAAGCTGCAGCTTCATCCAGTAAAACCCTGCAACCCCGGACATACAACATCTGCAGACTTTACCATACATCCGGTTTGGGCTCCTCCCATTTCGCTCGCCACTACTTTGGGAATCACTGTTGTTTTCTTTTCCTGAGGGTACTGAGATGTTTCAGTTCCCCTCGTTCGCCTCTAGTACCTATGGATTCAGCACTAGATATCCCGACATTACTCGGGATGGGTTCCCCCATTCAGAGATCTCCGGGTCAAAGCCTGTTTAGCGGCTCACCGAAGCTTATCGCAGCTAGCCACGTCTTTCATCGCCACCCAGCGCCAAGGCATCCACCGTTTGCCCTTAGTAGCTTGGCCATAATTAGTTACCCTTTATTCTACCTGAGGCGCTAACTCTATGTATCCGTCTTCTGTTTTCAAAGAACATCTCGGGCTTTCGCCCTGACCTTAAAGCTCAAAGATGAAAGCTCAAAATAACTCCCTCAAATGGGGTTTATGACTTTGAGCTTTCAACTTTCAGCTCTCATCTGGTGGAGGTGAACGGGATCGAACCGATGACCTCCTGCGTGCAAAGCAGGTGCTCTCCCAACTGAGCTACACCCCCTTTAATTTTCGATTTTAGATCGATGAATTTAGAATTGATAATTCGATATCCTTATCATTCCCAAAATCGAAAATTATCACGATCCAATCGAAAACCCAATGGTGGGCCTAGTTGGAATTGAACCAACGACCTCACGCTTATCAGGCGTGCGCTCTAACCGAGACTGAGCTATAGGCCCGTGAGGCTTACTCCGTTGATTCTCTCAAAACTAAATAGTGGATCGAATCATGGGCACATCTCTGAGGTTCCCATCGGTTTCCACCAATGGCAATCTCCTTAGAAAGGAGGTGATCCAGCCGCAGATTCCTCTACGGCTACCTTGTTACGACTTCACCCCAATTATCAACCATACCTTAGGTGCCTGCCTCCCCTTCGACAAGCTCAGGGGTTAGCTCAACAACTTCTGGTACAGCCAACTTTCGTGGTGTGACGGGCGGTGTGTACAAGGCCCGGGAACGTATTCACCGTGGCATGCTGATCCACGATTACTAGCGATTCCAACTTCATGGAGTCGAGTTGCAGACTCCAATCCGAACTAAGGACTACTTTTAGAGATTAGCTTCACCTCACGGTGTTGCAACCCTTTGTGCAGCCCATTGTAGCACGTGTGTAGCCCTGGGCATAAAGGCCATGAGGACTTGACGTCATCCCCACCTTCCTCCACGTTAACCGTGGCAGTATCTTTAGAGTGCCTAACTTAATACTGGCAACTAAAGACAAGGGTTGCGCTCGTTGCGGGACTTAACCCAACATCTCACGACACGAGCTGACGACAGCCATGCAGCACCTGTCACTCTGTCCCGACGAATCGGAAAGATCCCCTTTCAGGGACTGTCAGAGGATGTCAAACCCAGGTAAGGTTCTTCGCGTTGCATCGAATTAAACCACATGCTCCACCGCTTGTGCGGGCCCCCGTCAATTCCTTTGAGTTTTAGCCTTGCGACCGTACTCCCCAGGCGGGGAACTTAATGCGTTAGCTTCGGCACAGCAGGGATCAATACCCGCTACACCTAGTTCCCATCGTTTACGGCGTGGACTACCAGGGTATCTAATCCTGTTTGCTCCCCACGCTTTCGCATCTCAGCGTCAGTATCGATCCAGAGAGTCGCCTTCGCCACGGGTTTTCCTCCCAATATCTACGAATTTCACCTCTACACTGGGAATTCTACTCTCCTCTCTCGTACTCAAGTTGGGCAGTTTCAGATGCACTTCTTTTGTTGAGCAAAAGGATTTCACATCTGACTTACCAAACCGCCTACATGCTCTTTACGCCCAATAAATCCGAATAACGCTCGCACCCTCCGTATTACCGCGGCTGCTGGCACGGAGTTAGCCGGTGCTTCCTCTAGTGGTACCTTCAGATCCTCACGGCTATTCACCGCTGGATTTTATTCCCACTTGACAGAGCTTTACGACCCGAAGGCCTTCTTCACTCACGCGACGTCGCTGCGTCAGGGTTTCCCCCATTGCGCAAGATTCCTCACTGCTGCCTCCCGTAGGAGTCTGGACCGTGTTTCAGTTCCAGTGTGGCTGGTCATCTTCTCAGACCAGCTAACCATCGTAGCCTCGGTAGGCCATTACCCTACCGACAAGCTAATGGTACGCGAGCCCCTCCCTAAACGCCAACTTTCATGAAGAGGTCAGCTTTCATCCAAAAAACCGTGGTTCTCAGGACGTCATCCGGTCTTAGGCCACCTTTCGGTAGATTATCCCGGGTTTAGGGACAGGTTACCCACGCGTTACTCACCCGTACGCCACTTTACTCCTCCAAGCAAGCTCGGAGTTTCTCGTTCGACTTGCATGTGTTAGGCACGCCGCCAGCGTTCATTCTGAGCCAGGATCAAACTCTCAAATTAACTCTTACAAGGTATTACCCTTGCTTTATTCATTCGGCCCACAATACATATCCACTATTTAGTTTTCAAAGAACAACGTATACAGCTATGTTATCGCCCTTATTTTCCCCTGTCAAGTTATTTATATATTATTTTTCTTAAAAAAAACTTTACTATCCATTATAAACAATTTGGGGAATCTGTCAAGCGATAGAAATCTCGCGATATCACGAGCCCTCTACGGATTTACTCAAGGGGCATCTTATATCCCCAGCCCTTACTCCGTCTCGCATTACTTATGCGAGGCTTACCACTTCAATGTCGGCATACCCACGGCATAACAAGACGCGTGATACTGACAATAATCGAGAATAATAGGTATTTTCACCCAATGAATAGGGAAAAAATGCCTAATGAACTATTTTTTTCGTAGTAAGTGGGGAAAATTGAGATATTTTTGGGCAAAATGCCTGATTGTATCTCAAAAGTTAATATATAATGTTAAAAATTTTTCCTTGACAAAGACTTTTGCTTCCATTAGATAGGACTTGCTTTTTATGTTCAGGGCGTGATGAGATTGGCTTTTTTCGATAGTGCTCATCCATAAAGCTGATTCTCTCCATATTCTCAAACAATATAGTCGCGTGTAAGATAGCCAGAGAGGGTTGCGGTTAAAGCACCATATATCCTCTTCATGCGATGAATGAATAATCTCAACTCTATAGAAGGAGGTAGAAAGTGGCCTTTGAGATTCCTAAAATACGCTATACCGGTAAGATAAAGGAGATAACCATAGGTGCCGGGGATAAAACGGTGACTGTTGGAGGAAGGGATTGCTATCCCTTTCATCTCTTTGAGGGCAGTATATCCCACAAGCCCGTCATTGCCATGGAGATATGGGATATGGAGCCAGAGGGCTGGCCAGCTGCTGCCATAGAGCCATTCAAGGATGTCATCTCCGACCCACCGGCATGGGCTAAGAAGTGTGTGGATGAATATGGGGCGGAGGTAATCGTCGTCCAGCTAAAAAGCACCGATCCAAATGATAAGAATAGGCCGGTTGATGAGGCGGCAAATATGGCCAAAAAGATCGTTGATGCAGTGCCGGTGCCGGTTGTCTTCTGGGGGACCGCGGTCAACGAGAAGGATGAGCAGGTTCTGAAGAAGATAGCAGAGGTTTGTGAGGGGAAAAACGTCTGCTTGTCCCCTGTTGAGGAACCGATCCACAAGGGTGTCGGTGCCAGTGCCCTTGGATATAAACACACGGTAGTTGCCTCGACACCCATTGATGTCAACCTCGCCAAACAGCTCAATATATTATTGGGAAATCTCGGCGTACCCGATAGGCAACTGCTTAATGATCCCACCACGGGAGGACTCGGCTATGGTATCGAGTATGCCTATTCTGTTATGGAGAGGATCACGCAAGCAGGCCTCACACAGGAGGATGACAAGCTTCAAATCCCCATGATCAACAACCTCGGCAATGAGACCTGGAAATGTAAAGAAGCGGGTCTGCCCAAGGATGAGATGCCGACAATGGGCGAGCCTGCTCGAAGAGCCATTCTCATGGAGTCTGTTGGTGCAGTTTGTTATTTACTCGCTGGATCAGACATCCTCATTATGAGGCATCCTGAATCAATCAAATTGGCCAAAGAGATGATAGACGATCTTACGGCAGAGAATTAATGATTACCTCATCATTTAGATCAAGAAGATCTAAAGAATTTGTCCTAAGGAGGAAATAAAATGGCAGAAGAAGAAAAAGAAGAAGTGAAAAAGGAAGTGGAAAAAAAGAGAAAGAAGGATACTCCGAAGAGCATCGACCCGGCAAGCCTAAAGATGATTGCACGCTCAGAAGAGCTTGGTATTGAGACGATCTTTGACAGGGCAGATAAGATGAAGCCCTGTCCTATAGGCGCAGCAGGAATCTGCTGCAAAAACTGCAGCCAGGGACCGTGCAGACTCTCCATTCCCAAGGGCGAGATTGAAGGCAAAGACGAGAGAAAGGGTTTATGCGGAGCCACAGCAAATACCATAGCAGCAAGGAATTTCATCCGAATGATAGCCGGCGGTGCGGCAGCACACTCAGACCATGGCAGGGGCGTAGCAGAGACCTTTCTGACGGCAGCGAAAAAAGAGACAAATGACTATGTCATCAAGGATACCAAAAAGCTCTTGGAAATAGCGCCTGACTTTGGTGTGGCCCTAACTACGGGCAAAGGTGACAAGGAAAAGCCTCGCACAATAGATGAGATTGCTGTTGAGGTCGGGGAGAAGGCCCTTGCTCAGTGGGGACAGCAGGAAGGTGAGGTCCTGACTGCCCGACGGGCACCGGAGAAGAGAGTAGAGCGCTGGCGACAGATTGGTGTATTTCCTCGTGGTATTGACAGAGAGATCGTTGAGATCATGCATCGGACCCACATCGGTGTTGACCAGGACTATAAAAATCTCATGTTTCAGGGTACCAGGGCAGCCATCGCCGACGGGTGGGGCGGCTCTATGATTGCTACAGACCTTCAGGATATCCTATTCGGTACGCCTTATCCCATAAAGAGTCAGGCTAACTTAGGTGTCCTCAGAAAGGATATGGTGAATCTTGTCATCCACGGCCATGAACCGCTTCTCTCTGAGATGATCGTGGTGGCCTCAGAGCTTCCGGAGATGCAGGAGTTGGCCAAAAAGGTAGGCGCAAAGGGCATCCAACTCTCCGGTATCTGCTGTACGGCAAATGAAATAGTCCAGAGACACGGTGTGCCTCTAGCAGGAAATTTCCTCATGCAGGAGCTGGCCATTATCACCGGAGCAGTTGAGGCTATGGTGGTTGATGTCCAGTGTATTATGGAAAATGTGGCCAATGTAGCCGCCTGTTTTCATACCAAATTGATTACCACCATGCCGATTGCCAAGATGGAGGAGAAAAACGTTATCCATATGGAATTCCATGAAGAAGACGCCTTGAAAACGGCCAAGAAAATTGTAAAAACCGCTATCGAAAATTTTCCTAACAGAAAAACTGAGGTCATGATACCTGATGAAAAATCGGACCTCATTGCTGGATTTTCCTATGAGGCAATCAACTATCATCTGGGAGGTACATTCAGAGGGTCGTATACCCCTCTCAATCAGAATATTATCAATGGAAGAATACGAGGGATAGGTGGAGTGGTTGGCTGTAACAATGCCAGAACCATTCACAACAATGATCATATTACGGTCTTAAAGGAGTTGATCAAGAACGATGTCATCGTGCTCACCACCGGATGTAATGCTATTGCTGCCGGCATGGCAGGACTCCTGACTCCTGAGTCGGCCAAGGTCTTCTGCGGGCCGGGGTTGGCTGAAGTCTGCGAGACCGTCGGCATTCCACCGGTACTTCACATGGGCTCCTGTGTGGACAATAGCAGGATTCTGATGGCGGCAACCGAGGTGGTCAAGGCAGGAGGCCTGGGAGATGACATCAGTGAACTGCCTGCGGCAGGATCAGCTCCAGAATGGATGAGTGAGAAGGCAATCAGCATCGGCCACTACTTTGTTGCCTCCGGTGTGTATACCGTATTTGGTGTAACCTTTCCTACAAGCGGGGCGCCTGTTTTTCAGGATTACCTATTTAAGGAATTTGAAAAGATGTATGGGGGAATGTGGGATTTTGAGGCAGACCCAATAAAACATGCCCAAAAAATGATCGCCCACATCGACAAAAAGAGGCATGCCCTTAAAATTGATAGGGCACGAGAGAGGGTCCTCTTTGATATGGCTGCACGGCGTGATTTAGAGGCGGCCTAAAGGATATGATCGAATTGATCCCTTTAAGAGTAAGGAGGAGAAAGATATGTCAAAATTAGTCGCATTTGCTGCCATACAGGGTGGCTATAATATAGTTTCCAAGGCAGAGGGAAAATTAAAGGAGGCCATAGATAAATATGGCGCCAAACAGGAGATAGGATTTCCAAACACGGCTTACTATCTTCCTATTATCTATTCGTTGCTGGGGATGAAGGTTGAAACCCTCGCCGACGCAGAGCCGGTTATGAAACGTTGCCGCGAATTACTCCCCCCTCATGTCAAAAAGGATTGCCATATTCCCTATTTAGGTCCACTTCTGGATGCAGGTATTGCCGCAATCTTTGCTGAAGAGATAGTTGAGGCCATTCGCTATGTGGAAGAACCTGATTTCTATCAACCTTCGGTGGAGGACCCGGACCTGGACAACGGTAAGCTCTGGTTGGGTGCGGCTGATGATACAATTATGAGAAAAAGGGGTGTTGAGTTTGTGGACGGCACGGCCCCTGGTTTTGCAGCCATTGTTGGCGCTGCCCCTAACCCTGAAATAGCAAAAACCATCGTTGAGGAATATCAGAGGAAAAACCTTTACATATTTTTAGCTGCGAATCAGAATGGAACCTGTGTCGCTGAGCAATTGATTGAGGCAGGTGTCCAAATTGGTTGGGGTACTCGTATCGTTCCCTTCGGTCCTGATATCTCAGCAGCGGTGTACGCCCTTGGATTTGCAAACAGGGCAGGGCTTTCCTTCGGCGGTATAGAGCCAGGGGATTATAAGCGGATGCTGAAATATCAGAAGGACAGGATCTTTGCCTTTGTCAATGCATTGGGCGATGTCAATGCAGAGTGGGCTGCTAACGCAGCAGGTGCCATAAATTGGGGTTTTCCTACTATTGCAGATACTGATATACCTGAGGTACTCCCCTGGGGTGTGTGCACCTATGAGCATGTTGTGTCCGAGGTACCCCATGATCAGATTGCTGCCAAATCTATTGAGATTCGAGGACTGAAGGTATCCGTTACAGAGATTGATATACCCCTCACCTATGGTCCCGCCTTTGAGGGTGAGAGGGTTCGAAAAGGTGACCTATATCTGGAGATGGGCGGAAGCGTTTCACAGGCCACTGAACTAGTGCGGATTGCTGATATGAACGCTGTAGATGATGGAAAGATTATTGTTAAAGGTCCTGATGTAGGCGATACCAAGAAAGGGGATTCACTGCCCTTGGGTATCTTTGTTCAGGTAGCAGGCAGGCAGATGGAGGAAGACTTTGAGCCGATACTTGAACGCCAGATTCACCATCTCGTTAACTATGCTCAGGGTATAATGCATATAGGACAGAGGGACATTACCTGGGTCAGAGTCGGTGAAGCAGCAGTAGAAAAAGGATTTACCTTGAAGGATATCGGAACCATCCTTCATGCCAAACTACATCAAGACTTTGGCAGGATATTTGATAAATTGCAGGTTACCCTTTATACAGAAAAGAAGGATGTGGATGAGCTGACCAAAACGGCCAGAGAGGTATATGCAACACGGGATGCCAGAATAGAAGGGATGACTGATGAGACCACCGACACCTTTTATTCCTGCACACTCTGCCAGTCCTTTGCCCCGACGCATGTTTGTACCATCAGTCCGGAGCGGACTGGGCTTTGTGGGGCATATAACTGGATGGACTGCAAGGCCTCATTTGAGATCAATCCTACCGGGCCGAACCAGCCGGTCCCCAAAGGCGAAGTACTTGATCCTAAATATGGACAATTTAAGGGTGTGAATGAGTTTGTCGCTAAGGCTTCGAGAGGGAGCATAGATCACTATAACTTTTACAGTATTGTGTATGACCCGATGACAACCTGTGGGTGCTGCGAATGCATTGCTGCAATACTTCCCTCGTGTAACGGTGTTATGACCGTTGACAGAGACTACATTGAGATGACACCATGCGGCATGAAATTCAGCACGCTGGCGGGCACCGTTGGTGGCGGGTTGTCCACCCCTGGTTTTGTAGGCCACTCAAAGTATAATATATGCCAGAGAAAATTCATTATAGGAGACGGGGGTCTCTTAAGGATGGTATGGATGCCGAAGCACCTTAAGGAAGAGATCAAGGAACGGCTTGTGGCAAGGTCAACGGAGTTAGGGGACCCGGATTTCTACGATAAGATAGCAGATGAGACGGTAGGCACTGCGGAAGAAGAGATCCTGCCCTGGCTCCAAGAGAAGAAGCATCCTGCCCTTGATATGGATCCGATCCTGGGATAATCACTGTTTACTTGATTATTGAGATATGACTGAATGAAAGACACAGCAAAAAAAGATAAGAGAAGGAGAATGCTATGGGTTTAACAGGTATTCAGATATTTAAGATGCTGCCAAAGACAAATTGCAAGGAATGCGGGCACCCTACCTGCCTAGCCTTTGCAATGGCGCTCGCATCAGGCAAGGCGGAGTTAGCCAGTTGTCCCTATGTGAGTGATGAGGCAAAAGAGCAGCTTGCAGAGGCATCCGCACCACCAGTGAGGCCGATGCAGATAGGTGCTGGTGATAGATCCTTTAAGCTCGGTGGTGAAACAGTACTTTTCAGACATGAAAAGACATTTGTCAGTCAACCGGGAATCGGTGCTCTGGTAACCAGTGATACCGATGAAGCGACATTATCAGAGAAGTTAAAGCTGTGGGATACCTACCAGTTTGAACGTGTCGGCTTTAACCTAAGGCCGGAGCTCGTGGCCATAAAGGACAGCAATGGTGATGCAGGGAAATTTGCGGGCCTCTGTAAAAAGGTGGCCGACGAGAGCGAGTTTTGCCTGGTGCTCATGAGCAATGATGTTCAGGTGATGAAGGAAGGCATCGAGGCTTCAGCGGAGAGAAAGCCAGTGATATATGCAGCCACAAAGGAAAATGTGGATGATATGGGTGCCCTTGCCAAGGAGAAGGAGCTCCCCTTGGCAGTGAGGGCCGACGATATGGATGGGCTTATGGAGCTGACCAACAAGCTGACCGGAATGGGCCTGAAGGATCTCATCCTCGATACTGGCTCGCGGACCGTGAGAAGGGCCTTTGAGGACCAGGTTTGGCTGCGCCGAGAGGCTATTACAAAAAAGAACAGGGCACTTGGTTTTCCAACCATTACATTTCCCTGTGAGATGGCTGATAACCTTGATAAAGAGACTATCATTGCAGCCATGTTCATAGCCAAGTATGCAGGTATTATTATACTGTCTGATTTCATCGGTGAGAGCCTCTTTCCCCTTCTGGTAGAAAGACTAAATATTTACACCGATCCACAGAGGCCAATGATGGTCGATCAGGGTATCTACGAGATTAATGGGCCTAATGAGAACTCTCCTGTAGTTATTACCACTAATTTTGCCTTGACATACTTCATCGTGAGCGGAGAGATCGAGGCGAGCAGGGTACCAACATGGCTCCTGATCATGGATACAGAGGGTCTTTCGGTTATGACAGCCTGGGCTGCCGGGAACTTTGTGGGAGATGCAGTGGGCATGTTTGTGAACAAGTGCGGTATCCTGGATAAGGTGAAGCATAAGAAACTCATTATACCCGGTTATGCCGCGGCTATTAGTGGTGATCTGGAGGAAGAGGTAAAAGAGTCTGAAGTATTGGTAGGACCACGTGAGGCATCCCAGATCACGAAATTCCTGAAGGAGTTTGCCGTATAAATCTAAGGAAGGGGGAGAGAAATGCTCTTGATCGGAGAAAGCCTGAATGTTATCTCAAAGAAAATAGGGCGTGCTTTTAAGGAGAGAAACCCGCGTCCGATCCAGGAAGAGGCCAAGAAACAGAAGGAAAAGGGGATGGATTGGATCGACATCAACCTGGGACCTGCCAGGAAGGGAGGCCCTGAATTGATGGAGTGGATAGTAAAGACGGTTCAGGAGGTTGTTGATGATGTACCCCTTGCGCTCGATACATCCAATATCGAGGCGATTGAGGCTGGTTTGGCTGTTCACAAGGGCAAGGCGCTCATTAACTCCATCATGTGCCG
>Ga0315549_1002224_pt1 | contig 18823 bp, 17 predicted proteins | sample SalMarSW160200MG_FD_203101 | JGI IMG/M metagenome (GOLD analysis project Ga0315549, IMG submission 203101) | Salt marsh sediment microbial communities from the Plum Island Ecosystem LTER, Massachusetts, United States - Salt Marsh Sediment SW1601-200 ... | reverse complement strand
ATAGAATTGATTGTGAGAAATATAAGAAAAATTTTTGTATAAAAGGTTGATATGAAAAGCCTATTGGAAGTGATTTAGTTCGTAGAATTAAAAAAGGAGACACAACGGTCTCCTTTTTTTCGTTAAAATATACTATGTTTAAATCAGCGGCTATTTTCTACCTGAATACTCATCATATGCCATGGCCACCGTTCGGTAGACAATATGGGCCAGCTTTGAAAACGGCAAAAATGCGAACAGGTCGAATACAAAGACAAGATGGATAAAATACATAAAATAGGTCACACCTGCCAGACCTGCCAGCCGTGTTGCTTCGGTAAGTAAACCGGTGACGCCCAGACCCAGAACAAGTCCCAAAATAAGCCAGTCCTGGTAGCTTGAGGTCTGATCGGTTTTGTCGGCCAAACGGTTTTTGATCAGCAGAGCACTGCCGATAACCAGGGCAACACCGCTGATATTTGCAAGCCACTTCACCGGATTTAACTGTGAGTAGGGACCATGCTGTTGAAAAACGTAAAGTACAACAAAAAATACGCTGGTTACAATAAAAAGTCCGATAAATGACCAGAATACCATCAAATGGGGGGTAGCCCGATCGCTGTTTTCATCGCATTCCGTAAATTTATCATGTTTTAATATGGTCGGTAATATTCTCAATAACGCCTTGATCAACCCAGCGAAATCGAGTTCCTTTTTTTCGGTCTTTCCTTCCAGCAGGGCATTTTCGTGGATATCATTGATAAATCTTTTCAATCCAATGCCAAAAATTACCACAGCCCATATGGACAGCGGTACGAAAATCATATCGACCAGCCATGAGGAAAAGAACAAATGATGTGCTATCCCGTGTTCCCCCAGAGGCGGTGAAAAATCAAGCAGACCCGTTATCAGACCCAGAGCCAGAAAAATCAACACAGGAATCCCCATAAGAATGGGAAGCTTTCTGGGATCGTTAACCGCTTTTCCTATGGCCTTGGGCACGGCATAATCCATAATGGCGTAAGAACGAACAGCAGCCAGCACTTCACCCGGTTTGGCACCGCGAGGACACATGGTGGTACAATCCCCGCAATGATGGCACAACCAGATGTCCAAGTTATTCACCAGCCTGTCTTTTAATCCCCATGATGCGGCAATCATCTCCTTTCTAGGGAACGGTTTGGTGTCAGGAGAAATAGGGCAAACCACCGAACAGGTTGCGCATTGATAGCACTTTTTCAGACTTTCACCTCCAAGCCCGATAATTTCTTTAATAAAATCTAAATCAGGCTCAACCAGGTATTTATCCGTCATGTGAATACCTCCTCTTATATTTACTTTGGAAGATTTACGACTTACAATTTAAGAATTGAGAGATTCTTTCATAACTCAAATAAACTGGAAAAGTGCCTTAAGTGAACTAAAGTTTGAAGTGCCTAAAGCCCGCCCTGGTGCTAATCGTTCATATATTGATTTGACTTATGCACCATTACAAACATGACTTTTTGAGCACAGAGTATTGGTGATCGGTCTGGGCCAGGGTTATTGTGTCGCTTCGCTCCATCTATTCAAATTAAATTGACAGAATTCCACAACTTTAGGCACTTTAGATCACTTTAGTCACTTCACACTCCATCAGCTTTAATCTTTTTTACTACAAAAAGCACAATATTTAAAATTAAGAGCCTAAATCGTCAATCGTAATTTACTTAGAATCCCTTAAACGGGTTGGGGCCGATTTCTTCAATCATTTCCACAAAGTCATTTATCATTTTGGGGAGCTTGTCATAGTCATCAATGGCAACTTCGAATTGAGCTACCCGTTCCTCTTCGAGGGCCAGGCTCTCTAGTGCCATTCCGATTTTTTTCATTCGTATGTCTGCAAGCTCGCTACCCTTTACAAAGTGGCACTGATAATCATCGCCGTGCTTGCAGCCAAACAGAAAAATACCATCCATACCTTTGGCAAGCGCATCCTTGATCCATACAACGTTTACCGACCCGAGGCATCTTACCGGAACGAAACGAACCTCTGCAGAATAGCTGAGCCTGTTTAATCCGGCAATGTCCAGCGCTGGGTAGGCATCATTTTCGCAAATTAGCCCGATGATCCTTAAAGGAGGTTCATCATAATCATCTTCAGAGGGAACCTCTATACATTTGATCATGGAGCCGACACTGTCAATACTGTAATCTTCAAAGCCGATGATTCGCTCGGGGCAGGCACCCATGCAGGTGCCGCACCGCCGGCAGCGTGTGGGATTCGGTTTGGGAGTTCCTGTTTCATCATCATCGATCGCCCCGAATGGACATTCCTCCGTGCATCGCTTACATTGCGTACATCTCTGGAAATAGAAGTCGGGTATTGTCATATCACCGGACCTTGGGTGAACGGAAACACCTCTGTTTGTCGACTCAATGCACTGAATCGCTTTAAGAGTAGCTCCGGTTGCGTCTTCACTCGACTCTTCTATAGTCATATTGCGACGTATGCATCCTGCAGCATAAATCCCTGTTCTCTGGGTTTCATAGGGAAAGCATATGAAATTCGAGTCACAATATCCGTTAAAAAGATCGATATCACGGAAAGCCGGTCCCTGCCGGTAAGCCATATTGACCACCGGATCATCCACGGTAACCGGAACCATGCCGGTAGCCAAAACCACCATATCAGCTTTGACCTTGACCTTTTCACCCAGCAATGTGTTATCGGCTTCAACAATCATGCCGTCACCGTTTTTGGAGACACCGATAACTTCACCTTTGGTCATAAAGATACCTTCATCCTCCTGAATGTTCCTGTAAAAGTTCTCCGAAAGGCCCGGAGTCCGCATGTGCTGATAAAAGATATAGGCCTTGCCGTCATCATAATCTTCACGCACATATTTGGCCTGCTTTAGCGCAACCAGGCTGGTAACCGAACCACCATAATCAAAGTCACTGTCGTCATCACCCTTGCCCGGGCTCTGGATAAAAACAACCGATTTGGCCTCTTTGCCGTCTGAAGTGGTTATCTTGCCTTTGACGGCCATCTCCTCGAACTGATGGTTGGTCACAACATCCGGCAGCGTTCCAAAACCGAGGTGTGCAAATTCATCTCCTTCAGGTACATAAGGCCGCCATCCGGCAGCAAGAACAACGGCTCCGAATTTCTCTCCGTCAGGATCCATTGTCAGAATATCTTCCTTGCCCTTGTTATATTCCATGTATAATTCATGCTGCTTTTCAGCATCAAGCTCTTCACCTTTTTCATCCAATTTCATTTCTTCAGGCAAAGGGTATGGTACGTCAAACCGTGTCTTTTCTCCGGGTTTTTTGAATGTCACTATGAACTCACCCGGTTGACCGGCAATACGGGCAACCACCGTATCCGTCTTAATTGTTATATTTGGATAAGCTTCAATCTCTTTTATTTTGCTTTCGATTACCGGTGGGATCAGGCTGTCGTATGGATCTTCTATCGGCAGTTGTTTCCGGAGTTTCGCTGCATAGCCGCCAAGGGATGCTTCCTTTTCAACGATGGTCACATCGTAGCCTGTTTTGGCCGCATCAAGGGCAGCCGAAATACCGGTGATGCCACCGCCAATCACCATAATTTTTCGACAAACGCCTTCCTCAAGCAATTGAGGCTCGGGCAAATTTATTTTTTCAACCTTTACCATCCCCATTCTCAGATAATCTTCGGCCAGCATCTGAACACTATCATAGTCTTCTTCCTCTTCTTTCTGTTCTTCGGTAAGCGCCGGAAATTCAGATCGGGGATGAGACCAGACCACCTGTTCTCTTAGATTAACCCGGTCAACGATACAACCGTCAAAGCTGAAAACATCAAAGTTTACCCGCCGGGAACAGCCTGCAATAACCAGCGTGTTAACACCATCATCGGATATATCTTTCTTGATGAATTCAATCCCTTCCTTCCCGCACAAGAAAGGATGAGTTTTGACAGGAAAACCTTTTTCTTCAGGGATTTCGCACAGCTCTTCAATATCCAGAGCATCCCCGATGCCACAACCTGTACAGATATATACACCATACTTTTTATCCATGGATAACCTCCTACCTCTTCACCAGGGTTTGAATCGCCTTTAGGGCCATACCGGTAGCACTCTGGTTTGATGATACCACGTCGGCCGGCTTATTTGCACATCCCGCAGCAAACATACCGCCTTTTTCAAAATCATTGATGATAAAACCGTCTTCGTTATATTTCAGATCGGCCGGCAGTTTGACGGTTGCGGTTGTCGGCTGCATACCGGTGGCAAGGACAGTCATTTCTACCGTTTGTTTGATCTTTTCGCCTGTTTCGGCATTTTCTGCCACCACGGTGATATTGCCGGTACCCGAGTCTTCGTTCACTTCAGCGACCTTGCCTTTGATTAAAAAGACATTTTCATCCTCTTTAATCTTTTTATAAAACTTTTCATACCGCTGGCCGGGCGCCCTTACATCGATATAAAAGATATATACCTTGGCATCGGGATACTGTTCCCTAATATATGTGGTTTGTTTCAGGGATGCCATGCAGCAGATGTAGGAACAATATGGGAGATGATTTTCGTCTCTTGAACCGGCACACTGAACAAAGGCGATGCTTTCGGGCTCCTTATTGTCTGACGGGCGTATAATTTTGCCCTTGGTCGGTCCGTTAGGAGACGCAAGTCTTTCCATCATCATATTTGTAATAATATTCGGATATTGGCCGAAACCAAGATTATCTATCTTTGTGGCATCATAAGGTTCCCATCCCGTGGCCCAGACAATGGCGCCCACTTGCAGGTTAATGGTTTTAGCTTCCATGTCAAGATCCACGGCATCGTATTTACAGGCTTCCTTACATCGCTTGCCATCCTCGGTCCCGATGATCTGTGGAGAAATTACATAGCGGGCCGGAAAAGCCATTTCAAAAGGCAGATAAGCTCCCTTGATCTTATTCATTCCAAAATTGAAATCACTGGAAATTTCGGTTTCGCAGGCCGCTTCGCAGTCCCCGCAGCACGTACAATTCTCTGTAACATATCTCGGGTTTAATTTAATCGTAACATTATAGTTGCCGGGTGTTCCATCGACCTTCTCAACCTCAGCCAGGGTAAAAACTTGTATTTTTGGATTATCCTTTATTCTCCTGAAATTAATTTCCAGTCCACAGCTTGGAGGACATAACTTTGGAAAGTACTGATTTAGCTGTGCCACTCTTCCGCCCAGATAAGGATTTTTTTCGATTAGAAACACCTCGTACCCCACTTCGGCAGCTTCCACGGTCGTAGTTATACCGCTAATCCCTCCTCCGACAACCAGAATGCTTCCGTTTCCAGAGGCTGCTTTGTTATCCGTCATGCTATCCCTCCGTGTATTAAAATTTTAATTGGTTAATATTATAACTCTCTGGACAACTTGAATTTCTCAAAAAAATTGTTATTATTTCATACAAATTATCAAAGAGCATAATCAAAATCTTGACCCCCCCGGTGTTTTAATCCATTATATCTTTTAATATCAATAAGATAGCCCGGTTTAAACAATCGAGGATAGTATCATTCAACATTTTTCTTGTCAAGTACTTTTGCCAAACAAAAGAACAATCGTATGAATTTGCAGAATGACAGAGTGCTTTAACACTGCTTCATCATAATAAAAAATATACGTAAAATGAGTTGACACAAGAAACACTGTCAGATAAATAACGCTTCTTAGTGCCAGATTCAGATCCGGCACTCATAAATAAAAAAGGAGAAATCTCAATGAAAAAGTCAGGCCGTCCGCTTGAAAAACGAGGGCTATCCGTTTTAAGCGTTGATGACAACTTTCGTTTTGCCTGCCACCATGGTCTCGCATGCTTTACCCGATGTTGTCGTGATATCACTATCTTTCTTACGCCTTATGATATCATCCGTATGAAAAATGCCCTAAAAATGTCATCAGAAGATTTTTTGCCTTCCTATACCGCTACCCTTATCAGCGATTCGGGGTTGCCCGTCGTTGTATTGAAAATGGGCGATGACAAAGAGAAAAGCTGTCCTTTTGTTACCCCAGAGGGCTGCACAATCTACGAAGACCGACCCTGGCCCTGCCGTATATATCCACTCCAGCCTGAAAGCACCAAAATAACGGAAAAGTCGGGAAAAGAATATTATTCTGTCATGGATGTCCCTTTTTGTCTTGGTCTTTCCGAGGACAAGATGTTGACGGTCAAAAAGTGGAAGGAAGAACAGGGGATTCCCATCTACAGAGAAATGGAAAATCTTTTTAAGAAAATTACGATGAATGAATTTCTAAACGACAAAAAGATTATCAATAAAAAAATCCAGGAGATGTATTACATGGCCTGTTATGACCTGGATCGTTTCCGGCGTTTTGTATTTGAAAGCAAATTTTTTGACCTCTTCGAGGTGGACCCGGAAACTGTGGAAAAAATAAAGCATGATGAAGTGGAACTTTATAAATTTGCGATGAGATGGCTTGAATATGGTTTGCTCGGACAGCATGTACTCAAGGTAAAACCGGATGTCATGGAGGCCAAAAAGCAGGAGTTGAATATCAAATGATAGATCAGGCATTGATGCAACCTTTAAAAGACCGGAAATTTAGGTTTGCCTGCAATAAAGACTTACCCTGCTTCACAAGATGTTGCGCCAATCTTAATCTGTTGCTCACGCCCTATGATGTGCTTCGTCTCAAGAACAGACTCAAGCTTTCATCCGAAAAATTCTTAAAAAATTACACCACCAGTTATGTGGATGAATCTTACGGGCTTCCGGTCGTCAAGCTTAAGATGAATAACGATGAAATGCGCCGGTGTCCTTTTGTGAGCCCGGAAGGTTGTGTTGTATATGAGGATCGGCCCGCCGCCTGCCGCCTGTATCCCCTGGGGCGGGCTGCCTCGAAGATTTATAAAGGACATGCCCCCGGAGAATATTATTTTATCGTAAAAGAATCTCACTGCCTCGGGTTAAATGAAGAATATGAGTGGACGGTTCAAGAATGGATAAAAGACCAAGGTCTGGATAAATATAATGAAATGAATGATTTTTTCATGGATATCACGGCAGGCAGGCGGGCAAAAACCATCAAGGCGCTCAGCGAACAGCAGTTACAAATGTATTATATGGCCTGTTACAATCTGGATGACTTCAGACGTTTTGTATTTGAAACAACGTTTCTGGATAAGCTTGACATCACGCAAGATGTTCAACACCGTATTAAAACAGACGATATTGAATTGATGGCATTTGCCTGTCAATGGCTTAAATTCTCCCTCTTTGGAGAAAAGACCCTTCCAATTCGCAGCCATCACCGTGCATAAAGACCGGCCTTACTCAATAATAGCATCTTTCAGGGCGTCCGAGGACCATACCGGTATGGGCCCATACTTGCCTGTATCAGGATCTAACCGGCAGCGATACGATGCCCGGGTTGCCTGCTGTTCCCACATCTGTTCCCAGCCTTGAACAAAATAGGAGCAGTCGTCATTAAAACAAACGTAAAAGAATTCATTGGGCCAGGTGGAGGTAATGGGAACCCTCCATTTTTTCATCTCCTGTCCGCAATGGGGACACAGGGGCGCTCTCTTGTCTGACATCTTTTTATCTCCCTCCACTCGAAAATAGTATGCCGTTATAATCAGATAGTTTTCATATAACGAAAGTTAGGGAAAATCCACTTGAAATTATTATAAAACAGCCTATAAATATACAATGTTAGAAATATATCATAAAAGAAAGGATAGACCATGACCACGATTGTAGAAAAGAATGACCTTCCCTGCGACCACTACGAAGCAACCCTGGAAAATGGCTCGCTGGTAATGAAACCTTATTGCGCCTGTGGTAATTCACTTAATGAAGATTACTTCTGTGACAGATGCAACAAACGGTGTCATTGTCATCAAATCGTCTGTGATAATGAAGCCACCCTTAAACTAATTAAAAGTTATATGAGAAAATCATCCCAGTTTTCAGCATTCAAAGTCAAACTTGCAAGTGAAAGCTAAGAATTACCCCTAATGACCGGACATTCGTCACCAGACAGGCTATATTATGTTATGCCATATCTTGCAGGTCTTTTAACTTCTGGATCGCTGCATCGATCATTTTCTCGCCCCCGATTCTTTGATCTGCGGCAATCATAGCAGGCAGGGCCTTGATGTTATTAAATTTTCCCAGGGCATCTCCCGCCCAATTGACGATATGAGAACTCTCATGCTCAAGAAGGCGTAAAAGCAGTTCATAGGAAGCCGGGACTCGAATATTTCCGAGCACCGATACGATGCCGGTTTTTATGGGATCAAATGCTTTATCCCTGGAAAAGGCATCCTCAATATGAGGAATAACTGATTCTCCCAGTTTCTCCAGATAATGAAGACTGGCCCCGGATGCATAGGCAAAACCGAACATGGATATATCCATAAGGGCCCGGGTTGCCAGGTCTGTTTTATAAGAAGAAAGAATTTCCGGCACAAAAATACCGACCCAGGAGTATTTATATGCCAATGGCAAGAGATATGGTATGATTTCCGGTCCTGTTGCCTTAAGCTGGTCCAGTGTTTCCTTGAGTGCATTCTTTCGCAAATCAAGGCCATGGGAATGTTTTTCCGGAAACTGCTTCGGGTCATCCGCTGTTTGAAGCTTTTCTATTAGAGCGATAATTTCCGTGTTTACCGTTTCAGGATACAGGACCTTATAATCTCTTGCCTTCAGGGCGATCCAATATTTCTGCAGCCAGGTCAGAGGAGGATAGTAGTAGGATAATGCAGGCTTATCTATCTCTGCATCCCGATAACGCCCATGTTCGATAAAGTAGGTTTTTTCCGATTCGGCGACTTCCAGCCGGCGCCTGCAAATCTCGATCGCCTCCTCGCACTCACCTGCATATAAATGGCTGGTTGCCACAATATCATGAAGTCTGTCCTCATTCGGGTAGCGCTTGATCAGCTTGGATGCGAAACCAATTGCTTCGGCATACTGCCGCGAACTTAGCAGGCCAAAGGCCTTCTCGATGCGCTTGATAAGTTGCTCTTGATCTCTTTCCTTTGCTCGCAAATTTTCTGCCTGTTCCGGATCTTTAACCTGCCGGGCTGCCTCATGTTTTCCCAAACAGCACTGTTTGTATTTTTTTCCGGAACCACAGGGACAGGGTTCATTCCTGCCGATTTTTTCCGGCGGCACATCAACCACTTTAGCCCTTTCACGCTCGGCTTGAGCAAGCAAATCATCCCGCATCCGGAAAAGTTGTTCCTTGGTGATTCCGGCCTTTAGAGCGATAACATCCGGATCACCTCCCTGAAGGAGTTCCAAAACAGGTTCAATCTCTGCTTCCGACATGGCATCAAACTGCAAGTTTTTGGATTTACTCATAAAATCGTTCTTTCTTTAAAATCGATTTTTCAATGAAGGCTAAATTTTCTCGAAAAAGTCGATGCACGCACGGGCAAAACCGGCTGCATAGGCATTAAAATCAAAAGTCTTGTCCCCCAGGTGTTTATTTAAGATTTCAGCACGATATATATCCCAATTTTTTGGAATTCCCCTGACCCGATATACGGCAGCCAGTTCATCGTAATCCGCCTCGTGGCAAGCAAACCGGCGCCCTTTTTCATAACCCTGGTCATACCATTTCTGATTGTAGCTCCCCTCCTTTTGCGACATTATTTCCAGCCCTTTCAAAAAACACATTAAAAAAAAGCAGCCGCACAAGATTACCAACCTCATGCGGCTGTCTCTGGAGAATGTCTGTAAAAAACCAAAGGCGCCGCACTGCGACGCCTCTGGCTGACTAACAATGGGCTTACATACCCACAACAGCTTTGATATCCACAAGATGTATGAGGGGTCTTGTGAGCATTGTGAACTCATCCTTTTCAGCATCGTAAACAGAGTTTACGAATACCTTTCCCCATTTATCCTGATCCATCTTTTTGAAATCCGAACGGTAGTAATACCCGGGCCATCTGGTTTCCTCGCGGAACAGTTTATGCCGGGTATGGGCTTCCGCAATCTGGGTCCGGTGAACGTTTTCCCAGCACCGCATCAATTCATGGAGATTTCGGGCAGCAAGCTTGGGAAGATCCTCTTTGAGGAGCTTTAGCAGATCCAGAGCAATATTCAGCGTAACGGCACTGCAATTATACTGAGAACCACAACCGGCCACGTATTCATCCATGATCTTGTTAAGACGGAATATGGCCATTTTGGGTGTAATGTAATTCGGATTGACCTCTTCCACCGGCAGATCATATCGCTTCGTGGTCGTGCCCAGGGTGGTGTAAGCTTTATGCTCTTCATAGTGCTTCATCGGCAGCACTATTTGTTCCTTGAGCTTCTCCACCTCGGCGGCATCAAATTCAGGCATTTCAGGGTTCTCCACACAGAACTTTACCGCCGATTTGGCCGCAATCCGACCTTCGGTAAAGGAACCTGAAGAGAACTTATGGCTCGAAACGCCAACTCCGTCACCGGCCGCAAATAACCCTTTTATCGTGGTCATGCGATTGTAGCCCCAGAAGTATTCACTCTTGGATTCTTCGGTCTGGAGATCTTCGGGACCACTGCACCATGCTCCGGAAGCCCCGGAGTGGGAACCGATAAAGTAAGGTTCGGACGGCATGATCTCGGAAGGTCCTTCCTCGGGGAATACATCTTTTGAGGCCCAGAGAATCGCCTGGCTGATGGTCATGTCGAGAAAATCCTCCCATGCCTCGGCCTCAAGCTTCTTTAGTTCCTTCTTTTTCGCTTTTGCATCAGGAGCTTGTTCGGCAATTTTGGCAATAGCCTTGTCCGTATGAATCAAGATGGGTCCATCACCTTTCACATAACATTCAATCATCATCAAATGGTTCCTGAGGCAGGTGGGAATCGGCTTGACCTCCCCATAGGGCGGCCAGTTGTGAAGTTCGCCCCCTTCAGCCAGACCTTCGGCCATGTAGTTGAAACCGGTAGCAGAAGTCGCCGCCGCCTTGAACAGCAAGAACCACGCTCCAACCGGACCGTACGCATCCTTGAATCTGGCCGGAATAAAGACAACCTCCTGGGAGGTCATCTCGGCGCCGGCCGTTGTGGTCAGGTAAGAGGAGGATCCCGCGTTCCAGGGCGGATACCAGGCCCTGCCCAGACCTTCTCCGGTTGACCGCGGTCTGAAGACGTGAACGGCACCTCCGGCGACCGCAATGCAGGCCTTAAATTTAAACACATAGATTTCAGGGGCTCTCACGCTAAACCCGATGGCACCTGCCACTCTATTTTTGTCGTTCTTGTCAAGCAAAAGGCGAAGTACAAATACGCGTTCGATAACATTGTCCATGCCAATAGCGTTCTTGGCTGCCTCAGCACAAATGGCCTTGTAAGATTCGCCGTTGATCATGAGCTGCCACCGGCCTTCATGGACATATTTCCCGTCCGCATCCAGCCAGATGGGAAGTCCGAATCCCTCAAACATATGAACCGATCCGTTGACGTGTCTGGATATATCCATGACCAGATCGTCCCGGCAGAGACCCATGAGGTCCTGGCGGACATAGCTGAGGTAATCGACGGGGGTATTTTCACCCTGGTATTGATTGATGGCAGAAAGGCCCATTCCCACAGCACCGCTTCGTTCCATTGCGGCCTTATCTACCACAGTTAGTTTCACATTATTTTCTTTGGCCCAGTGTGCACCTTCTACGGCTGCACCAGTTCCGGCCATTCCTGCGCCTATAATCAAAAGATCGGTGGTAACTTCGACTGTCTTGAATTCTTCCATTATTCATCACCTCCTTTAGTCTCCGAGTGTCCAGAGTTTATCGGCTTTCAATGATGCCGGTTCCGTAAACAGGAGTTGATCATCCAATGTACCCGGTCCAACGCCAAAACCGCCATCAGGCTTGGCCTCTCCTTCCGGAGTAGTCCTGATGGGGAATTTGAACCGTTTGATCGCACCCCCTCTGAACTTTACTGTCCACATGATATCTTCGGTGCCCCTCATGGGTACAACACTGGCTCCCAGCGGTGTAAAGTCGGCATAACCGCGAACTTCTACGGCCTGAGTCGGGCAGATTTTCACACAATTGTAACACTCCCAGCACATATCCGGCTCACAATTATAAGCTTTCATCCGCTCTTCATCCAGCACCATGAGATCGTTGGGGCAGATGTACAAGCATGCGGTTACATCGCCTCCCTTACAACCATCGCATTTTTCATCAATGACAAAGCTTGGCATTTATCACACCTCCTAATTTTGCTTTGTAAGCATTTCTGTTAGTTAACCTCTGTTAATTATCACAACCTAAGAATGTATCTGCACCTCCCTTCATGCTTATGACCAGAAGAACTGCTTCTGGCCGATTACCAGTTTTAATCATTTAAAAAATAATTCTTGCCTATGTTATCTAACTTTGATCAAAAAATATTTTATAAAATCAACAAGATAAATAGACCATACAAACCGAAAAGGTTAGATAACAATTAACATTATTCTTGTCAAGAACTTTTGGAAAAACTAATCTATATATTTTTAAACATTACAATTCCATTTTGGCTTGATCGAACATATAGATTTAACCACTTAAATATACACTATATATTGTGCTTAATGCCGTTCATGTTGCGTAAACCATTCAGGATATGAATCATATCTAGTATATAGGCATCCGTTGAGATGTGTATGTACCATCGTGACCCATTTTAGTACACTATGGATCTTCCCCGGGATATGCATTTTTTGTTGACATATGTTACTCGATTGGTCATTTGTTATTTGGTATTGGGAACTGGTTACGGGTTGCGGGTTGCCGGTAATTTTCCGGTGTAACGCAAAATGGAGAAACTTTTATGGAAAACAATATGACGCCCCTTTCGTTAATGGTCAAATTACCACCCCTGAAGGAGGATGATACATGACTCAGAAAAAAGATTGGAAGAAACCATTCGTGCTTGTCCTCTTGCTCGTGCTCCTTGGCGCTTACTATGAGCGATTGAGTGTTGAAACTAAGGCAATGGTATTGCCAATCGCGGTATTTATTGCCGCAGCTGTTGTTATTGCCCGTTTCAAGCAGCTTGAATATGAAATACGTTCATCCAAAGTTAACGCCCGGGAAGCTGTGTTCCAGACCTTTACTATTATAGACCCTAATGGAAAGGAACGAGTTTCTCTTTCAGCAGCCCCGGATACCGCGTTAATGACTTTCTTCGATGAGGATCACATGCCCCGTGCGACTTTGGAACTATTGGACAAAGAGCCGGTAATGAAACTGGTGGGAAACAGGGGAAGTGCATGGATTGCATTTGATGAAAAGGGCCTGCCCAATATAATCTTTAAAGATGATACGGATCAAATCGTCTGGTCAGCCCCGTCATGACAAAATCCGGTTAACTTCTTAATCAATTAATACATCAGAACCAGGGTAAATGAATTTGATTTCGGTGCAGCGTAGCGTCGTGAAGCGTTCTCCCTGTATTGGAATTCAAATGCGTTTGCCCTGACATCAGAACTTATTGAAAAATTACAAATCCGGTTATTAACTGCACAGTATTATTGTAAATGAGCTTCAGGTATGAGTAAAGAATTCTGGCCCAGATCACCCCAGATGGGTGGCCTCTACCTTATTTTTACAACACTCCCCCGGCGTGGAGCAAAGCGACTGACATTTCATATCATCGAGGCGACCGTTTCCGTTTTTATATTCATCGATAGCCTTGTGAAGCGCTTTTACTGCCAGTTGTATGCAGTGGTGTTTTTTTGCGGGAACATCTTCAAGCTGGCTGAAAACATCGCTGTCATCAATATTCCGGGCATATTCAAGGTTTTTACCCTTGACGAGATCAACAGAAGCCATGGCCGCGGAAATCGCGCCCGGACAGCCAAGCACCTGATACCGAATGTCTTTTATTTTGTTTTGATCTATTTTAAGAAAAATTTTCAAAGTGTCTCCGCATGTGCCAAGCATCTCTGACACCTGGTCAGCATCCTGCAAACTGCCCATATACGGTTTTTCAATATAATATTTAATAGCTTTTTCCGAATACCCGAGATCTGCGAGCATCTTTTGTTCTTCCCTATTATCGTTTTCAAATAAAACTTTAGCTTGATCTTTCTCCATACTATTTAATGAATGCATTCCAAAACTCCCTGAGATTAATTTCCACTCCAAATATTTTCCGCGCTACAATATGTATAAAAACTTCATGTGTCAAGTGAGTGTTTTTTTTATTTCAGGGTAAACGTATTTGATTTCGGTGCAGCGTAGCGACGGCGTGTTTCTCTTGGAAAACGACTGACTGTTTGAAGGGCTTTAGCACGTGTTAGCCCGAGCCGAATGAAATTATGACTTAAAAAATCAATGGGATAATTTAGCGACGAATTGTTCTTAATAACTCCGGCGCGGCTCGGGCTTACGGGTGCTTAAGCACAAGTTTCAGTCGGTTGGAAAGAGATACGCGGCGTCGTGGAGCGTTCTCCCTGTAGTGGGATTCAAATGCGTTTGCCCTGGTTTTTATTTTATTTAATGTAATAAAGCAACTTGCCACCATAATAAAAAAATATTATGACAGCAGAGCAATTTTCCATTATATGTACCCTATAAATAAAAGGTGATAAATGTACTACTTATACATACTGACAATATTGGCTCTTTTGATTTCAGTTTTCAAAAGTGTGGACAAAACATCTAAAGCGGTCAAGATTGCAGTTAAAAAGTTCATTACTATCTTGCCTGCCTTTTTGAGCATGCTTATTCTGGTTTCAATTATTCTTTTTCTTATCCCTGATAAAATCATTTTAAAATATCTTGGAGATAATAATAAATTTGTCGGTATAACGCTGGCCTCGTTTTTTGGTTCCGTCACTTTAATGCCGGGATTCATCGCCTTTCCGTTATGCGGAATTCTATTAAAAAAAGGGGTAACTTATATGGTATTATCCGCTTTTTCCACCACGTTAATGATGGTAGGGATACTGACTTATCCCATTGAGAAAGCGTATTTCGGAGTAAAGGTAACCATAATTAGAAATATGTTTAGCTTTTTCATAGCAATTGTCGTCGCGTTGATAACCGGAATTTTCTTTGGAGAAATAGGGTAATGCCTTTGGGTAATAAAATAAAAATAGCAGGCCTTTTTGCCTATATCTGTTTTGTGGCCGCTTCTTTTATTCTAAATTTTAACCCCGGCAAACTCATAGGGGCAAATTTTTACAGTTTTTCCATAGAAATGCTTAAAATCCTTCCCTTTGCGTTTATTTTAATAGGATTATTTGAAGTATGGGTAAAAAGAGAAACGGTTGAAAAACATCTCGGTACAGAGTCAGGGTTTCGAGGGTATCTATGGACTATACTACTTGCCGGCACCTCGGTCGGCGGTTTATATGTCGCTTTTCCCATAGCTTATTCTCTGCATTCCAAGGGAGCAAAACTGAGTATTATATTCACCTACATCGGGGCGTCGGCAATTTGCAGAGTGCCGATGACAATATTTGAAGCCTCTTTTATGGGGATAAAATTTTCAATGATAAGGGTGCTTGCATCTGTGCCTTTGGTTATTGCAACTTCGATAGTATTGGGAAATTACCTGACAAAACGAAAATACAAAGTATTACCCGGTAAATAAGGTGGTTTATTGTAAGCTCTCAATAGGTTCTGGTGTATTTAATAATAATATTGAACCTAATAATATTGACCCGCCAACTCCATATCACCATTTAATATACCAGAACTTATTGAGATGTTACGGTTTATTCGGGATTGGGTTTTATCTGAAATCAGTACAATTTGAATACCTCAGGAGGAGGGATATGATTAGATTATTACTGGTAACACCATACAGAAAGTCTTTGTTCGAATTGGCTTCAGCTATGGAAAAATATGACGATGTTGAATTAACATGGACTGAGTCGGGACAAAAAGCCCTGGATAAGCTTTCGGAGACTTCCGTCGATCTTGTTGTAACAGAAAAAGAGCTTGGAGACATGACAGGACTTGAATTTGCAGAAAAATTGATCCGGGTAAATCCAATGATCAACTGTGCCGTATTAAGTCCGCTGCCATCCGACGAATTTCATGAGGCCAGTGAAGGTCTTGGCGTTTTTGCACAATTGCCGCTCCGGCCTGCCAAAGAAGATGCAGAAAAACTGTTAAAGCGCCTGAAAAAACTGAAAGACCTCACTGCAGGTATTAACATTGGCAACAAATAGATAACCCAAACTGAGCGTTTCAAATTTTAAAAGGGGATTAAATATCTTTTATTTTTAATGAATTAAGTTGATTTATATTTTTAAAATTTGAAACCCTGTGGGATTGCCGGTCTTACCGCATCTACTGCGTCAGATGCCGTCCCGCATAGGTGACTATAGCGGAACGACATCTTCCTTGTATCTGCGGCAACCTCGACAATCGCTCAATTTAGGGATAAAAAACATCAGCTATCTGTTAAAATTGATGAACTCGTAAAAAGTCAAAATTGAGATGGCAAAGTAAAAAGTTCAAGTTCCCCCGCATAAAACCAGCGGGATAAAAAAGCGTCGCGAATTTCGTGGAATGAGGCGTACTTATGTACGCCGCAGTGAACACGAAATGAAGCGCAACGCAGAAATTGGACTTTTTACGAAGCCGTCAAAATTGATATGATCACAACTCCAACTAAAAATTCTTATTCCCGGTCTAAAGATGTTTTTAATACCGGAAAAGTGCTTACCCTTTCTGTTTGTCATTTTATTCACGATATTTATTCCAGTTTTTTCGCACCGCTCCTTCCCCTGCTCGTGGAAAAGTTTTCCATGACACTTACTCAGGCCGGTTTTCTTTCTACAATAATGCAGATCCCCGCTCTTTTTAACCCGTTTATCGGTCTTCTGGCGGACAGGATAACTGTCCGTTATTTTATCATCCTCGCTCCGGCGACCACCGCCATACCCATGAGCCTTTTGGGTCTTGCACCCAGTTACGGTGTACTAGCGCTCCTTCTTTTTGTTACCGGTGTCAGTGTCGCTGTTTTTCATGTTCCTGCCCCGGTTATGGTATCACAACTATCCGGAAATAAAACAGGCAAAGGAATGAGTTTTTATATGACAGGCGGTGAACTGGCCAGAACAATAGGTCCTATGGTCGCGGTAGGCTCAGTCTCGATTTTAAGTTTCGAAGGATACTACCCTATCATGATTTTCGGAATTCTGGCCTCGCTCTGGCTTTATTTCAAATTTCATGGAATTGATGTGCAGGTTAAAAAGTCAGACAGAAAACCCCTGTTATCCGCCTGTCGTGAAATGAAACACATCCTCTTGCCGCTAACCGCCATACTGGTTACCCGCGGATTTATGCACGCATCAACAACTACTTTTCTTCCAACCTTTATCAAGATGGAAACAGGAAATATCTGGTTGGCAGGATTCGCGCTCACTGCATTCGAAGCGTTTGGAGTATTAGGTGTACTGTCATCAGGAATACTCAGCGATTATTTTGGCCGAAGACAAATACTGATCATTTCCCTGATATGTGCTCCTGTGGGCCTGTTTTTATTTGTAAATACCGGTGGACTGCTGCGCTGCCTGATGCTTCTTGTCACCGGTTTTACCCTCTTGTCTACCACGCCGGTTATGCTGGCAATAGTACAGGAAAATGCCAAAAGCAGTCCATCAACAGCCAATGGATTGTTTATGATGGTGTCGTTTATTTCACGATCAGCCATTGTGGTAATCGTCGGAATAATCGCAGATCATATCGGTCTTCCATTAACCTACTCCATCAGTGCAGCAATAGGATTAATCAGCATACCGTTTATTCTGATGCTTCCCAAAAACAAGGTCATTCTTTGATAAGAAGCATCATGCACAATTTTTTATTTTACCGTATAATGGACCCTATTATTCATTAAAACTCTATTTTCAGTCAGGGTAAACGCATTTGATTTCGGTGCAGCGTAGCGACGTGAAGCGTTCTCTCTGTATTGGGATTCAAATGCGTTTGCCTTGTATTCTCAGTGAAACTTACGGATATCAAACTGTATCCCTTTTATATATGATGATCTTTATTTAAAATTCGGTTAAGCGCTTGACAAGAAAACATGGTGTCATATGTTACGCGCATAAGCTCATAACCGGGAGGAATTGTCAGCGTATGATTATCAGTATTGCAAGCGGAAAAGGCGGTACCGGAAAAACCACTGTGGCCACCAACCTGGCTGTTTCTATTGGATCGGACGTACAACTGTTGGACTGTGACGTGGAAGCGCCCAATGCTCACCTTTTTCTAAACCCCGTCATTGAAGAGGAAAAATCTGTTTTTACACCGGTCCCGGAAATTGACGAAGAAAAATGCACCTTCTGCAAAAAATGTGCTGAAATATGCAGGTTCAAGGCCATGGCTGTAATCGGAGAAACGGTGTTGACCTTTCCGGAACTTTGCCATAGTTGTGGTGGTTGCATGGAGGTTTGTCCTGAAAACGCCGTCACCGAAACCGGTCGAAACCTGGGTGTGATTGAAATCGGCCATAAGAATAATCTCAATTTTGTACACGGCCGGTTGAGAATCGGTGAGGCCATGTCACCCCCTCTAATCAGAGAGGTTCGGTCATATACCCGTCCGGATCAGCTTACCATCATCGATGCGCCTCCCGGCACTTCATGCCCGGTAATTGCCGCCATGAAAGGAACTGATTTCGTCTTGATGGTGACCGAACCCACGCCGTTCGGCCTGCACGACTTGAAACTGGCTGTGGAAGCGGTGAAACTTCTTGGAATTCCGAGGGGACTGGTCATTAATCGCTCGGATATCGGTGACAATCGGGTAAAAAAATACGCTGAAGAAGAGAACCTTCCCATTTTAATGGAGATTCCCTTTGATCGTAAAATAGCGGAAGCGTATTCAAGAGGCGAACTCATT
>Ga0315549_1002216_pt1 | contig 18860 bp, 15 predicted proteins | sample SalMarSW160200MG_FD_203101 | JGI IMG/M metagenome (GOLD analysis project Ga0315549, IMG submission 203101) | Salt marsh sediment microbial communities from the Plum Island Ecosystem LTER, Massachusetts, United States - Salt Marsh Sediment SW1601-200 ... | reverse complement strand
TCACGCTTCAGGTAAAGCACTACACGTCCATTCAGACTTGAATGCCGCTCGTGTTATTGCTCTATCGTGAATAACATCATTTGCATTTCGAGATGATTACATGTCATTCTCGAGGTCATCCGTTGTTGGCCCTCAAGCTGGATGTCCAATAATGTCCAGATTTTTTGCAACGGTATTCTATAAAATAAAGAAGAAAATTCCAGTATTAAAAAAGAAATACTGCGTAAAATGTGGTGATTGTGCTGAAATATGTCCAGCGAAAGCTATTAAGTTTGATAAAAATCGACTTCCTGAATTTGAAAGAAAAAAATGTATATCTTGCCTATGTTGCTCTGAATTATGTGCACAACAAGCAATTATAGCAAAAAAAAGGGGTTTTAGAGGATTGTTTCATACTTTCTAATTATTTTTTGAAATAAAATTAGAATAGGTTTCTAAGAAATAGTAATATGATAATCTTGTATTAATTATTGATTTTACTTGAACAAATTCATTTGCACAATGAGCATTTCCACCAATTCCCAAGCCGGCAGTTATATAATTAATTCCTAATTCCTTTTGAATTTTGCTTAACGGAGCTGCAGCTGCACTAATAGGCCAGATTTCTGTTTTGATATTAAGTATTTCAAAAGTCTTTATAAGACTTTTTACCAATCTGGATTTACTATCTATTCTCGAACTTTCATACCCATTATTTATTTTTATATCTACTTTAGATCTAATGTTTTTACTTAATTCAGAGATCTTGTTTTTAATTACATCAAATATCGCTTTAGAAGATAATTGATGCGCAAATCGGATATCTATATTACATGAAGCTAAATTTGGTACGGAGTTTTTTATTCCTTCTTTTAAATACCCAGATTTAAATGTAGAAAGATTAAAAGTTGGATCAAATAAATAATTTTTAAATAAATTATAAGGATTATCTGCAGTTATTTGATTTATACCTGCTTTATTTAAAATATCATTTATATTTTCTTTATTAGCTAAACTATTTATCAATACTATTTCTTGATCTGAGAGATCATAAACTTTTGAAAGTGGAGTAATTTGAAAATGATTGTTTGAATAAATTCCTTGTATTACTTCTAATAAATCTAAAGAGGGTTTTGGAACAATATTACTATATGAAGAATGAACCTCTTGGTTGTTTGAAATTGTTTTGATAGTTAAAGAAAGCAATCCTTTATATCCCAATTTTAATACGGCTTTACCACTTAAATCTTGTTTAATAGAGGGATAATATGCATCTATACAAGATTTAAAAAGATTTTTATTTTCTTCTAATATCTTTGAAAAGGTAGGAGACCCCATTTCCTCTTCTCCATCAAAAATTAAATATAGAGATATAGGTAACATATCCATTGACTTAAGAATTCTAACAACATTCAGAAATGCTAACAATGGAGTTTTTGAATTATATGCTCCTCTAGCAATTATACATTCACCAATATTTTCTAAAGAAGGAAGATTCCTTATATTTGCATTAAAAGGAGGGGAAATCCATCTATTATATTCATTTATAGGTTGGGTATCATACATCATATAGATTAATAAAGGCGTATCTATTTTACCTTTAACTTTAGCAAATATGAAAGGATTAATTTGACCTTCAAATTGACTTATATCTTCACAGAAATCCATAATATATGATTTTATGAAATCTTTTGCATCATTGATTCCTTCTTTATTCAATGTATAACTAGGAATTTTAAGAAAAGGTATTAATTCATTCTGAATAAAATTATCATTATCATTTTTTAGAATTTCTATATTATCTTTATTTATATTCATTTTTTCTTTTTTACCATTAATTAATTAAATAGATATTAATTATTTTAGATATTAAAAATAAATTATTTTTAATTATGAGCAGTAAAAAATCATCAAATATTCCAGACTATGATCAATTATCAGGTATTATCACTAATATAAAAACCATAGCTAAATTATCAGGAATAATATTGTCTTATCTTGATGGAAGGTTAATTGTAAAAGAGACTGACTTAGATTATAATATGGAAGAATTTATACCAATGGTAGCTTCTGTCTTGAAAAGTGCGGATGGATTAGGGAAAACTATTGGAGGAAGGAGTCTACAAAAAATTATAGCGCAATTGGAAGATATCTCTTTAATGATATTGAAAAGTGATGAGAAAAATGTATTTTTAACTCTTATTATAAATGATAGTACAAATGTTGATACGATATTGGAACATATCAATGGTTATTTTGATAAGATAAATCAATACTGTTAAAAAATTATTCATAATTTATATAGGAAAAGACTATTCATTTCTTAATTCCAATAATGAATTTATTGAATAAAAGAATTTATAAATTCAACAATTTTTGGACCGTAAATAATTAATAATGTTATAATTAATACTGTGAAAGTGATCCAAATTATTCCCACAAAGTTATTATTTCTTTCTTCAGAATCTCTTTTATTTCTTCTATTTTGTCTACTATATTGTCTTGATTTTGCTTTATGATATGCATCAATTCCTTTAGGTGTTAAAATTAATTCATTATCTATCTCCTTTATTTCTTTTCCCTCAATTAATTTATTTAGGTGTTTTCTAGCTATTTTTTCACCTAATTCATCATAAAAAAAATCCGCCCATCCTTCCCAATAAGTTCTACCAAGTCCTAATCCTTCTTCAAATTTAATTAACAATTTAGATGAACTAATACGATTTCTTCTTATATTCGCAATTAAATATCCTGTCAGTCGATTTTTATAGATATTATCAGCCTTGACATGAATTGTACTTATATCAAATTCATCTTCTTTAACAATTAATTCTCTTAGAAATTCTATCCCTTCCTTGATAATTAAACCAGCTATGATTAGACTAACAAAAGAATCAATTATATACCACTTAAAAATAGCAAAAAATAATCCAATTAGAACCCCAATACTAATTAATGAATTTATTTCAGAATCCTTTGAATCACTTAATAATGACAGATTTCCCGAAGCTCGTCCCACAATACCTTTATAATACATTAATGCTCTATTTATTAAAATAGATAATCCTCCTATGAGAAATGATTCAAAATTGACCATAATTGGAGATAAATTGATTAATGACTCTATACTTGACCAAATTAGTGTTAATCCTGTAAAAATCATCAATAAAATTATAACTATACTAGCAGTACGATCTTTATGGAAACGAATTCCGAAGTAGATTATTGCAATTTTTATCATATCTGTTAGGTTTTCCAATCCTTCTGATATCATTCCCTGACTATCAATAGACATTCCAAAACATATTTTTAATATGGAGAGAAAAAATAAAGATATAGCTGTTATTATTAACACAAATTTTTCACTGAGAAATTTGTGCATCCAATGGGAAGTTATAAGCATTAGACAATAATTTTTTTCAACATATGCTTTTCCTTGATCTGTAAGGGATATATTATCATCAGTATTCAATTTTATAAAATTCTTATATCTTGCGAGATGTATATACTCTTCTATATCTTGATCTTCTATAACCAATTGAGACATAGTAGATAGAAAGAGCCAACGCATTTTTTTTTTAATTTTTTCTATAGAATCAATTCCATCATATATAATACATAAAAATCCATAAAATAAGTCTAATTGTGGTCCACTAGATTCTGGACCAAAAAGTTTTCTTTGCTCTTTTACACGATTTTTAACTGACTTTAATCTAAAATCTTTTTTTCCTAGAGTTGATTTGAAATCAGCTAGTTTCATTAATATAAGATTATGAAATTAGAAAAATAAAATTTTACATTATTGTTTAAGAAGACCCTTCCCCTCAAGGAGGGGATGAATTGAGTAAAAAAAGGAAATTATTAAATTGTCAAACTCTTCCTATTTTTACTAAATCCTATTATATAATTGTATTAATGAAACTTTCGCAAAAAATGAGGATTTTTCCTTCTAAAGAACAAGAGCAAGTACTCTGGATACTCTCAGAAAGATGTCGTCTCTTGTATAATTTTGCGTTGGCAGAACGAATGGAAAATTGGCGATAAAATAAAAAGAAATCAAAACAAAATTGCAATTATATTACCTATCTCACTCAATCGAGAGCATTACCCTTAATAAAAGAAAAATATCCGGAGTATAAATGGGTATATTCGAAGGTCCTTCAAACTACACTTGAAAAACTTGATAGGAATTACAAATCTTTTTTTTCTCTTTGGAATAAGGGAGATAAAAAAGCACGACCTCCATTTTTTAAAGGAAAGAAGTACTTTACTACTCTTTGTTATAACCAATCTGGATTTAAACTCTATGAAAATTCCATTACACTCTCTCATAAACATCCTTCAAATATCCTCCTTCAATTTACTATTCCCCCTTTTCTTATACCCAAAGAAAAGATAATGCAAGTAGAATTGTTTCAATCCAATAAGAAATGGTTTATTTCCCTCACATATGAAGTTAATACACCTAATTATCATGATAATTCCTTGTATCAAGCATTTGATTTAGGAATTAATCAAACGGTTGCTATGAATCTTTTCGGAAAATCAATACAATTTACTCATAGAAGACCAGATCTCTATTGGAAAAAAAAGATAGAGGAGGTACAATCAAAACGAGACCATTGTAAGAGATATAGTAATAGATGGTATTGGTATAATTCTAAATTATGTAAGATGATTAAAAAATGCTCTTATCAACTTAAAGATTATCAACATTGGCTTTCACACCAAATTATCTCTAATACGAAAGCGAATACAATCATTGTTGGAAAGTTAAAAGTAAAACAAATGGCTCAGAAAAAGAAGGGTACTGAAAATAGTAAAAAGAATATAATCCATAAAACACTCAACCATTCGGTTCAAAACACAGGGTATTTGTCAAGATTTGTTAAATTTTTAACCTATAAAGCAGAAAAAGTAGGTAAGAGAGTAATAAGAATTAATGAATCAAAGACAATAAAAGCCTGTTGTAAATGTGGAAGACTGAAAAAGCGTTCAATTTTCGAGAAAATTATTATTTGTGACTGTGGAAATCGTATCGACCGGGATCTCAACTCGGCAATTAATATCATGTTAAAATTCTTTACAGTAAAACATAAATATGATTTCCTATCGCATAAGTCCTCTGTGAACGAGGAATCATTCCAATTACAATGGAATGGTTTTTTACGACATACAGACCAATCCGTACTAGAAGCGATTGAGTACTCGTAGGAAGCCACAGCCTCTAGGCTGTGTGTAGTTCACTGAAACTTCTAAAAGTATAGATTTTAATAATAAATCTATTTTTTATTTTTCATCTTTTATTAGATTTCAAAATGAAAAATTAAATAATTATATTTCAAAAATGCTGGAAAATCAAAATAAAGATTATGTTTGTTATGTAATAGCTCCATTTAATTCGAAAATGATAATTGATTATTCATGTCTAATTGGATCCTATGATAAATTCAGAAAGGTTTTTTTCGGAAAATTAAATGATATTTATCCGAATCAAATTTTAATCGAAAAATTTATTCGTGAAGAAAATCCAACTGGAAGTATCAAAACCTGGCTAGGAGAAGATGAATTAATAATAAAAGGAAAAATTGATACACTTCTATTCAAGAAAACAGGAGGTAGTGGAAAGACACAGCGGGATAATAGTATAATAACCATTAGTATTAATAAAAAATTCCAATTACCATTGGATATTATTAAGGATGATGTTTTCAAGGATAATCCAGAATTTATATTTGAAACAATGAGTTTTCATGAATATGGTGTGGGGATGATTTATTGCAAAGTGATGTTTAATCTTAAACATGAATTAGTATCTTATGAAGAAGATAGGGGATTAAAGATATTACAGGATATTATGAGAGTTATAATAAGATATCCCGATTTAATCACACTTTCTGAATCTTTAGCAGAAAAAGTTTATAAAATCTTTAAAGAAATTGATCAAGAATTCCAACTTGAAAACCCAGTGGTTAGTTATGAAGAATTATTTACAAATCAAAAAGCAAATATTCCATTATGGGGTCATATTGTATTAATTAGAAATGATAATGAAATTAAAAAAAAAGTTCCAATTGAAGAAATTATGAATAAAATTATAGCAATAAGTCATCCAGAAGGAAAAATCAATTTTGCCAAAGGTACACAAAGTTTTGTCCATATAGGATGGGGAAATAGTTTATGGGCAAATTTAGATAAAATAGAATTATTCTATGCTAAGGAAATTTTAAGATATTGTGAAATAGAATGGCGAACACTTCAAATTTTCAATGAAATTTTATATAGACAACTCACACAACTTGCTTCTTATCAAACATTGAGAAAAAAATCTGTTAGAAAAGCTATTAAATGGATTAATAAATTAAAAATGGAAATGGAACTTTATTCAGTAAATAAAGCAAATTATTTACAAAATCTTGCTCCATTTGCACACTTTATCTATAATGAAGCTGTAATAAGTTGGAGAATCTCTCAAATGGAAGAATTTTTTATGAATAAATTAAACGTTTTTGAATATCTACATAATCAAGGAAGAGAAAAATTGAAGGAATTAAGTGATAGTAAAATTAACAATATATTATTTATATTTACATGCCTTTCATTAGTAAGTACTTTTATTGATGGAATAATGTTTGTGGCTTCAGAACAGTTAGAACAAGATATTATATTCAGATTATTTTTACTTATTTTTCCACCAATTGCTTTCATTATTTTAATCATTATATTAATTGAGAGAATAATAAGTTCGAGGAGATAAGATATACCTATTTTTTTTTTTATTCTATAATAATATCAAATTCTTTTAATTTATCCCTTAGATTCAAAGATTTATGAAAATGGATAATAAGAAATCCTAAATCTTTTGCAGGAGTTAAAAATTGAATTTGATCGTCAATAAATAAACATTCATCAGGATTAAGATGAAATCGTTTTAGAAGACATTCATAGATTTTTATATTTGGTTTAATAATATTTTCCTCATAAGAGATTATCCTTCCATCTATAATATTGAAAAAATCAAATTTTTTTTCCACATAAAGAAAGGGTGTTTTGATAAAATTTGATAGTAGAAAGATATTATAACCTTTATTTTTTAAAGCCTTTAAAATAATTATACTTTGATCAATAGGAGAAAATAATTCTTTCCAATGTGTATAAAATATATCTATTAGTTCTTTTAAATCAGGGAACTTTTTTAAGTAAATATTTTTTGCTTCTTGAAAATAAATTAATCCACGATCAAGATCTAACCAAATATCTCTTCCAATAATCTTATCAATAAATTCATCAATTTTTTTTAGATTATTTGAATATTTTAATAACAGTTCTTTAGGTTTAAAATTAATTAAAACATTTCCTAAATCAAAAATTAAGTTTTTTATCATTGATTAGGAGAAATCAATACTCTTTTCTTAACTTATTCATTCTATTAATTAAGAGATATGATATTAAATTAAATTTACTTTACATAAATGCGATATAAATATACTGATTATCACGTACATACAAGATGGAGTTCCGATATTCCCAAGAATGGTCCAAATTTTGAGGATTATCTTTTAATTGCTGAAAGTAATCATATTAATGTATGTTTTTTAGAACATTATGAACTATATTATGTTAAAAATGATAAGAATCATCCATTTTATGATGGTAAAATTGATATATATTTAGAAGAAATCGATAAAATTAAAGAAACCTATAATTTTGCATTAAGTGGTTTGGAAATAGATTATTATATAGGAATGGAAAAGGATATTTTAGAATTTTTAGATGATTATGGGGAGTGTATTGATTTTATTGCCGGAAGTATTCATGAATGTGATATTAAATATCCTATTACTGAAAGAAACTATATTATAGACCTTTTAAAGAAAAAACCAATAAAAGAAATTATAGATGATTATTTTAATTCTACAAAAGAGATGATAAATTCTAAAATATTTAAAAATATCTGTCATATTGATACAATCTTTCGATATATTAATATAAATGATATTAAACCTACAGATAATTGTGATATTTCTGATAAAAGGATTTTAGATATAGGACTTCTTTGTATAAATAATAATATAAGTATTGAATATAATCTCTCTGGTCTAAGATACTCTCTTAATAGACCTTTTCCATCAAAAGAAATAATCACAAATTTGAAAAAAAAAGGGGGTAATATTTTTGTAGGCTCCGATTCACATGATCTAAACTACTTTCAAGATTCTATCTTAAAAATAAAAGAAGCATATCAATATTTAAATAATATCAAGTAATTTTAAAGATACAAAAATGGATTCTATTAAATTAAATGATTTGAAAAAAAAAATTAATCAGTGGGATAAAAGAATTTTAATTAAATATAATGGTAAAGGAGGTCATTATTTTACCAAATTGCTACAATATCTTTCATTTTTAGGAGAAGAAACAATATGGGTAAGTTTAATTACTATCTTTTTATTTATATGGTATGATCCTGTATATTTATCCCATATAGGATTTGCTTATTTATTTGGTTTGGTTATAATTGTCATAATAAAAGCAATTGTAAAAAGAGAAAGACCTTTTAAAAAACATGAGAATATCAAAGTTTTTACACGGAGACCATTTTCAAATAGTTTTCCATCTTGGCATACTTACAATATTGTTTCACAAGGATTAACAATTGGATGTTTATCAAATTCAATTTATCTAATTTTATTATTTTTGGTTCTTATAGGATTAGTTATTTTTTCTAGAATTCAATTAGGAGTTCATTATCCTACAGATGTAATTGTTGGATTTATTTTTGGAATTATTGGATTTATTCTTACTATTTTTGTTTTTAGTGACCCGATAATAGATCTATTATATTATATAGAAAACGTGTCTAATATAGCAATAGAGCAAAATAAATTAAATCCATTATTATTTGAGAATGTTTGGTATATTTTATTGTGTATATTAATATTTGGAGCCATCTATCTTTTGGCATTATTTAAATTGATAAAAAATTTGAAAAAAAGAAAAACCTTCAATAATACATATTAAATATCTAATTTTTTTCTTTTTGCAAATAAGTCTTTTAGCTCGTCAAGAACTCTTACTCTAACATTTTCCCCACGACGTGGTGGGGCTTGACCGGGAGGATTTAGTTGTACAGGGATACCAGATTCTGCCATTTGAATTGCTCCACTTTCTATAGCAGTGATTCTTACGTCCATTTGATTTAATTCATGTGACATGCTTTCAGAGAGTCTAATAACAGCATTTAGTGTTTGTTCTAAAGTTTTTGCTAAACCTTCAACTTTTTGAAGAGTTGGATCATCCAAAGAGGTCCCAACATCAGCAATCATTTCTTTCATGTATTTAGCAAACTGAGGCTCTCTAGCTACTGCTGAATAGATAGATGATAAGTAAGTTTCATGAGTAAAAGCGATCTGAGAGAAAAATTCCTTTAAATTTTGTTTGACAACTTCAACATTAAGTTGAATTTTTGGATCTTGCTGAAGATCAGGATCAAATTTATGCAAAAATATCAGAAAAAATGGATTCTCCTCGAGATCTTTTAATGCTTTTACTATTCCTTTTAAATAAGTAAAAGATTCTTCAAATCTATCAGAATCTTGAATATCGATAACATACATAAATAAATCAACTCCAAGAAAATAAGTATCTGGATTTTTTAGGTATTCTTCTCGATACTTGCTTTGCCCTCCAAAATCCCAGATAAAAATAGAAAAAGATTCTGTTTTGATTTCTCGTCTATGTACTCTTTTTGTAGGTTTTATCTTAGACAATTCATTTAAACCGAATTTACCTCCAAATTTAGTTAAGATTGCTGTCTTTCCAGCCTGATCCAATCCTGCAACAATAATTTTCTGTTGTTCTTTCTCTATTTTAATTGCTTTTCCTTTTAAATTACTTAAAATTGTACTAATATTAACTGCCTTTATGATCTTTTCTTCTAACTCTTTAATTTCAATACCTTCTTTTTCTGAGTTTTTCAATTGATCAAAGGAAATATAATTATAGATATTCTTATCTTTATATTGTATAAGATCTCCAAGTTTAGAAGCTTCTAAACTTTTTTTAATAAATTTAGCTTCATTATCGTTTAAAAAACTAAAGGAGTCAATTGAATTATCCAGAATCCCTTTAATAACAACTTGGTTATTAACCTTATCAATATTTAGTGATTTAGCTTTAAAAAATTTTAAAATAAAATCTATAGTATTATCATCCGATTCACTAATAAGATCTTCTTGAGCCATGGTTTTTTTTTTTGTCATAATTATTCAACATTTTAAACTTTCTTATTTCACATTATATGTTCTATTGTTCAAAGTTCATTTTTAAATTTTATTTTTAACAAAAATTTATTAAATTAATTCTATAATATATATAATCTGAGGAAATTTTGAACACCCCTCATTTTATTTGAATTTTAGAGAATAAAAAAATTTATCTATAATAATGATAAAAATTAGCAACAATATTTAAGTAAAATTAAAATTTAAATATTTTATTCACTAATTTGAATATAAGATAAAATTTCTAATTAGTTCATTTTATATCTATATATTATGCCCTCTAAAATTGATAATGATAACCTCCTTGAGGGAGACATAAATGAATCCTGTTGTGATTCTCCAAAATTATCAGAAGAAGATGGATTTTATGTTTGTCTTAACTGTGGCTTAGTAATTTCACGAATATTTGATGATTCTCCTCGAAGAGCCTTTACTCAGGAAGAGATTCAAAAAAGAAAAAGTAATGAAAGGGTATATAGTCCTATTGGTCCAAGAACTATAATTAAAGGCAGTAGAGATGCTCGAGGAAGTCTATTAAGCCCAAAATATAAATCAAAATTTAATAGATTGGCTAAAATTCATAGATCATTAACCACAAGTTTTGAAAGAAATCTATGGATTGCCTTACCAAATTTACAAAGATTACAAAAACGATTAGGAGTACCAGATACTGTTGCTGAAGATGCTCTACGTATATATACCCAAACTGTAAAAAAAAAATTAACAATGGGTAGAAGTATTGACACTTTATTATCAGCTTCAATTTTCTGTGCACTTAGAGTTCATGGCATTCCACGTACAATAGAGGAAATAACTAAAATAGCTCAAATACCTAAAAAGAAAGTCGTTAAAAGTTATCGTTTAATTTTAATGGAAGTTTTACCAAACCTTAATCTAAAAGTTCAATATTTTACAGCAGATAGATATGTAGATAAATTTAATGATGAATTAAAATTATCGATGAATTGTAGAAATATTGCGGTTAAACTTATTCAAAAAGCGAAAGAAAATGGTTTTAATTCGGCAGGTAAAGATCCTAAAGGTATTGCTGCTGCTGCTATTTACATTGGATCAAAAATATGTAATGAAAATAGAACTCAAAAAGAAATTTCAAATTTAGCTAAAGTTACAGAAGTAACCCTTAGGATGAGAGTAAAAGATCTTCAAAAGTTTGCTGATGTTGTATAGAATCTATAAAGTAATTGGTAATAAATTCCATTCCTCTTCAAATAAAGGTAAATTCTCTAACATCTCATTTATTTTAGGTATGAATTTATTATACTTATTTGAGAACACATCAATTATTAACAATAGAATATCAAACTGAAAAATCTCACTTACTATAGCTTTAGACGTACCAAGTGTATTTAAATAATCTTGAGTAACATTTTTTATTTCATTTAAAGATGATTTTGTTCTAATCAATGATAATACATGAAGTAGTAAAAGTAGAGTGCTATTTTCATAATCTTTCCGTTTTGAAAAAATATTTACTAATTCATAATATTTATCTGCTGCTTCCCTATATTTATCATTCTCTAATAAAGATAATAATTCATTATAATATCTTTTTTTTAAAGCATTACGTTTTTTATATACTTCCTGAAAAATAGATTTATGATCTCTTAATTTTTGTTGGAGGATATCTATTTTTTGATCTAATTCTAATATTTTTTTTAAAGTTTTTCCTTTATCTTCTCCAGTTACTTTTGATTTAGTTGATCTTTTAATCTCCTTAAATTCTGGTTCTTTAGGATATGTTTTGTTTAATATATCATAAAGTAATTCTCGTTCTTCTGTAAATAAAGGTAAATTTTCCATATAAAGTAAAGTTTCATTAAATTCTAATTCCTTTTTAATTTTTATTAAGTTAGTAAGATATTCAACTAAAATAACTGGAAAGGAGTTATGATAAAAATTATCAGAGTAGGATTTTTCTTCAATAAATTTAATTAATTCATCTTTTTTATCATCTCTTATTAGTATCAAAGACATTATTGCTATAGAAACTCCAGCTAAATAATATTGTTTAGTTTTTTCCATGCGAACTATGCTATTTTCATAAAGCTCTAGTGCATTATTATATTTCTTCTCATTTAAAAAATAAAGTGCTTTTTCGAAAAATGCTCTTTTAAAACCTTTTCTTTGTTTCATCTTAGATACCATATCTGATTTTGCATCTTCAGCTAACATTTTAATATCTGTTGATTTCTCTTTAATTAATTTTACTTTAAGAGAAGCTTCTATTCTTTTTGATTCTAATAAAATTTTGGTATCCTCTTGTTTTGCTAGTTTTTTATAAGCCTCTTTCTTTATAGTCTTTTCTACAATTTTATCTATATTACTTAATGCTGAAGATAAATCTCCTAAATTTATATATATATCTGCTATTATCTGATATACTTCATCAAAATGAAACTCTTTATTATCTAAATATGAAGAAGATATATTTGCAACTTTTTTAATTAGATTAATTGCCCCTTCAATTCCAATAGTATTCTGTTCCATTTTAACTATTTTCAAAGCTTCATTTCTAATTATTTCTATAAAAATATTACTAATTTCTTTTGATTGTTCATATAACATTTGATTCCTTAATATTAAATTAAGATCCTCGAATATTTTTTCATTTTTTTCATATTTATAATTCTTGTTAATTTTATTAAAACTATCAATGAGAAAGGGAAAGATATATTTTATGTAATTTTTCTTTACTCTTATCCCAGTGATTTTTGGATAATATTTTAAAAATTCCTCAATTTGATTTCCTTGAACTAAAATATCCAATAATTCACATAAAATTCTATCTGCTTCATTTATTTCACCTAAATTTTTAAGGTAATCTACGTATTTTTCTAATTGATCAGCAGCTCTTATATATTGGTTCTTTTCGATTAATTCAATAGCATTTTCTAATTTTTTAGAATTCATTGTGTTGATAATTTCATTTTCAGTTTCGATAAAATTTATTAAAATTTGAATTCCCTGATTTATATTAATTTCCTTATCTCTCTTTTTCAATAGTTTATTTTTATCTTCTACTTGAGAACTATATTCTGTTAATTTTTTCTTTAATTTTAATGAATTTAATTCATTTATTAAATAGACTGCTGTTTTGAAATTTAGTTTATCAAGGAATTGAATGATTAAGCCCTCTAAAACAAGGTCTAGATTCCCTCTCCTCACTTCGAAATAGGTCCATAAATTAAGGATTTCATCATAACTCCTTTTTGCTCCATTAATTTTATGTTTTTTAATTTGATCTTTCAGAAGTTGTATTAAAATCTCAGATAACTTTATAGCGAATTTTTTCATAATCTCTAAGAGATTTTCTCTTTGATATGTATTTATAGCAATATATATTTCTTCTCTCGCACCTTTTAAATCACCTTGGGATACCAAATAATCAGAAGCAGCTATAACTTTATCAGCAACTTCCTGCAATATTGGTTTTATTTCTTCATGAGGAAGGCGCTCAAGAATTGTGAAGGCATTTTCTACTTCACAAGCAGAAATCCAAGAATTAATTGCCAATTTAAAGCACTCTATAATTAATTTTTTATCTTTTAATTCTATTAACGCCCATTGAGCGGCATTTTCATATTGTCTAGCGGCATATTTATAATCTGCCTTATTAAATAATTTATTTCCCTCACGTATCATTGCCTTGACGTATAATTTCTTATATTCCATCGATTTTTTTGTATCTATTTGACTCAAAATATTAGCAGTTTCTTGATAGAGCTCTATTTTTGAGAAAAGATAAGCAGCTTGTTCATTTATAATATAGTTATTTTCTCTATTGAATATACTATTTATAAAGGCTATTTTTTTAATGATCTTACCAGCATTATAGAAATCTTTTTTATTATAATAATAATTTGCCTGCATAACCAAAACGGGATATCTTAACCACGCATTTTCAAGATCTAATGGATCATCTCCTGATATCATAGCAAAAGATAAACTTTGTAATACTTGTTTAAAGTATCTTGGATGCACATTTATAAACGCTTCAAAATCAGGATAATCAATCCATGTATCCTCTAATAAATCAATAACTGAAATTGGTAGAATGCCATCTTCATTATAGTATAATATCACAGTAGGGATATTTCTTTTTATTTTTTCTAAAATATCAAGTATCATTTGGAAGTATTCAATTTCTTCGTTTATTAATGGATTTAAAAAATATATAATACCGTCCACGCTGGGGATTAATTGATCAAAATCAGCAGTTAGTTTAGTTATAGCATCTATTTCAATTTCACATATATCCTCTAATACGGTTATCTCCCTGTTCCAAACTTCATAAGTTTCTTTATCTTCACCTATTTCATTGAAAGCAGTAGATAAATATGGAATAAGTACATCAAAATTTCCCAAAACTAAAATTTTAAAGATATATCGCATAAAAATTAACTCAAACGAAATTATAAATATATAAATTTTTTTCTCATGATAAATTCAATATTATAATAGAAGAAAATAAGTTTTAAATTATTTAATGAAAAATTTTTTTTACTAATTTTTAAATTAAATATCAATATGAGGAAAGAATAAATTGGATTACGTAGAAAGAAATTATAAAATATTAGAAGATAGAATGATTGAAGAAATGAACACTACATTACAATTCGGTAGAACATTGATAGATTCTGAATTAAAAGCTGGTGTATTTAATATAATAGTTAAACCACTAGTTAAAACCTTCTATGATACTTGGAGTAATAATGCTGCTAAAGTAGGCACATTAAAACAAATAAAAACTACATTGGACTGTGCAAAACAAATTCTACAACATGGTTCAAGCCAAGAATTGTTCGATGATTTGATAAATAACCATTTCCAAGAATATATAGAAGGTGACCAGACTTATATCCACTGTCGAAAAAAACATGAAAATTTTGATAAGCTGAAGGAAATAAACAAAAAACTCTTTATTATTCAAGTGAAAGATGCTATGAAAATGATGCAAATAAAACAAGATATAAATAATTATGATGAATTAACAAAAATAGTATTTAAAACTAAACAAGATGCTTATATCTCATTGATAAAGAATATAGATTACAATGATGAAGCAATAAAACTTATAGAGAAAGATCCATCTATTCTTAAACTACCAACTGCAAAGAAGATAATTTTAAAAACAATCAGAAAAGGATTTGAAAAAACAAAACTACGTTTAATTCAGTATTTAGACACCATTTATAATTAATTTATATATTATTATTAAATTATAACAATTAAATACCTAGATCCCTAATGAAGAATGAAATTAATGGATATAATGATAAAATAAATAAAGAAATCGAAGAATATACGCTTCTGAGAAAAATTACCTTAAATATATTTAAGGGAATATTTATAATTATGTCTTATTTTTACTTTTCTGAAACTATGGGTTCAATATCAACCAATTTTGTTGATCAATCACAGTTTTCAATGCAATTTGGTTTCACTTTGCTATTGTTTACATTTTTTTCTGTTTTAGCAGGATCATTTCATGGATTAATAAATGGATTTCTTGGTGAATTATTTTACCAGTTGGCATTTTATGATACTTTAGAACTACAATGGTGTTTTATTGTAGCAATTCTGGGATTTTTTGTTGGAATTTATAAATATAGTCCTCTGAAATTTAAGGATCGAATTAAAATTTTTTATTCATTCTTGAGTGTATTGATTTCTTCATTTTTAATTAGTGGAATTGTAATAGTTCTTCAATCTTTTAGCTACCCAAACGTTAGTTTAGAGAAAATAATAGTAAATTTTGGTTTTAAATTTCTTACTCAATCAATAATATCAATTATTTTCATTATTCCAATCCTGCTATTCTTATATAATTATTTTCTTGCTGAAAAAGAAATACATTTTTATCATATGAGCTTAACTCACCATCCGTATTATGCATGTGATCATACATATCATCTCAAATTTGGAAGAACATATATTTATTTTTGCTCAAGATGTTCAGGAGCAATAATAGGTGGTATCGTATCTTTATTTTTTTTTTATTTTTTTGAAATATCTTTTAATTTTATAATAAATCCGGAATTGGCTATTATTATCTGTTTAATATTTCCAATACCTTGTATAATTGATTGGGGTACACAAAAATTATTATTCCGAAATAGTACGACAGAATCTAGAATAATCACAGGATTTCTAGTAGGGATTTCTCTATATTTCTTATCTTTTACTGGTAAATACTATTTTTTTGGAATTTTTTTAGTTATTCTTTATTTCTCAATAGTTGCTTTGATAATGTATATTGGATATCAAAAAGAATTAAGGAAATTAAGAGAGAAGGACAATGATAAATCTTCTCAGGACGGGACTATAAATGAATAATGTTATTTTTATTCATGGACTAATTAGTTCTGGTCATGGATTTAAAGGTAATTTTTTCAGAAGTACAATAACTGATTGTTTGACTCCAGATTTTGAAGAATATAATTCAAAAATACCTCGTAAAGACCTTCTAAAGATTAGAATGATACAATTGAATAAAATTCTTAGTGAAGAAAAGAAATGGAAAATTATCGGATCCTCTTTCGGTGGTTTAATGGGGACTCTATTTACTATTAATAATCCTGAAAAAGTTGATAGGCTCATTTTATTAGCACCTTTGTTAATTGCGGATGAATATATTCCTTCTAGTATAAAACCAATTGAAATTCCTGTAACAATTTTTCATGGAAAAAACGATAATATAATTCCTATAAAACCAATAAAGACTAAAGCTGAAATATTATTTAAAAATTTAATATTCAATATAGTAAACGATGATCATCAACTCCAGAATACTGTTAAATCAATTAGCTGGTTAAAAATATTAGATTTAAATTAGATAATATTTAGATATTTAATAATAAATTAAAAATCTTATATAATAACTGGACTACAAATTTTTTATATTTTAAGAATTTCTTTTTCTTTATAGATTAGCCTTAAGTTAAAAATTAATAAAGTATAACAATATTAATTGTTAGGAAATAAGTTGCTAACATAAATATAAAAAGATTTAAATATTCAAAGAAAAGGTAAATCATTTATTTAGAATAAAAAAAAATAAATCCTATAAAAAAAACAATATTATATAAATAGTGTAAAAGGATATGTCAAAAAGAATTTATATTTGTAATGAATGTGGATTTCATTTTCCCACTCAACTATCAGGATTAATAGAAGATAATATCCAAGTTTATTGTGAAAAATGTGGTACACCTTTTAGTCTTGCAGGAGTAAAATTTATTGAAAGAAAATTTAAACCTGAGATAAAATTAGCAAAACCACATAAAAAGGAATTTATATTGGAAAAAGGGGAAAATGGGGAAAAATGGGAGAAAAAGAAAAAAGAGACTTATCCTGTAAAAAAAGAAAAAACTTATTCAACAATAAACAAAGTGATTCAAAAATTCAATGAATTTTCATATATCCCTATTTTAATTGTATCCATTCTTTCTCTTATTTTATTATTACAAATATTTCAGGAACCAGATTTGTGGTTAGTTATAGTTATTAGACATAGTAGTATAGGTCTTTTTGGCTTACTTTTATCTTTATATGATAAAAAAGTAGTTTATAAAAGAATCAAAGAAGGCAAATATGAAGAAGTTATAGTACATAGCATTAGTATTGGAATATTGGGATGTTTTCTTTATGGAACTGGAGTTTTCTTATTGGCAAAGGGTGTCTTGGTTTTAATTTATGTAATATTAATTAGTAAAAAGAATAAATATACTTTTTATGATATCGCGCATTTTATAAAAAATTCTCTTAATGAATTTTCCTCTATATTAGGATTTATACTCATTATATTTGCTATTCACATAATTAGTAGAATAGATTTTTATTTTGAATTTGAAATTTTTATTAGAAATCTATTTGTTGTAGGTTTTGAAAGTCCTGAAGCTTTTAAAGACTTTTTGATGAATAATTTTTTCATTAGTAGTGTTATTGGATCTTTAATCGGAGCAATTATATGTTTATCAATTGATTTTTTGTATAGAAAAAAAATACATAATAAACAAAAAGTTGAAATAACAGTTGTAATAAGAACGTTTATTTTAGGTATAATAGCTACTATATTTTGTGCAGTAGGAATATTTATTTTAGTGAAAGCAGCTATCCTCTTAATGTTAGTTATTATACAAACAAAATTTATTAAAGAAAAAGAGAAAATAAAAGGAACAAAAGAACTTGATACAGAAGATTCCATTTATTTGTCAAAAATTGATGAATTAGATATTATTGAAATGAAAAAAGACAAAATTAAAGAAGAAATAGTTAAGATTGGTGAAGAACAAACAAAAACTAAAGAAGAGGAACCAATAAAAGATATAATTAAAGAAGAAATAGTCAAGATTAGCAAAGAAGAAACAAAAACCAAAGATGAAATAAAGAAAAAGGAAGAAGAAATAGAATTAAAATTACACGAATCTCTTATACCTGTAAAAAATAAAAAAGATAAAAAGCTTGTAAAAGAATATTTCTCTAAAATTTTTACACTTCTTTCTAAAGATATCAGGGAACAAATAATTAATCTTAAAATCCCCAAGAGAGATAAGAATGAATTATTAAAAGAGTTGG
>Ga0315549_1002215_pt1 | contig 18865 bp, 27 predicted proteins | sample SalMarSW160200MG_FD_203101 | JGI IMG/M metagenome (GOLD analysis project Ga0315549, IMG submission 203101) | Salt marsh sediment microbial communities from the Plum Island Ecosystem LTER, Massachusetts, United States - Salt Marsh Sediment SW1601-200 ... | reverse complement strand
TAATACCCTAAAATTGCCGTGTCGGGTTCGCTCCGTCCGGCCACCCCCAGCAGCCACACGGTCTGGTTGGCGCGTTCCAACCGCAGGGTGACGTCCAACTCCCCCCCCGTTTTCCACTGCCACTGCTCGCCCATCACCCAGTAATCGCAGGTGTGATGGCGTTCGTCACAATCGACCGACAGCAGCGTGCCTATTGACCAGTCTACCGGGAAAGGGGCGACCTCGCTTTCTTTTTCCACGCGCCAGCCCAGCGCTTGCACTTCCCCACGCAGCGTGCCTCGGTCGTACTGCACCCATTCCGCCAGGTAACGCCCGCCGTCAATGTCGCCGGTCGGCCCGGCCACCACAGTCAGGGGGTGTTTGCCATAACTGGCCACTGCGGCGGCGTTTTCATCTTCGTATTCGTGGGAATCCTGGGAGATAATCGGGGTCCCGGTCACCGACATCGCGGTGAGGGTCACCGGCTGCGCGCCCAGGGTATTGTCTATCGTGAGGATGGCCCGCGCTCCAGCCCGTTTGATGGCGGTCTGGCAACTGACATCGTTGAGCCAGGTCACCTCCAGCGCCAAATCGGTAGACGCCCCGACCGCCCGCCCTTCGGCGGTTTTTAAATCCACGTCCAGGGACATTTTCGACCCGGCACTTAACGCCAGTTGCGCGTCATTCATGGTCCATAACGTTTCCGGTTCCACGCTGGCCTTCCGGGGGGCAATAGCTACCCGGACCGAGTTGATGTATGTCTCCCCAAACGTATACTCCAGCGCCCGCGCCTTATACACCCCGGCGTCGGTATCCACCGTGGCGGTAGCGGCGGTGTTGCCCAGCAGATGGTGCCGGTTCCAGAACGCCGCCCGCCCGTTGCGCTGGATAAAAAAGCGCCCCTGTTCGCAGTCCAACAGTTCTTTGATCACCCCAAAAGCCATGCCCATCTCGATATCGGCATAGCTGGGCAGGGTGACCACCCCGGTGTCCAGATCGGCTGCCGAGGTAAGAATGGTGGTGCTGCCTAAAATCGAATAGACTGGATCGCCTAAAATCCATTCGTCATTGGTGGCCATGGAATAATGCGATTCGCGTAAAATTTCGCCCAGAATGACGTCCACGGTGGTGTCAGTGTAGGGGTCCAGGCTGACCGGGGTCTTGTCCAGGGTCAGTTTCGGCCCTACACAGGTCAGGGTCACCGGCAGGGACGGCAGCGAGGCGCCCGCCGGTTTCCAGGGGCAGCGAATGCCCCCTTGTTGAATGCGTCCGGTCCATAAGATCGTTTCGCTGCCCAGCGTGTCCCAGTACACTTGCACGCGCCGGTAGGGCAACAGGTAGGGATAATGCGGGCTGTACGGGTTTTCGGGCAGGTACTTGCCGTCGGGGCTGTTCAGGGTAATGACACACTGTGTGCCATCCCCGGTCAGTTGGTACGGGCGGCGCATGCCCAACGTCCAGTTAATCGCTTGAATGTCAGGGGTTAAATCCGCACTAAAGGTGCCATCATAGGCAAAATCGGCCCGCACACGCAGGGGCATCAGGACCGCCTTGCCTGCACTAAGGCCAGCGTATCGTACAACCGCTCGGCGTCTTCCACACCCTGGAACACCGGATCGTACATAATCACCGTCATGCCGCCGCCCCCCAGTCCCAGTTGGTGGAAGGGAATAATCGTGCCCACGCTATCGGGAATAAACAACTCCGGTTCCCGCTCCCCCACGATGGACGGTCCCGAAATGCGTCCGCCCAGGGCATATTCAGGAACCATCGTGGCCGGTTGGTTGATGACATTGGAGACCCATCCACCTAACCCGCTTATCAGACTACCTGTACCGAACCCCTGTCCACCTAAGGCTTTCTGCACCTGACTGCCTAATCCCCCGCTCGTGGGAATATTCGAAAACCCAATATATTCTTGCACTTCTAGGGGCCAGGTGTCGATAGGGGTCCCACTCCGTGCAAAGGATTCAACATAGGCTTGGTCTAAGCGCCCACCCGTGCCTTGGCTTCCAGAAGGTCCTTCGATGGCCGTTCTTAACTGCTCCCACAATGCAATCGTCTCACCAATCGCATCTTTGACGGCGACAATCGCATCCCGCAGGGCGGTTACTGCCCCCAGCACAATCGGTTCTGATATATGCTCCCGGAACCAGTCCCATTTGTGCAAGGCCACGCCTGCGGCAATACCGACTCCTATCACACCGAGAGTCAGCGCCCCTATGGCAGTGATTAACCCTACACCGGCTCCCAGTGCTCCCCCACCGAATTTCAGGATGCCGGTTACCACCCCAAAAATCGACCCCAACGCGCTGATAGCCATGCCCACCGGGATAGCGATTAAGCCGACCAGTGCAAGCACTCCCCCCACTCCGGCAATACTGGTAATCAGACCGGGGTTGACATCCGCCCAGTTGGCGAAGGCGGTGATCACCGGAGTGACTCCATCCGCAAGGTTAAGTAAAGACGGGATTAACGCATCACCGATCACGACCTTCAGGTTGAACATCTGCCCTTGCAGCGCGTTCATTTTGGCTTCGAAGGTTTCAAACCGAGTGGCCGCTTCATCGCCCAGGGCCGACCCATAAATGGCATCGTCTGCTCTACCGAGCGATATCACCAGCAGATCGGTATTATTTGACAGACGCCGGATCATATCGGCAGTGCGAATGCCTTCCAATCCCAGATCCGCCAATGCTTCCGACTGCGCCCCTGGATCCAACTCGGCAAAGCCTTCCAGAAAGGCCACAATCGCATCCATCGGGTCCAGGTCCCAGGTTTCTGCAAAGGCGTCGGCGGTCATCCCGGCTATCTCGGCGAAACGTGCCAAGTCATCATTATGGGTGGCGGCGGCGGTACCCATATCATTCATAAATTGGGTCATCGCCGTACCCCCGGCTTCCGGGCTGATCCCCAGGGAGGCCATAGCTGCGGCCAACCCCAGGATCTGATCGTAGCCAATGCCCCAAACTGCGCCGATGCCTGCCAATCGGGTAGCCATTTCCATGATTTGCGATTCGGTCGTGGCGCTGTTGTTGCCCAAATCCACCAGGACATTGCCCAACCCGCGCAGGTCGGTTCCCAGGTCCATGCCGACAATATTGGCAAACTGGGCGATCATCGTGGACGCGCTGTCGGCAGTGAGGTTGGTAGCGATGGTCAGCTCGCCAATGACCTGGGTGAACCCGGCGATATCCTCAATGTTAACCCCCAACTGCCCGCCCAGTTCGGCAATCCGCGCCAGGGTCAGGGCGGAATTGTCCAATCCGGCGAGGGGGTTGGTGCTGCTGGTGGACATCGCCCGCAGTTGCGTCTCCAGGGCGTCCAGTTCGGTGCTGGTCCCGTCCACGGTCTTGATCACCCCGGCAAAGGCGCTCTCCCAGTCCATTGCCGACTTGACCGCCGACCCAAATACGACCGTCGCCACCCCCCCCAACGCGCCAAAGGCCACGCCCGCCTTCGTGATGCTGCCCCCGATAGCGGTCATCCGCTGCCCGACCGTGCGCTGGGCGTTGCTCAGTTGTTGGTTGACATCCTGAATGCCCCGCGCCAGTCCGGTCGTATCCGCGCCAAACCGGGCGGTCAGTTCTGATACAATCGTGGTCATTTACTGGTATCGTCCTTGTAAGGAGCGGGCCTGTTTGTCTCGGAGCGCATTCATGCCGTCGATATACCCCAAAATTTCCGCCCGTTTCGTGCGTGATAGTCCCTGGACATACTCCATCGTCCAGCCCTGGAACTCCTGACAAATGCGTAACGTGGTTACCAACCGCGCCTGAGCGCGAGTCATGGGGGTGTTATAGGAGGTCTCGTAGATCGCTTTTTTGATGGTTTCCCGTTTACGCACGAAAAAAGAGGTTGGCTTCCAGGGTAACCGCCAGCAGAGCTTTCCCCATGTCCCGTGGGGGCAGCTCGTCCCAGTCTTCATCGCGCTGCGGATCGCCGGGATAGGGCCAGACCGTCATCACCGCCTGAGCCATAACAATCTGCTGGTCGTAATCGCCCGTCAAGGCGAAGCGCTGCCAGGCGCGTAGCTGTTTGGTTTTCCACCCCGATAGGTCCACCTTAAACCCACCGTTGACGGTTTCCCCCTGCGTCGATGTTTTGTCGGGTATCCCGTGATTCTTGTCCTGAGCCATAGGTACCTCTTTCGAATCACTCATTACCAGATTGACCCCAGCGTTTCATAGTTGGCTTCCCAATCCGCGTTCTGTTTCATGGTGACGCTCAACTCCACCGTCCCGGCATAGGGAATGGTTTTCTTGAAGCTGGTGACCGTCGCCTGACACTGGTAGCGCGGACTGCCTGCGCTGTTGCCTTCCGTGCCAAACGCCAACGTCCCCTGCTCGCCCACCGCCAGCACCTGCAAAATCGCCAGGGAGGCCGTGCCGTTGTAGAGTAGTCCCCAGTTGAAATCGACCGCTTTGGTGGTCACCACATGGCTTTCCGCGGCATCCGCGCCCGCTGTGGTATCGACAATTTTCACGGTTTCATTGACGTCCAGGCTGCGTTGGTCGGTGGTAATCACCACGCCCTGGAAAGTCGCGTATAGATTGGTTCCTGCATGATGCATCGTGGGTTTCTCCTAATTTTCACTGGCTTGAATGCGTATGTCCCAGATATACCTGTAAATCTGTTCGCCGCTTAACGTGTCGGTGAACTTCTGCTGCCGTTCGCATACGGTCCGGTAATTGTACCATCCGGTAATGGCTAAGGTCTGTTTATGAAAGGCGCTGTAGACCGCGCTGTGCAACGTCTCAATGGTCGCCCCCGCCCCCCGCACCTTGCGCCGCGATTCCACTCGGTATACGCTGTCCAGGGTCTCACGGGGGCAGACGTTGGGCGATAGACCGACTGCTTCATAAAAAATGATATAGGGCAGAACCGTTCCAGCGGGAGCCTGCTCCGCGTAAATCTTCCGGTCCACAATGGCGGTGATCGCCGCTGTGCCGGTTAACAGGGTGTAGACCGCCGTGTGCAGGTCCGGCCAGGCCATCAGTCCACCACACTTTCCATCAGGTCGGTCGGGATGTGCATCTGCGTGTACCCGACCGCAGGCAGGACAAAGGGACGCGCCCCCATACGCGGGGTGCCGTATTCCAGATACGCGGCGTAATCCACCCCACTGGCAATATCGCCACTGATCACATCCTGCGTGTAGGCCAGGCCCGGCGCGGCGTCGGAGTGGATGCTGGCCCGTAGTGCCTCGGTATCCACGCCCGGCGGTTCCCCTTCCCGTGACGGCGATTCGGTGAAGTGGCTCTTAATGTACCCCTCGCAAATCAAGGCCAGTTCCCGCACCAGTTTGTCCACCTTGCCCGGATAGTCCCGCTCGATCTGGTCCAGTTTGTGCTTGTCCAATGTCACCCCGCTCACGTAGTTGGGCATTAATTCGATCTTGTCTCTTCCAGCACACCTTCGCCAAATACAAGCGGGCTGTAACCGCAATCCGGGCAGTCCCACGGTTCCATGAATTCGGGCATCACATGACAACCCCTGTGTCCGCACATTGGGCAGTAGACCTCATACATAGCCCATTTCCCCTGCCAGTCATCCTCGTCAGTATCAACCTCTTCCCAAAATATCCCCTGGTGTTTGATGCACCATTCACACATCGTTGTCTGCTCCCAAGTATGTAGCCAACGCGTATACCATAATATGGCTGTCCAATGTCACCCCGCTTATATAGTTAGGCATCAGCGCTGCTCCACAATAATGGCTCGTTTTCCCAGCGACCAACTGTGAATGTCTTCCAACTGCACCACCTGGAAGGTGCGCTCGCCAATCACCACCGCGCAGTCTTCCGCCAACGGCGAATCGTAGGGGGTGGTCAGTCGGTAGAGCATCTCCAGGCTTTCCCGCCCCAGAGCTTCCTTGACCGACACCTGATCGCGCACGGAATTGAGCGGGTCCAACTTGCAGGCCACCGTCCCCAAATCGCGGGGAATCTGGACGCTGCCCCCGCGCCCGTCCGGCAGGTAGTCCATCGCCTTGATCGTGCATTCGCTGCTGAGAAAGGTAGCCACCCGCCGCCGTAGCAGCGTCAGATGATTGTCAGTCAGGGGCATCTACTCGTAAGCCTTCCGGTGCACGTACCGGACCGTGTCCAGTCCCAACCCGCTGATGCGAAACTTCATGCGCAGTTCGCTCAACAACGCCTGCAACCCCTTGAGCGCCCGCGCGTGGTCCACCGCCAGCCAGTCGGCTTTAAAGTCCGGTTCGCTGCTCAACTGCTGAATGAGCGCCATCACCAGCACGATGCAGGCGCTTTGCCAGCTGCCCTCTTCGCTGATGGCAAAGGCAATCGTTTCGTCGTCGAATTTTTCTAATGCCGAATCGGTGTCTTGCAGGTAAAAGCGCACCCGCTCCCGGTCGGTGGGATCGGTCAGGTCATAGGTAAAGGTCATAGCCATCCTCCCGTACTATGGTCACTCCCGCTCGTCCACCAGCCCCAGATCGTCGATGATCTGAGCAGCAGTCCGGTTGAATTTATTCATGATATAGAGAATATGCGCCCGGTTGATGAGACTCATTTTATTTGCACCGCCGATCAACGGCAGAGCTACCACTGCCACGTCCTCAGCGTCAATCTCACTGATAATCGCGTTACCCCGTATTAGATAATAAACCGCCATCGTCCCTCCTAAGTCATCGTGATCGCCCAGACGTTATGACCATTCCCACAGTTGTCGTTGACGAGTTCAAACGCCTTCTCTTTCTGCGTTGTGGGGGGGCAGTTGTCCTGGTAGGTCCCGCTCGGTGCGGTATTGGTCCCGTGCATTTGTAAAACAATGCCACTCGCATAGGTGTAATTGTCTTTGGCGGCGTAAATGTCATCGAGTAAGGCGTTGCTCTCCGCCTGCGTCCAGCCGTTGTTTTCCATGTATAGAAACTGAATGGAAAACAATCCAGCGACAAAATTACCTGACAGATCAAGCGAATTGCCGCTCAGGCCCAGCTGCGTCAACCTGGACAGGTTACCAATCTCAGTCGGGATTGCACCACTGAGCGAATTGCCGTTCAGGAAAAGCCACACCAAACTGGTCAGGTTACCAATCGCGGTCGGGATTGCACCACTGAGCGAATTGGTGTACAGGTATAGGGTTATCAAACTGGTCAGGTTGCCAATCGCTGCTGGAATCGTACCGACAAGATTGTGGGTGTTCAAATTAATCTGCGTCACATGCCCGCCCGCCACCGTCACGCCGTGCCAGTCATCGGCCACAGGCGTTTGCAACCAGTTGGTTTTGTTGGTCCAACCGGGACCGCTCGTCGCTTTGTACAGCGCTGCCAAAGCCGCCGCCTCAATGAAGGGAATGTCTTTCGGGACTACCCCCGGGATTCGTCTCAGGGCATCTACCCGCCGTCCGTATCCGCGACCAATCATACTAATCCAACCAGCAGAAATAGGCCGCCGACAGGTCGGTGACTAGTGCATAGTCCGGGGTGGCGACGGCGCGCATGTACATATACAGGTTGCCGTCCAGCGTGTCATACTTCAATGACAGATCGGGGATATGCGCCCACCCTATCGTGACCGCGCCGGTGGTGATAATGTCCGTATAATGCGCAGCCAGCAGATTTACCACATGCAGGAGTTTCAGTTGGTCGGCGATGGTGGTTCCCGATGAGAACGTGTCGCCATCGGCAATGGCAGTCGGTGCTTCCCGGTAGATAAACAGCGTGTAGGCTGCGTTCTGGTTCGCCGCGTCGCGCAGGTAGATGTCGGTAATCACGCCGCCGCTGCCTGCACTGGGCACCGGGATGGTAATCAAGCCACCCACCACATCCAGGGCGGTATAGGCCGCCTCCAGAACCGTAAACGTATTGGCCGGGCAGAGTTTGGATTTATTCATGACAAACGGTACGTTGCTCATCGAGTATCCTTTAGGCTTCCATCTGAATACAGAACCCGCCGACGTAGGTGGCATTGGCCGCACTGGTCGATAAGACCCGCATACGGATGTCGGTCATCGCCGGGAGTTTAATCACGGCCCCCGCGGTGGCTAAATCCCGGTAATACGCGGTCGAGCTATCCACCTGAAACAATTCTTTGGTAATCCAACTGCCGGACCCCACCTGCCGGGTTTGCAGTGCCAGCGTGCCAAACAACCCCGCCGCATTGCCCTGGGCATTGGCGTCGTAACTGGTTAGCCACCCGTGCCGGTAATCCGCGGGAATGGTGTAGGTCGCCTGGAGCGTCTGTCCATAGCCGATGGCAATCATTGCCAATATGTTGGACCCATCGACGTCGATAGTGATCGTGCCCGCGTTGTCCCCTTCCGCTCCCGCCGACGCGACCCAGGCTTGGAAGATCCGCAAATAATCTTTGGTCGGATGCACGTCGCCCACATTGCCGTTTAAGGCAATCGTCTCCGATTGGAAGCGCCCGTTGGCGTCCAACCCTTCGATAGTCAGCGTGCGTGCCCCCACGCCTAACAGGGTATCTTTGGCATCAGTGCTGATAATGTCGATATCCGCACCCGCATAGGCGCTCGTGGGCCAGGTCTGAAATCCCCCGGCGACGATGATGTCTTCCACGTCATCGACATCGAAGTTGGCCCCAAACTTGCGCATGATGGGCATGGCCGGAATAGGCCAGGGGGAATAGGGCATCGCAAGTCCTTAAAAACGGGAGGGCAGGGGGATCCCCCACCCTCTCGGTTACCATGTTGAAACTAGGTGCTTTCCAGTTCAGGTTCCTGGATACCGGTTTCATCCTCATCGTTGACGATGTAGTTCTTGATGCAGAGGCAGTCCCCTGGATCAAACGCCGTCGCCGGATCAGTGGTGTACAGAGTGAACCCGAAATTATGAAAGACAATCCCGGTGGAATCGTCATGGTGATCCAGGATCATCCCCGCGGTCGTATCCTTGTTTTCGATGATGTTATTGGATACCTGAGTATCCACCGACGCCGCCGCACTGCCCGCCGTGCCACTGATGGCTGCGGTAGTGAAATCGCCCCGGAACACACAGTGGTCGATCACAACACCGGGGCTAGTGTCAATGCGAATGCCGGTGTTGCATCCGGCGATGTTCTCCGCATTGAAGAAACACCCCAGCACCTCACAATAGTCGGCGGTATCCAGATCCAGCATGACCAGATGTTCCAGCCCTGTAGCATCCAGATCCCAGCGGCAGTTGACCAATTGATTGTAGGTACCGGTCACTTCAACCGCCGTGACCACCGCAGCGAGACTGTTCATAAAGATCAGGTTCTCGATACGCGCATAGTTGGCCGTCACCACCACTTTCGCGGCAGTGTTATCAAAGGTCAATTGCGGGCGATTGGGGCCGTTGCCGATTCCAATAATGCTGATACCGTCGATGTCGACCACAAGCGACGTGGCTGCCGTGATACTCTCGGAATGCCCTGGCCCCACAAGGATGACATCACCGCGGTCGGCCGTACACAACCCCACGGCGAGGTCAATCGTGGTTAGCGGCATGTCGGCGGAATTGTTGGTGGTGTTGCCTGCCGACGCGTTGGCATGACTGCTATTTACATAGTAGTATTTGCCAAACGGGTTAGCGGGAACAGCGCCCCCGCCAAAAACGGGAATTCCCCGCGAGGTGATCCCATGAGGAAAATCAGTTGCCATAATCGTCCTCCCTTAGCCTGTCCCGGCAGAGCCAACCACCCAGCGGAAGTTGCTCCAGCCGAATGAGAAGCGCGTGCGGGCCTTGTACTTGCGCATGTCTTTGTCGAAGTCGTCCTCCGCCATGAACTGCACGGGCACCCGGTCAAACCACTTCAGCCAGCGCTTGCTCATCACGCTGTCCACCACAAACCAGGCGGTTCCGCTGGTGATGTAGGGGGTCACGAGGTAGCGCATTTCGCCTTCGTGAATGTTGACCGCATTCTCCGCCGATTCCGGCGTGTACGGGGATTCCACCAGCTCGTGGGCGGTCTTGCGCAACCCGCGCCCCACCACCAGCAGGTCCGGTACCAGGTTGATCTCATTACCGCGATCGTCCTTCAGCGCCATCAACTGCACGATGGCATTTTCCAGCGCTTCGTGGCCCAAAGCGGCGGTCAGCAGGTTGTCTACGGCGGTCGCGTCCTCGTCGGAGCGTGGGTGGCTGTTGCTGCATAGGGCCACCGCGTCATATCCGGCGGTCGCGCCCGCGGTGAAAGCGTTGGGGAATATACTCATCGCCGACTTTTCCCGGAACCGGGCAAACGCCACCCCCAGGTCCTGCGGTTTCTGGAAAATCTGGTCGTACTGGAGGTCTTCCAGCATGTCTTGGGTGACCTGAAAACCCTTCACGTACTTCTTGTGCACATACTCCACCTCGAAGTCCGCCGGGGCGTCTTCGTACTCCACCTGCCCATCCCACACGGGCGGGTCGGAGAATGATCCGACCAGCAAATCGGTTTCTTTCGCTTTGCTGCTGGAGCGCACGTTGTAGAGCGCATCCATCTGGGTCGGCATCTGGTTGTACTTCTGGTAAAAGATCTCGGTCAAGACGGGATCGAGGTCCACCAATTGTCCAAAGTTCTCGCTTATCTGTGGCATCTCTTATCCCCTTATCAGTCCAGGAAATGTTCGCCAGGGGCGATCATGACCAGTGTCTCTTCGGTGGCTGTGCTGTCGGCCACCACAATCAGGTCGGCGTGACTCGTCGCGTCCACGGTGAGCGCGCCGGTGGCAATGTCCAGGGTCGCACCCATCACCCGGGCGTTGGCGTCCGTCACCGCGTACACCGCGTCCCGGTTGATAATTACCTTGATCGACTCTCCATCAGAGGTGTTGTCCACCTCTTCGATAACCGCCCCCACCAGTGCGGCGTCATCGGTCACGGCCAGGGTCAATTCGCCCGTTTCCAGATTGGTCAGACAGCCTTTGGTCAGGGTAATTCCGGTGTATATGGTCTGGTCCCGAATGGTCGGCGACCCACCACTCATGTTGTAGCGCCACTCAAAACCTGTGGGCATGATAATCCTCCTTGTCAATCCTCGTCAATCCATTGCACCTTGGGCGCTTTCCGGCGTGCCGCCAGCGCTTCCGGTGTGATGTTTTTGATCCCATGCTGTTCCAGCAGTTTGGCCCGTGCAACGTCTTCCGGCGTCACCGCCACCGACTTCGCACCCGGCGCAACCCCCCGCCCCCCATCCGCCGGGGGCGGAGTCGGGGCCGACAGGGTGTCACCATACTTGTCCAGCCAGCTCGCCAACTGGTCGGGCGGCAAGGCCAGCGCTTCGACCGCTTCCCTGGCAGGCAGGGGCAGGCGCTCGATCCGCCGCGTGTTGCTGTCCCGTATGATCGCTTCCAACGCTTCCGTGCGTTGGGCACGCGGTTCCAGTTCCGCGATTTTGGCCGCATGTTTGGTGACCAGTTCGCGCCAGTTGCCATCCTGCTGCAACTGCTCTGTCCGCTGCCGGTCCACGCCCTCTAACTTCGCCTCGGACTCTGCCAGTCGCGCTTGTAGGGCTTCAGCCCATTCGCGCCGCTCTTTATTTTCCTGGCGAAGATCACGCACATAGTCCTTTAGACCGGGGTCCAGTGTCTCCCAGTCCAAATCGGGGTAGGTGTTTTTAGGCATCACCGGCTTTTTGATATCCTGCGCGCCTTCAGGCTGGTCCATATCGTCCTGGGTTCCTTCAGGATGCTCAGGGATGGGTTGAGGATTATCATTGGACATTATTCAGATCTCCTTCGTAGTCAGCGCCCGTAGTATTGCGACGCCTGATTACCGAGTAGTCCCTTCAGGGACTGAGTGCCCACCATCGCCCCAAACACCGGGTCCTGGTGGGTGTGTACAAAATCGTCTAACGTGACCGCGCCGGCCTGGAGGGCATTGTACGCACCCGTACCCAGAATCCGCCGCTGTCGTGTTTCCGGTAAGGTCTCCAACCAATCGCGCCCGCGCCCGATCTGGAAATCGACCCCGATTGGCACCGGCACACCGACACACCGTCCGTTATGGTGGTCGTCTATACGCTGCCCGACCGGGTAACGTTCCCCCGACAGTACAATGCAGGCGATACAGGTCCGGTCGTCTTCTGCTGCCAAACGCACCTGATACTGCAACACGTCATGGTTCAAGCGCTGCGTTTCCGCCGCCGCCTCGCGGTACGATTGCAACTGCAAGGTGCGCATCAGGGTGTTGGCCTGATAGCGGGGCATGGTTTGGATCGTCCGGCGAATGGCGCGGGCGGTGGTCACCGGGTTTCGTCCCCGCGCCACGCCCAGAAGCGCCTGATTTTTCACCGTGGTCAAGACCGAGTCCGAGACCCCGCCCAACTCCGCCGCCCATTCGGGCATGTCGATGAAGTGAATGACCCGTTCCAAGACCCGCGGCGACGGACGGTTCCAGACCACCTGCAACCCCGCGCCCCAGGTCTGCCCGGCTACCGTTTCGGCCAGGGTGAGGGTCAACTCCGCACCCAGCAGCGCCGCCTCGGTTTGAATGCTTCCCGCCGCGCTGGCAATCAGCTGCTGGTTGCGCTGCATGGTCACTTCTACCCGCCGGAGCAACGCCAGAAAGACCGGGTTGTCCACGGTAAGCGGTGCCCCCACCGCCTGCAAGTGAGTGGCCTCCGCCAGAAAACGCTTCAGCATCTTCTGGAGCGGATCGCCTTTCAACTCCTGGTTAATGGCCGCCAACACCCGCCGGGCACTCGCCCGGTACCGGGCATCCAGCGCCCGGTTCACCAGTTCAATCAATGGGTGTTGAGACAAGCTGCCCTCCAATCAAAAACCACCTTGATAGGTGGTTCGGAGTACTGTAAATGCGTAGAGGAGATTACAACTTACCCCCGATCATTACGGGCACAATCTCCCCACTGGTTGCGCCGGACAGGGCCACACCAATTACCCGGTTCTCCGGTGATGCCGGCGCAACCAGTCCCGTAGTCTCTGCGTAAACGATATCGCCCGTGCAAAGTGGCGCGCCCGCTACAAAAGAGGCCGTTTTTATTTCACAGGTATGCCCCAGGAGAGCGGATCGGGGCATGGCTTCGGCTGGGATAGGTTCCGGCTTTACCATCCGTTGGATAACCGGTAGCCGTGCCGCGATAGGCATCAATCCCACGACCCCTAACCCCTTCAAGAACCCACGCCGACTGACTTTCTCTGACATAATACACCTCCTCACGTTCGCTAGGGGTCATTATACCAGACGTCCGGGAGTTATCCTATATCCGGGGCATCCTCGTCGTCCAGGTCTATGGTTATCATGTCCACTACATCGTCGGTCTTGCCCTTTTTCTTGCTGCTTTTCGGGACGGGGTCCTGCCGCAACCGAACGGTCATCTGCACGTCGGTTTCGTCCAGGTCATACCGGGGACCCTCGGCGTAGCCCTGCGCGTCCATCTCGGCATTCCATTCCCGAACCAGCGCCCGAAAACGCGCCTGGAAAAGTGCCGATAACGACTTAGACATGGGCCACCTCAGTGTAGAGGATGTTCATTTTCAGGTTGTCCGCTGCGTCGGCCACACCCAGAACGCAGACGAATTCGGTGCTGGCAATATCCTCTTCCGGGCATATTTTCCCCGCCGTCGCGCTGCACACATACACCGACCCCAACGCCAGGGTCGCGCCCAGGTCCACGTTGCCGCTCTTAATGATAATCCCCGGCTGCCCGTCACTGCCTGCGGTCAGGGCGATGCCTTCGCATTTGTTGGTGGCAATGGCCGACGCGTCACAGGCTTCATACATGCCATCCGTCGCCCGATACAGAGGCATCCCCTGGGTGATCGTTCCCCCAAGTGTCACCACTTCCGTTTTCGATCCGGCAACCGCCAGGACATTGGCTGCCGTTACTGTGATATCCGCCATGATGGTTCACTCCTTCTCAGGTTTTGATAATTGCCATATATTTAACACCAGCGAAGTCGGTATCCGGATCAAATCACCGGCCACCTCCTCCCCGATACTCATTGCCATTGCAACCGCGTCTGCATCGTTCTGAATAACATACCCGACTGTGTGAATATGACATGTATCCTGTAAAAACTCTTCCGTTTCCAGGCGGGAATGCCATCCCGCATGAGATGAGCTATCGACCCATTCCACACAGGCTATCGGTAATTCATGAGGCCACTCAATCATAAACAATCACCGTATGGCCGGTAACCCGGTCAGTTGACTCAACAGGTCCGCCTCATCGTCCATGCGCTGGTTCAACACCCGTTGGATATCCTTGCTATCCCAGCCCTGGACCGTGCCCACCAGCGTCAGCGCTTCACGGATGCCGATCAAGGGTTCCAGCAGGACCGCGCTTTCAAATACCTCTTTGGCGTTACGTGGTGAGGGGTCTTTCCAGGTCGGCACCCAATGCACGCCCGCTTCGCCCTTCCCGACCGGCGCGGGCACGCTCCCAAACACGGAATGCAGGCGGGCATGGTAGGCGGCCATCTCTTCGTACACCGCCCCGTTGCTGGATTGAAAATCTTGAATTTCCGCCGTCAGCCCGATCTCGCGTTGTTTTAGCGCCTCACCACTGGCATCGCTGCTCCCCATGTTTTCCGGTAACGGGGTCTTGCTGATTTTGCCAATCTCGTTGGCGATCAGGCTAATTTCATTGATGAATTCCCGTAGGCTGCCCACCTCCAACGTTTCAATCAGGGCACGCTTGCCGTCCGGCAGTTGGGTGTCGTCCACCAAAATAAACATCCCCGGCTCCACGTACGGGGGAGTGTCCGTGTTATAAGCCACTTTGATCTGGAAAGCCGACAGCAACCCACTGGCCACCATCGACAGGAAGGTGGTATTGAGCGCATCCTGCAACGGAATAATGTTCTTAAGCTTGCTCCGCCCAAACTGGCGCGACGTTTTGCTCTTGTTCTTAAAATGAAATACCGGCACCCCCAACGGCTGCTCCGCCTTATCAACCCAGGCATACGGCTCTTCCAGTAGTTGCAACCCGCTGTCGGTATGAACAAACCGGGCCAGGCTATCCGGGTAATAGATGTTGACGCGGGTCACCGTGTCGCCTCCCGACGGCTCCAACCATATCTTCACCGCCGCGGCTATCTCGTTGTAGGTGGTCGCATAGACCGGGATCATGCCCTGCTCGGTATCCCAGGCCGGTTCGTGCGACCAGTGGACCGCCCCGTGGTACGCGTCGAATTCCATCAAGACGAAAGTGTCCCCATCCACAATGGTGGCCTCGGTGACTTCCCCCTGTAACACGTTAAACCCACTGAGCGCCAGCATCGCTTCCAGCCAGGTATCGGCTTTCTCCGAATCGCTCTGGAACCCCTGGCAGACAATCCGGCTGGTGATGTAATCCACAATCAACTCGCAGTAGTTATCCGTGAACGCATCGTCACGGGACAACAGCGCCTTCATCTTGTCAGACATCACTAGGGTATGATCGCCTTCCTGATAGGCGCGGTACTGGGCGATTCGCGTTCCCCACTCAGTGATGGTCTCCCCCCAGGTGTCCAGCACCAGGTTCTTCCGGAGCAATTCCTCTTGAATCGACCCGACCACATCGCTGCCACTCATATGGTACGCACCACCCGCACGCTGGCCCGCTGGACCTGCCCCTCACGCGGCATGCTGTTGAGCAGGTATTTTAAGGCATCCATCGCATGGTCGTTGGCTTTCACCGGTTTGTCCTGTATCCCATATTCCCCATGTTCCGTCCAGCAGTACATCTCAAATTCCGCAAACGTGTTCGGGCAGCCCGTGGTAAACAGACAGCGAGGTCGGCCAGTAAAGGGTGAGATCGCCAGGTCGTGCTTTACCTGTTGGATACCGGCCATCACATCGGTCTGCGCCTTTACCGCCGCCAAACCCGCCTCACGAAATTGTTGGATGTTCTTGGGTTCGGACGGGTCGCAGTAAAAGGTCTCAATCCGCCACTCGCGCCGCATCTGCTCGGCAATCGCCACCCATTCATCCACTCGCAGTCCCCGCGCATAATGCTCGGCGACAATCACCACCTGCCCGTCATTATCGACCTGCCCCACCAGAATACAGCCGGGGTTGGCAAACCCCCAATCCACCCCCGCATAGGCGGTCACCAGATTGTGCGTTTTGGGCACACCGGTTACGTGGGTACTATACTCGAATTCCGGGTAGACCAGCCCCTGGTAGGCGACAAACTTGGCCTCCAGTTCCTGCGCTTTAAAGTCGCCGGTGTACTCGGTCTCCAGCAGATCGAAGTACGCGCCGTCCATGAACACGTTCTCCCGACTGACCGATTTCAGCATCCGGTGGCTATCGCTGTTGGTTTTGAACACCTGCCAGACCCAGTTGCGCCCCTTCGGCGTGGTGCCGATCCAGCCATAGCCCAATTGCCCGCCTTCCCGCAAACGTCCGATCATCACCTTGTACACCATGGAGCGGTACAACGCCGCTTCGTCGCCGAACCACCAAGTTAAGTTCGGGCCGCGCAGCAGTTCCGGCTTTTCACAGGACCGGCACAGAATCTCGCTGCCGTTATCCATACGTAGAATTCCGGCGTTTTCGTTTTCCCCTACGATGAAATCTGAAAATAGATTTTTGAAGGTTTCCACCACCGGGTCGCGCAGCACCTTATAGGTGGGCGCGGTAATCATGCCCTTATTCGGTACAGGGATGGGGTTGTTCCCCACCAAGCCATACGCGGCACGGAAGGCACGAATACAGCCGGCGTAGGTCTTGCCGCTGTTCACTCCCCCGATAAAAGCGGTTAATGTGGCTTCGGACGTGACAAACTCATGCTGCTTGGCATGGTAATCGCCCGTCGCGTTGGTGTAGGGCGCTGATGTCCCAAACAGTGCCACATTGATTTGGGCGGGGAAATCCTGATAAAATTGGTCAACTTCGGCGATCTCTTGCGGCGTCAAGTATGGCAGCAAGTTTCTCAATTCGCTCTTCGAAGGCAGAGCCAGTGACATCTATACGGTCCGTGGGTTTATTATCCGCCAGTTGGTGTAAACGAATGATCTCCTTCAATGCCGATTGCGCGTCATATAGTTTGACCTCGATGCGTTCCTGCCCGTCGGTAGCAATATGCTTGTAGGAATGGATGAGATGCATTTTACCGGATTGCCGCGCTTCCTCAAGATCGATATAACCGGCCTCATTAACGAAATCTTCCATAGTCCCCATCGCATGATCAGAGAGCCGTCGCAGCGCTTCGTTGGCACTGATGGTTTCTTCGGCCAACCGCTCGTCTATCGCTTGCCGGATGTTAGGTTTAGATAAGTTTTCAGCAGCGATAAACCGTGCGGTCTTTTCCGAGTATCCCGCAGCAATAGCCGCCCGTGTGGCATTGAAGCCGTTCTTAAAATATTCATCTATGAACGCTCGTTGCTTATCGGTGAATCCGTTAGCCATGCCGCCCTTGTTTTTCGTTTCGCACCGAAATTGAAACCAACACCCGCCAGCGCCACACGTCCCAGAGACTCCAGACGATAACGCGCCCGACGATGGACCGGGCGCTGGAGAGGTGTTATTGGTTTTTACACAGGCCCCGGGTGCTAGGAACCCACTCGCAAAGGAGCTGCCGTCTATCCGACGACCTAGCAGTGATCCCGCGCTTGCCTATTGGTGCCCCCGCCCGGAATCGAACCGGTGATTTGGGATACCCTAATGCTTATGATTAAGTCGTGCCACCAGACACGTTGCGGAGGCGAAGCCCCGGTATGGAGGGGAGGGGGCTATATGCGTAGCGACCTCCACCGGGGCGGTCAACAAAAAACGCCGGTGCGATTTACACCCGCGTTCGTATTAAGTATAGCATATTTATGCTAAATCCATTCTAAATTCAGTCAGGACCTTCGTGAAAGCCTTTTTTTGTCCCTAACGCGCCGGACTGTTTCACAGCGGCAGTCCCGACATTTATCGCGCCGAAACGTACCCCGCTCCACACTCTGATAATGCCAGTATTCTTTGGTGAGGGGATAAGCATTCAGACACACCGGGCACAATTCCCAATTGTCGGGCATCCATCGTTTAATCGGTGGGCGGGTTGTGTGATAGGTCACCAACCGACTGTCAGATTTGGCCATTAAAAACCCTGAGAGGTTCCACTTGCAGGCGCTCCATTCCGTGAGGGGCGTTAAATGGTATTCGGGAGGGGGTTCAAAAATCGAGCGGAAAGATCCGGGGGAAGGGCGATATTCCGTCCAGACGGAATTGTTCCGGGCCGCAACCAACACCCGTTGGAACTCGTTTACGGCGGGCGGCTGTTCAGGCATAGTGGCCGCTCATTGAAACCACTGCCGGGCCGGGGGTGGGATCGGGCACCGATTCACCATACTCCAACAGCACACCGATCACCTCAATGGATGCCCAGACCAAATCGCGGACCGCCTCTTCCCGCGTATCCCCACAACCATGACACCCATTGAGGTCTGGGTAACTGGCGATCCAGCGGTAGGCATCGGCTCCATTTGTTAAATCTTCCTCGATCAGTTCAATCCGGTAACCCCGCGCCGCCAGATCCAGTGCCCGGTCCAGATGTTCCGGTTTTGCCCACATGTCACACGCCTCCATTATCCCATCGTTATCCCAAATATTATCCCACATATATCCCAAACCGGCAAGCACATTAATGTTAGATTAGAATGCCCAAGGGAAGTGACTAATGGGTTGACAATCAGGCTACACTATGCTATGATATAGACAAGTAAGGATAACACACGCTAGGAGACAGAAATGAACAAGTTCCAGATCGGAGACACAATCGAAATCGAGGGCACAGAATACATCATAGTTGATAAAATAGCTCCCTCATCTGAAATTATCGCAAAAGTTATGCAAGACGTTTTGATAATCAAACGCCCCAATGGCCAGAAACTATACGGGGCATCAGTAGGGAAATTCGGTATACCTTTCAATGTTCGCACAGCTAACGAATATCATCAGATTTAAAATCCCCCAGCCCGGCACACCGCCGGGATTAGGGGGTAAATGACGGAAGCATCGAGCACAAGGA
>Ga0315549_1002214_pt1 | contig 18867 bp, 16 predicted proteins | sample SalMarSW160200MG_FD_203101 | JGI IMG/M metagenome (GOLD analysis project Ga0315549, IMG submission 203101) | Salt marsh sediment microbial communities from the Plum Island Ecosystem LTER, Massachusetts, United States - Salt Marsh Sediment SW1601-200 ... | reverse complement strand
GTTTTTCTTAAATTTACAAGAAAAACCTTTAATCTACTTCCAAAAATAGATAATCCTAAAATCATTGATATTGGATGTGGTACTGGTATTGTTTCATTAGAATTGGTAAAGTTAACTAATTGTGAGATAATTGCATTAGATATAGATAATAAATCTTTAAAAATATTCAATAAAAGAATAAGAAAAAGAAATCTAAATGATCGAATTACTACAAAAAATTGCTCTTTACTTAAATCAGGATTAAAGAAAGGAGATTATGATATTATTTGGGCAGAAGGAGTTATCCATATTATCGGTTTTAATAAAGGATTTAAAGTTTGTTATAATCTACTTAAACCTGGGGGTTTCTTTATTTTAACAGAAACAATTATGAATATGAAAAAAAATATGAGTTTGATTGACAAATTTGGATTTGAATTATATGGTAAAATCAATTGGGAAAAAGTATGTTGGTGGACTGATTATTATGAACCACTAGAAAAAATCCTTAAAAAATTAAGAGAAGAAAAAATCAATCCAGATTTATATATTAACCTAAGCAGTCATGAAAAGGAGATTTCCACGGTTAAAAATAATCCAGAACGATATGATTGTGCACATTATATTTTAAAAAAAAAATTATAGAAAAGAAGTGAATGTTGTGAATGAAATAAAGATAATTGGAGCAAGAATACATAATTTAAAAGATGTAAATGTAAATATACCAAAGAAAAAATTAATTCTAATTACTGGAGTCTCAGGCTCTGGTAAATCAAGTTTAGCATTTGATATTATTTTTGATGAAGGAATGAATCGTTATTTACAATCAATAGGATTTCCTCCTAAATTTGAAGATGAAAAACCTTTTGATATTATTGAAGGTTTAAGCCCTACAGTAGCTGTAGAACAAAGAACAACCAGAGTATTTAATCCTCGTTCAACAGTAGGAACTAAGACAGGGATATATGGATTACTTAGAATGCTATATGCAACAGAAGGAATTCTATTATGTCCAATTTGTAAAGAACCTGTTAATTATAATCTTGAATGTGATTTATGTGGTATGAAGGTGGATAGACTTCAAATTAAGTATTTCTCATTCAATGAACTAAGTGGAATGTGTTTAAATTGCAAAGGAAGAGGATATACTATGCATTATACGGAGGAAATGATTGTAAAGGATTATAACAAAAATTTAATTCAAATAACAAAAGCAGGATCCGCAGTTTTTGCAGATCAGATAAGATTTGTTGAGCAATTACCCAGATTTTATGACTTTGATATAAATACACCATATAAAGATCTACCTGAAGAAATAAAGCAATTATTCCTTTATGGTGGTGAAGGAAAAAAATTTAAGTTCCAATGGGAATCAAAAAATTTCTCAGGGGAATTAGAAAGAGAGTTTGAAGGTATTATACCTCATATGAAAAGAGCTTGGACAGAGGGTAAAAGTGACTATAGAAGACATAAAATAGCTAAAAATTTTATGACTATGAAAAAATGTGATGAATGTCATGGATATAGAATTAATGAACAAGCAAGAGATATCAAAATTCAAAATAAACATATTGGAGAGTTATCAATGATGACAATTGAAGAATTAATTAAACATATAGAGAATCTTAACAATGAAGGTATTAATTCTATTCAAGGGAAGGCAATGAAAGAAAGTATACTTGAACAGTTAAAACGTATGATGAATGTAGGGCTCTCATATTTACATCTTCATAGATCTTTACCTACTTTAAGTGGTGGTGAACTTCAAAGATTATCTCTTATGATACATTTAGAAAGTGGACTTGATTCTCTCATATACGTATTAGATGAACCAAGTATGAGCTTACATGAATGTGAAAAAGATTCTTTAATTAAAATTCTAGAGCAACTAAAAAAATTAGGTAATAGTATTATTGTTGTTGAACATGATAAAAGATTTATTGAAATCGCAGATGAAATAATTGAAATCGGACCTGGAGCTGGAATAAATGGGGGAAGAATTGTTTATCAAGGTAATTTAGATGGAATAAGGAAAAATAATGACTCAAATACAGGCAATTATCTAGAAAATAGAATTACTCTACCACAAAAAGTCAATAAAAATCGTAAATTTAATGAAGAAAATGGGAATTTTTTAAAAATCTACAATGCTAAAACAAATAACCTTAAAAATATTAATGTAAAAATTCCCCTTGATATGATGGTAGGAATTGCAGGAGTTTCAGGTTCTGGAAAGAGTTCTTTAATACAAGATACTCTTGTACCATTATTAACACCCTTTTTCAAGAGATATATCAGTAAAACTCAAAAAAAAAAGGGAGAAAATAGCGACAATGGAGAAAATGGTGATGAATTATTAGAATATTCTGGAATTATTGAAGGATGGAAAAATTTAGAAGGAATTGTCGTTGTGAATCAACGACCAATTTCTAGAGTTAAAACATCTACACCTTGTTCATATATAGGTATATGGGATAAAATAAGGAATTTATTTGCTAAAACAGAAGAAGCGAAAAACAGAAAATATAAACCAGGTCATTTTTCTTATAATTCTGATAACGGTAGATGCCCAATGTGTAAAGGAAGTGGTGAACAAGATTTACAAATTTCATTTCTAAGTAGTTTTACAATACAATGTAAAGAATGTAAAGGCAAGAGATACAAAGCAGAAATATTGGAAGTTAAATATAAAAATAAATCAATTGTAGATGTTCTTAATATGACCGTGAGTGAATCATTAGAATTGTTTAAATCTCAAACTAATATTTCAAATGTTCTCAAAATACTTGATGAGATTGGTATGGGATATATAGAGTTAGGACAACCCGCTCCAACTCTGAGTGGAGGAGAAGCTCAACGTATTAAATTAGCAAAAGAATTAGGAAAAATAAGGAAAGGAAATTCACTTTATATTCTAGACGAGCCAACTGTAGGATTATCTTTCTATGATTCTTTAAAATTAATGGAATTATTAGATCGTCTAGTCCAAGAAGGAAATAGTGTGTTGATTATTGAACATGATCCCGATATACTTTCATTTATGGATTATATTATTGAATTAGGGCCAGGAGGAGGTCCTAAAGGAGGAGAAATAATCTTTATAGGTACACCAGAAGAGATGAAAAATAATAAAAATTCAAAAACGGGTCCATATTTAAAATAATTTTTGATAAACATGAGGATTGTGTATGGAAATTAAAATACGTGGAGCTAGTGAACATAATTTAAAAAACATTGATGTAGACATCTATGATGGATTAACTGTGGTTACAGGTGTATCTGGTTCTGGTAAGTCCTCACTGATTTTTGATATATTATATAAGGAAGCACGTAGACGTTTCTTAGAAGCTTTTTCAGTTAATAAAGAAGAAATCAATATAGCTCCCGCTAAGGTACGTTCAATTACTGGAATAGGTCCTACAATCGCATTAGGTCAAAATTTGCTTAATCGTAATCCAAATTCCATTTTAGCTTCAGCTATGGGACTGATTCCATTATTAAAATTACTTTATGCAAGATATGGTAAGAGAAGGTGCCATATTTGCGGTAATAATTTATATTTTATGAAGGAAGAACAAATTATTTCCAAGATTGAAGGATTTGCCAGAAATAGCACTCTGACTATATCAGTGCTCTTAGTACAGAATGTTAAAGGGAGTCATATGACCTTATTAGAGAGTTTAATTAAAGAATTTGGTCAAAACAACATTATCGTTGATGGAAAGGAGTGGGATTCTAATCCATTAACTTGGAATAAACCTCATAATATTCAAATTACACTAAATAAGATCAATAGTAATACTCCTGTAAATGAACTCTATAATATTCTTCAGACAGGGGCAGCACTAGGAGCTAATTCTTATTTAGTCAAGACTGAAAATCAGGAAATAATCGTAGCAAGAGTACCGGTTTGTACTAATTGTGGTGGATGGTTTGGAGAATTAGAACCGACTCATTTCAAAAGGAATTGTCCATACTGTAAAGGTAAAGGTTGTATAGAATGCAATAATACGGGATTTCACCCTCTTGCATCAAATGTTACGTGGTCTGGATTATTATTTCCTAAATTTTTAGAAATGAATGTGGGAGAACTTCTCGAACTATTCTCGAAAGATGACCTCCCCGCTTCAGATAGATTAATACATGAAATTAAAAGACGATTAGCTGCTTTAGATGCTGTAGGTCTTAAATATTTGACCTTAGACCGTATTTCACCTACACTTTCAAGAGGAGAATCTCAAAGAGTTCGATTAGCTATAACCCTACTTAGTGAATTAGAAGATATTACTCATATTTTAGATGAACCTACGATTGGTCAACATCCAGCAGATGTGGCAAGGCTACTTCCAAAACTCAATAAATTAGCAGGTCCTGTGATTTATATTGAACATGATAGGTTAGCAACAATAATGGCTGATCAAGTTATTGATATCGGTCCAAGTGCTGGTAATGAAGGTGGAGAAATCATTTTTACAGGAACTCCTGCTGAACTATGGAAGGCAGACACTTCAACGGGTAAATTTTTTAGCTTTGAAGAAACAATTAAATTACCACAAAAAAAACTAGCCCCTCAGAAATTCTTGTCAATTAAAGGTGCAAATAAACATAATCTCAAGAATATTGATGTTAAAATTGCTTTAAATCGATTTAATATAATAACAGGGATTTCTGGTTCTGGGAAAAGTACATTGATAGAAGAAATATTATATAATAGTATTAAGCAAAAAAAACCTATTGGATGTGATGAATTAATCGGTCCAAAGCTTAATCCAGTGTTAGTGGATCAGAGCCCAATAGGAAAGAATCCACGTTCTAATCCTGCAACATATACAAAAATAGCTGAGATTATCCGTAAACTATATGAGAAGAATACTCGTTTTAAAGCAACTTATTTTTCCTTTAACACTTCAGAAGGCCAATGCCCAACATGTAATGGAATGGGTGCCTTAGAAATTAAGATGCGATATTTACCATCTAATTGGATTACATGTGCTGATTGTGGAGGTCAACGATTTTCTGAAGAAGTTCTATTAGAAAAAGTAAATTGTGGAGATAGATTACTTTCCATAGCAGAGTTATATGATTTGCCAATTCATGAAGTTACCAAGATTTTTGAGAATGAAAATAGATTGACAGCCAAAGATCTTATGATTATAAAAAAAATGCTAAAAGCATTTAATGATATTGGTTTAGGATATATATCTCTTGGTCAACCATCCCCCACACTTTCGGGCGGTGAGGCCCAACGAATTAAACTTTCAAAATATCTCGGAAGAAATACATTAGAAAATCAAATTTTTATTCTGGATGAACCTTCAACAGGTTTACATCCTAAAGACCTAGCTGGATTATTAACAATTCTAAAAAAACTAATTGAATCGGGAGCAACTATCGTCATTATAGAACATAATATTGATATGATAAGAGCTGCAGACTGGATCATTGACCTTGGTCCAGGTTCTGGTCCTAAAGGAGGTGAATTAGTATATCAAGGTACTTTAGAAGGATTGATGAAAAATAATAGATCTTTTACTAGTAAGGCTCTTAAAGAGGATGCTTCTATTAAACCAACATCAACTTTAAAGAAGGAAAGAAAAAAAAAAAAATCATATATTGTGATTGAAAATGCTCATGTTCATAATTTAAAAAATATTAGTACAAAAATTCCAAAAGGAAAATTAATTGTGGTTACTGGAGTCTCTGGTTCAGGAAAATCAAGCCTAATAATTGATACTTTAGAAGCTGAAGCAAGAAGGCGCTATTTTGAAACTTTATCAATGTATGAAAGACAAAGTACAAAAGAAAGGTCAGAAGCTCTGGTTAGTAACATATCAGGACTTGGGATTACCGCATTAATATCCTCAGAAAAAAAAAGGCTAGGATGGTTTTTTAATTTACGTATTACCATTGGCAGAATTACAGATATTAATCTTCATTTAGCAAATCTATTTTCATATATTGGAGATGTATTATGCCCAACATGTAAACAACATATGGTTAGGAAGGAAAAATGGTATTGTGAAAAATGCAATGTTTTTTTACCAATTGCAAAACCAAGACATTTTATCTCATCAAATTATTCTGCCGCTTGTCTAAAATGTAATGGTATTGGATCTAATCAAGTGCCTAATCCTGATAAGCTCATTATCCATCCTGAAAAACCTTTGTGTAAGGGAGCAATGTATTCTCCAGGATTTTTCCCTAAAGGATATCTATGTAAGCCTTATAATGTAGGTTATTATTTTATACAAGCTCTTGCTGATCGATATGGATTCAATCAATTTGAAACTCCATGGAATGAAATGTCAGAAGAAGCTAAAAAAGCATTTCTCTTTGGAGCTGAAAAACCCTTAACATGTCACATTGAGAATAAAAAAGGTCAAAGATATACAAAAGATCTTATTTTTAAAGGATTTTATGAACAATGGTTAAGGGATTGGGATACTGGCGGAACTTTTACTGACACAATGCTCTGTAGCGAATGTAATGGTACGGGTTTCCGGCCTCAATATCTTAAATTCTCTTTTCTTGGTTATAATATCCATGAAATAGCTGAAACACCTTTAAATGAATTATATAAAAAATTTAGGGAGCAATCTACTGAACAATTTCAACATGATTTTATCATAAATAGTTTCAAGATTATCTTTAATCGTTTAGAATTTTTAGTAAGAATTGGTTTAGGATATACACATCTAAATCGAGTTGTAGAAACATTATCCGCTGGAGAAGCTCAAAGAATCAGACTAGCAGGTTTAATTGGGAGTAATTTATCTTCATTAACTATATTACTAGATGAGCCCTCTAGAGGCTTACACCCCTCTGAACTTCAATCTTTATTGAATATTTTAAGAGAATTGCGTGATAAAGGAAATACAATAATAATAATTGAACATGATCTTTTATTTATTGAATCAGCAGAATATATCATAGATATGGGGCCAGAAGCAGGATTAAATGGTGGAGAAATAGTAGCCAAAGGATCTATAGAAGAGATAAAAAAAACAAATACCATTACTGCAGAATGGTTGAATGGAAAAAGAAAGTTTAATATTCCAAGCAAACGAAGAACACAAAAAAAATGGCTTAAAATTCATGGGGCATATGAACATAATCTTAAGGGAGGTATAGTTAAGATACCTCATGGGTGTATAGTAGGTATCTGTGGTATATCTGGCTCAGGAAAGAGTACTTTATTAATTGATACTTTGGGGAGAGCTCTTATACCTAAGAATCATACTACTTCTGTATCAAGAGAACCCATAAAACCTGGAATATATGATAAAATTGAGGGCACTTTGCCTCAAACAATTATCATTGATCAGACAAAAAAAAAAATAGGAAGTCCACTAAAGTTTCTTGGCTTAGAACAAAATTTTGTAAAAATATACGCTGAAACCGAGGATTGTAAATTCCTAAATTTATCAGAGAAGGATTTAACTAAAAAATGTTCCATTTGCAATGGTAAAGGATACACCAAAATAGATATGAAATTCTTACCTGATATTATAGAGATATGTGATGTATGTAAAGGTTCCGGACTACAAGCGAAAGCCCATAAGATTTATTATAAAGATATTTCATATTCAGAACTCAATAATTTATCTATAAAGAAAGTATTTGATTTATTTAAAGATAATGTCACTATAGCAAATAAGTTAAAAAATGCTATAAAAGTGGGACTAGGATATTTACAATTAAATCAACCTGCAAGAACACTTTCAGGTGGGGAAGCTCAGAGACTTAAAATAGTAAAAGAGTTAGGTAAGAAAACAAAGAAAAATACATTATATATTTTAGACGAACCAACTATTGGTCAACACTTAGAAGATGTTTCAAAATTAATTGATGTTTTACATTTGCTAGTTGAAAATGGTCATACAGTAGTAATTATAGAACATCACCCATATATATTAGCTGCTTGTGATTGGTTGATTGAGATGGGACCCGGAGCAGGTCCAGAGGGTGGTAGAGTTATTGCTAAAGGCCCACCAGAGCATATTGCGAAAGGTTTGACACCAACAGCAAAATATATTAAAGAAGTTTTGGAGGTATTATTATGACGTGGATTCCTCTTTTATTAATAGACCCTTCTCCATGTTTGCGATACCTTATTTTAAAGGAGCTTTTAAATCGTCCAAAAGAAGATCCTGAAGTGATTGAACTGTTAAAACTTCGAGTACAAGATCCTTTAGTTAAAGAATTAATAAAGTTACAAAAACCAAATGGCTCTTGGGATTCATTTAGTATAAGTAGAATAGAATCAAAGAATAGTGTTCATATTACATCGGTAGTACTCCAGAGACTTGGTTTTTTAGGTTTTGATTCTTCATTTATTCCCATTAGAAAGGCAGCAGAATTTATGTTTACTAAACAACTGGATGATGGCTCTTGGCAAATGCCAAGACGAGATATATTAGTGGATGAAGAAAATAGTTATCAAATGATGCCTGTTCAAACGGCAATTCCACTTTTGGGTCTCCTTATGACAGGTTATTCAACAGATAAGAGAGTTGAAAGAGCATTTGATTGGTTATTAGAACAGAAACTTGATGATGGAGCATGGCCAGTAGGAATTTCTGCAGGAATTTATGGAGGAATTGCAGGATATAGGCATTTGGTTCACTCTAAATTTGGTTGTCGGTCAAACACTACGACAGTACTATCATGTTTTGCATATCACCCAAAATTAAGAAGTAGTAACGAAGCTAAACGGGCTTTAGATTTAATCTTAGGAACTAATATAAAATTAAGAAACACCCTTGGATTCACTATTGCCAGACTACTTGGACTAGAAAAATCTTTTGGATGGATAACTTTTATGGCTAAATTTGATATTGCTCATCTTTTAAATTTATGTTGGAGAGTGGGTGCAAGTATCAATGATGAGAGAATAGCTGATTTCATTACTTTTATTAGAAAGGAACAAGGTAAATTTGGATTATGGGAAAATAAAAGATATCCTCAAGCCTCTCGATGGATTAGTTTTGATTTATTAAGATCTCTTTCAAATTTAGATTTTAATAAAGAATGGATCTCTTTAGAACCAAAAACTCCCTTTCAAGCATATATAAAAAAAAAAAGAAGATTCTAAAATTATATATTTATTAATGAATAGGAGTTTGTATGCTTTCGATAAGATAATATCAATATTTTTAGAGATATAATTATGAAAAACGAATAATTAAATATGTCGTCTTTCTAATATATATTAATTTTCTTATTTTAATGTGTAACTATGGCATCATTCAGAGAGAAATTTTTCAAGAGATGTCAAGGAGATTCTGAAGATTTAAGGAAGCAAAAGATATTAAATTATTTGATAGTAGGTTTTATCGTTCTCGCTTTTATTATTTTCCTTATTTTCAATCCTTTATTACCAAAAGAAGTTTCTAAGGAATCTGAAGAAGCTTTCTTTAGTGTACCTATAGGATCTTTAATATTTATAATAATTGGAATTTTTGTTTTTATAATAAATAATTATTTCTCAAGAATCATAGCTACATACACATTCTTAATCCAAATAACCTTATTAATAATTCTTGCAGATTCTCCACATGAATTATTAGATGGACGGAGTATAGTATATTTTATCATTCCAATTATTATTGGTTCGATTACAATAAAACCTTATTCAGGATTGATTTTTGCTTTATTAATTGATATATTAATGATTTTCTTTGGAACTATTACAGAAATAATTCCAAATATACCTGCGTTGATTTTATTTATTCTTATAAGAGTTATAATGGATATATCTGCTCAGAGTATAAAAAAAGCAGTAAATGAGTCGAATAATGCATATAAAAGAATAGAATTTCTAAAAGATTTATTCTCACATGACATAAATAATATACTTCAAAACATTAAAAGTTCTACAGAATTATTACCAATGTTTATTGGGGAAATAAATAAAAATGAAAAAATTAAATCAATTTTAACTATTTTAAAAGAACAAATTGAGAGAGGGACAAGATTTAGTTTCAAATATAAGGAAATTATCTCAAATCAGTGAAAAAATGGGATTTAATAAAATTGATGTTCTTCCCATTCTCATAAAAGTAATAGATTATATTAAAAATACTTTTAAACTGAAATCGATTCAAATTAATCTTAAACATGAGTTAAGGAAAGTTGAAATACTTGCTAATGAACTTATTATAGATATCTTTGAAAATCTATTGATAAATGCTATACTTCATAATAAACAAAATACAATAGAAATTAATATTAAAATTACAGAGGTAAAAATCGAAGAAAAAGACATGTATAAATTTCAATTTTTAGATAACGGTATAGGTATCAAGGATGATCTAAAAGAAAAAATTTTCTTGAGAGAACAGATAAAACACAAAGAGATCATGGAGGATTAGGATTGGGATTATCTTTAATAAATATTATTTTAGAAAAATATAACAGTAAAATATGGGTTGAAAATGTTGTTAAAGATGATTTTTCAAAAGGAAGTAATTTTATTCTTTTAATTCCAAAAGTAAATTAATAAAAAAAAAAAAATTATAATATTTTATTATGCACAGATAAATCAAAGATATCTGTGTTTATTTGATATAGATCTTGCAGGTTTGATTTATTTAAGATTTCCTCTAATTCCTCTGGTGTATATCCTGCCATTATAGATGTCTTCCAATAATAACGAATATTTTTTGGAACAATTAATTTCGCAATTTGAAAAATAATTTTAGCACCAATGCCAAGATCACGTCGTCCATCACTTATATAGAAAATTCCATCTTTTTTTAGAACTCTTGAAATTTCATTAAAAACAGCTATAGGATCCTCCCAATGGTGTAAACTATCATGAGTAATTACTGCATCAAACGAATTATTCTTAATATCTACCATATTTTTAGCATCTCCTTTGATAAATTCAATTCGATCTTCTACACCTTCATTTTTTATATTTTGACGAGCTATACTGATCATATCTTCAGATATCTCTAAGCCAATCAATTTTATTGAAGGTTTCTTTTTTACCAAAAGAATACTAATCCAAGCAGGTCCTGGACCTATTTCTAATATTTTCGAATTTTCTTTTATTTTAAGATCATCAATAATGAAATCAACAAAATGTTGATATTCCTTCATACGCTTTTTAAAAGCTTGATTAAGTTCCTCCATAGTAAATTCAGGTTCTTCTACAATAGATTCTCCTTCAGGTACTCTTGGAGGTATTTTATTTTTTGTATTATTCATTTTTTTTTTTACACCTCATAAATATAAATTAATGATAAATAAAACAAGATTATTAGAGAAAGAGAATTTTAAATAATTCATTCTATTTAAAAAACCGACAAACCTAAATTGAACTCTCTTGTTATTTACCATTTAATTTACCTCTATTATATTTAATATTTTATATTCAAGATAAGAAAGATTAAAATTATATTTAAAGGTCTTTTTATTGTCATCATATCTTGACAACTTTTTTCAAAAAGAATTTATTAAAATTAGAGATAGGTTTTTAATTTGGAATATAGACAAAATTATGACAGTATAACTCAAGAAAATATTGAAATTGTTAAAGATTTTGGTCTCAACGATGAGGAAGCAAAAGTATACTTATCATTAATAAAAAGAGGAGAACGAGGAGAAATAGTTGGTTGTATAAAAGAGGAATTAGAGATAGGGAGAACTACAATTTATGCTATTATGGAAAGACTTACTAAAATGGATTGGGTTTATTCAGAAGAAATTTCTCAAAATCCAAAAAGATTTAAATATATTGCAAAACCACCATTAAAAATATTAAATTTAATTATTAAAAATAAAGAAAAAGAGTTAGAAAAGTTAAAGAAAGAAAGCCTATTCATTGGAGATACCCTTGATATTATATATCAAGGATCAAAAAAGCTTTCAATTGATACAATACACCCTGGAGGCTATAAATATCTCAAACCTCTTGTTGAACAAGGCTGGAATATTAAAACAGAAGTTGTAGAGTATGGAGATATTTTAGGAAAAATTACTTTAGATTATGAACTTAAAGGGCGAAAAGGTTTTCCAAAAGGTTGTGGTTTAATCGTTTGTATTTTTGAAAAGAATATTGAAAATGATAATAAATTAATCCAAGAAGCAATTGATATTTTTAAAACTAAAACGGAGTATGAAATTAGAAAACATAAAATCCCTGGATTTGAAAATATGAAATTTGAAGATACTACTTTTCATCAATATCATGGAATGAATATTTACATAAAATTAAAATTTAAGAAGAAATGGTGGTTAGGAGGAATGGAAGCTATTATTCCTATTAAAAATCATTTACTGTTAATTCATGGGAATAAAGAAAACTTCCAGATTTTAATAGATACAATTTTAAACTTAGATAAATTTCGCCATTTGATCTAGTCAATAAAGTATCATTTTTCTGATTTTATTTCATTATAGAATTGTATTATAATTTTTTGTCTTTTTTTAGCTATTTTTTTTGAAATATCTAAGTATAATTGATCCTTTAATTTGATTATTTTATTTTCTATATGCTCAATTACTTTATTTATACCCCCTTCTTTCAATGTTGTAAATGCAATTGTCCTGTATAATCCAATTGCTCCAATTGCATCAAGTTTATCTGCATCAGAGAGGATTTTAGCTTCAATAGTCTTAGGTTTGATTTTATTAGAAAAAGAATGAGTTATGATACAATGAATAATATTATCCAAATCTATTTCAGTTAGGCTAATATTATACATTTTTAAAAATTCTTCTGTCATTTTGGCAGAAATAATAGCATGATTTGTTTTATCTTCTTTTATATTTTCTTTTTTTCTACCAATATCATGGAGTAAAGCAGAAATCTTTAATGTTAACAAATTAGCATTTAAATTTTTCCCTAAATCAATACATAAATTATAAACCCTTTTAACATGATTAAATCCATGAATATCATCAATATCAGAGTTATTAAACGCAAAATTTTCTACTTTTTCAAGCAAATCTTCATTCATTTTGAATATTTCCCTAAATTATCTATAAATTTTATTTTTTATAATCTAATTCTATATATTTTACTGAAACATAGAGATATGGTTAAATTAAATAAAAAATTACCATTTATGGAGAAAATTATTTAATACAACTCAAATATATTAAAAGAGGTTTAATGATATTTTATTTTTATTATTTACTAGGGTTGATGTGGATCTCTTTCCTTACCAATTAATGATTATATTAGGATCAATAGGTTTGATTGGAATCTTTATATATATTCTATACCATATAATAAAATATATCCTCAATAACAAGAAATTAAATCAAAATTCGAAGTAATTTTTGGTTTAAAATTTCTTCAATTTGTTTTAATTTTTCTTGTAAATTCTATTTTAAGAAGTTGTTATTTGTGGTATTAAAATCATTAATTTCAAAATAATAAAAAGAAATTTAAATTGATATTTTTTATATATATTTAATTTTCTTTTATTCTTAATAGTGAAATAAATATGGGTTTATCTAATGAAATAATTTTAAATGGGATTTTCAGTCTTTTAACTGTAGTAGTATGTGTAATTGTTGGTTTGATGATTATCTCAAAATATAGAATTAAAAAGGAAAAAAAGGTGATTCTTGTAGGAATCGCTTGGATTGGTATTAGTGAACCATGGTGGCCCTCTACAATTGGTTTTATTGTCGCGCTATTCAATCAAACTGGAATTACTGAGGAATTATACTTATTTCTTAATTCAGGTTTTTTACCTTTATTTTTACTAATATGGCTTGTTGGTTTAAAAGAACCATTAATGATTAATAAATGGAAAGTTTTAATTATCATTCATATTTTAATTTCAATAATTCTTGAAATATCACTGATTTATTTTTTATACAATAATGTAGATATTGTAGGGAATTTATTAAGTCCTGTTGATGTAGATTTTGAACCATTAACAATAATATTACTTCTTTATATATTATCTATTTTTATAGTTACTGGTTTTTTATTTGCTTATCGTTCTTTAAAGTTAGATGATCCAAAAATAAAATTAAGAGGAAAATTCCTACTTCTTGCTTTTATATTATTTCTCATAGGATCTATAATGGAAGTTATCTTTACTACACCCATTAACAGGATTATTCTATTATTAAGCGCAATAGTATTTTATTTTGGCTACATAATGCCAAATAAGATTAAATCATTTTTCCTTAAAAATTAGATTTATTCTTTTTTTTTATTTTTTACAATATTATTAAAATTGTGTTCAAGTATTATATATATTTAATTATAAATTGTGAATTGAATTTCTGACCGTTTTATTCACCTATATTACTTTTCTTGACTAGTGCTAGAGCCATTCCATCATAACCATTACCAGTAATAGTTGGAATAATTATTGAATGAATTTTTTTATTAGAAGCAAGCATTTCATTGAATTGTTGCACACCTTTTACTTTATCATCATTACTAATAGGAGTAAGAACTTGCCCTTCTCGAATAACATTATCAGCAACAATTAATGTTCCAACGTGCGAATATCGAAGAGCCCATTCAAAATATTTTACATAAGAAGGTTTATGAGCATCAATAAAAATCAAATCAAATATATAACCTTCTTCTCTTTCAAGGGTCTCCAGCACTGATAATGCTTCTCCAATTTTAATTACTACTTTTTTACTTAGATTAGCATTCTCAATATTTTTTCTAGCTACCTCTGCATATTTTGGATCAATTTCAATAGTTATAAGCGTGCCATCGTCCGGTAATGCCCTTGCTAACCAAATTGTGCTATAACCACCTAAAGTTCCTATTTCAAGAATCTTTTTTGCATTACATAGCATAGCAAAAATCTGAAGTAGTTTTCCCTGATTGGCAAAAATACTATGTTGAGGCATATCCGCTTTATCAAGAGATTTTATCGTTGAAAGAAGTATATTATCTTCTGGAGTAAACAATTTTTTGATGTAGTCATCAACTTTCTTGTAGAGTTCATCATCCATAAAGAAAAATATTCTCTTAGATTATAAATACTTTAGGGAAAGATAATTGATTATAATTTGACTTTAATATTTTGTTCCTTTAACCAAGATTTTATTTTTTTTTCTAAAATATCTCTAACTTGGCGAAATTTATCTATTTTTTCTTCTTCTGTTCCATTAAAACTAGATGGATCTTTAATATCCCACAATATCCTTGTTGATACCCCTGGAATAGTAGGACATAATTCATTTGCTCTTTTACAAACAGTAATAATAATTCCAAAATGAACTTCCCCCAAATATCTTTTTAAATCTTTAGAACTGTGTTCACTTAAATCATATCCTTTTTCTTCCATTACAATTCTGGTATATGGATGAATTCCTTTTGGTTCAAAACCAGCACTATAAACATTGAAGAGATCACCGGCATATTTTTTTAAGAATGCTTCTGCCATCTGACTACGTGCTTGATTATGTGAACATAAAAATAGAACATTAAGTTTTTTCATAATTAATCAATTTCTATTTTAGATAAAAATCTTTTTTCTATAAAATATTATTAAAAGTGTAAAATATATTAAAAAATTTAGGCCGCAATCCTAACGTCAATCTTTCACAAGCGTTTTTTAAAAGATTTCATTCTTTTTTTTTAATATTTATTTTATTTAAAATAATGTTTAAAGTGTTTGTTATCTTTTCCATATTTTTTTCTCAGTATATTTTTAAATTCCCCTATATCTAATTTTTTTTTTATTTTATCTCATCAGCATCCTGGATCTAATTGTAAATCAATAATGCTATTGGGATATAAGATAAAATCGGGATTATCTCTTAATGGTATAAATTTTCTTCCAGGACCATAAGGCATTAAACCACAATCCTCATATATTTTATTCTCTTTAGGATTCCAAAATAATTGTAAGTAATTATGAATAAATCCATCAAATAAGGGAAAAATTGATTCTTCTGGATTATTCATAATATATTTATCAACCATGGCTAATGCTTCGGGGAATGTACCATCATCCTTAATTTCTATGTTAAAGATTTTTCCTTCAGATAATCCACTATAGGGCATACTAATGTGAAAAGTTATTTTTTTTATAATATCACCTCTCTAATTATTAAAATATTTTTAAATTGAGTTAATTTAATTTCTTAGATAATAATTCCATTATCGTTTAGAATTTTTAGTAACTCTCTTTCAAGTTCATTAATTGTTATAATTATTCTCTTTCCATTAATAACCACACAATTTTGAAAAATATTTTTTTCCTTTTAATTTTATTAAAACTCCCAAAAATCTCGCTTTTTAAGAAACTTGCCCAAATAAACTAAGAAGAGCATTACAGGAACTTCCCAAAATAATCCCATAGTAGTTCCGAGTGCTGCGATAGATCCTAATCCAAACATGGTTGTTGCTGTAGCTATTGCAATTTCAAAATGGCTTGATGAACCAATAATCACAGTAATAATTGCTTCACGATATTTTAGTTTAAATAATTTAGTAATTAAAATGTTATAACCAACAACTATTATAAATCCCAGTAAGAGAGGAATTGTAATAAGAACCATCAAATCAGGATGTTGAATTAAAACATTTCCATTTAATGAAAATAAAATTACTAATGTTGTCAATAATGCTATAATAGATATTTTACCTACAATTGGTCTATAGATGTTTTGAAACCAATCATTACCTCTTACCTTTATAATTATCCTTTTGGAAATAATACCTATTAATAGAGGGAGTCCAATAAAAAAGATTAAAGAGAGACCTAAAAGAATCCAGTCAATATGAATGTTCTGAATTCCTGATAAGAGAGATACCATTGGGACATATAAAAATATTATTGTAATTGTGTTAAGACTTGTATTCAAAACATTTTGTTCTTGATTACCCTTAGCCATCCAACCCCATACTAAAACCATTGCGGTACAAGGTGAACTTGAAAGTAAAATAATTGCAAAGATTAATTCCTCTTCACCTTGCAAAAATAGATTTGCCATAGCTAGTCCAATAAAGGGTGCAATCAGCCAATTAGAAATGAGTGTTAAAATTATGGGTTTAGGATTTTTACCTAATTTTTTTAATTCTGAGAATTGAAGATTTAACATCGCGGGATACATCATTAAGAAGAGACAAATGCCAATAGGTATTGATATTTCTCCTATTTTAAATTTATCAATCGCAGCACTTAATTCTGGTAAAACTCTTGAAAAAAGAATACCAATAAAAATACAAAATCCGATCCAAATAGGTAAATATTTTTCAAAAAAACCCAGTTCTTTTTTTTTTGTATCTTGTTCGATCATTTAAAATCAAACTATTTTTTATTCTATATCTTTAACATTTATATTCATTAAATATTGTTTGAGATTTAAGTATATCGATTTGAATCTAAAAGGATCAATCTTATATATAATATTGACTTCTATAACTAAAAAACTAAATTTTATTCTTCCTTGAAGGAGAGTTTATATTGAACAAAAAGAGACAAATAGAATTAATAGAGACATTAGAAAGCTGTGTCGATATGAATAATATTGATGTTTCAAAATATTTTAAAGAATTACAAAATTTGGGGAAAAATTTATATAAAAATGATTTTTTTACAGATATTCTCAATTTCTGTAATATTTTAGGCAATGAAGAACGTTTGAAAATTATAAAAGTATTATTGAGTAAAGATTATTGTGTATGTGAGTTAGAAGCAATTTTAGACAAATCTCAATCTACTATTTCCCATCATTTAAGAGAGTTAGAGAAAATAGGATTAATTCGAGGATGGAAAAGAGGAAGATTTACTCATTATGAGATATTTAAAGAAAAAATAGAATATTATATCTTAACATTAAATAAATTGTTAACATTCAATATTAAATAATAATGAAAAATAATTATTTAACAATTCTTAGCATTTCATTTGCTCCTCTATAAAATTCGAAATCCACTCTTTCAATAGATATCTTATAGTTTTTAAATTCATTTTCTTTTAGAATATTTAGAAATTCTGATTTTTTATTATCAAGATTGATAATAGGAAAAATTCGAACCTCTTTTGAACAAATTCTAATCATCTCTTCTAAAGATGCTTTATGGAATTCATAGTCTAATAGGTTATCATAGAAAAATAATAAGTGAGATGAAATGACTAGATCTATTTGATTATCATTCAATTTGATTTTTGGTAAATACCCATAAATATAATATTTGTTTTGATATTTCTCATAATGTTTGAGAAAAGTTTTATATGCTGTCTCTCTTTGATTTTTTAAATGATTTTTATTTTTAAATATCTGCCAAATGAAAAAATGTTCTTTACCTTCAAGTTTTTCAATAACAATATCAAGATCTTTAGCACATTTTAAATTAAGATAATTCACATTATTGATATAGATTGGATCTATAGCTAGAACATCATATCCTAGATTCTGAGCCTCAGAGCAAAAGGAACTTACTCCTGATCCGACATCTAATATACGGATACCATTTGGTTTAAAATCATTAAGTCTGAACATTTTCTCATACTCATTGAACCTTCTTCCTATCAGTATAATTTTTTCATAGTCAAATTCTACTTTTTTCATGATTTTTATTGTTATTTAATAATCTTCTAAATTATATATTTTAAAAAGAAATTACGATAATTCTTTAAAAAAAAACCCGTTGTTTATGATTTATTCATTCCAACGCCAAACGGAAAATAAACTGAAATAGAAACAGGAAATTGAATATCTTCTATTAATAAAAAGCATTTATTTTCATAAATATTAACTATATTTATTTTTTAAAAATAATTAATTATACCTAATAAGACTTTATATAAATAACTATAATTTTTAATTCTAATTTTTTTACTTTTAACCTTAATAACTAATATTCAATAGAATTCAATCAAGTTATATTGGATAGGAGTTAAATGAATAAAAAAAAAAAAAAAAAAAAAATGAATAATT
>Ga0315549_1002207_pt1 | contig 18918 bp, 20 predicted proteins | sample SalMarSW160200MG_FD_203101 | JGI IMG/M metagenome (GOLD analysis project Ga0315549, IMG submission 203101) | Salt marsh sediment microbial communities from the Plum Island Ecosystem LTER, Massachusetts, United States - Salt Marsh Sediment SW1601-200 ... | reverse complement strand
GCTCCGATCAAGATGATGATACCGCTGGTCTTTCTCATCTTCCCAGCCCTCTTCGTTGTCTTGCTCGGTCCTGCCCTGCCTTCACTCAGAAGCGCCTTTGGCGGCTTCTAGGCCTTCACCTGCACGCGAGCGCGACACAAGCCTCCGCTCAAGCATCCCGCGCGGGTCGAGGGCACGTGGCATCCCAGCAATCAGTGCGCAGCCCACACCACCAGGAAGCGAGCAATTGAACCCACCGCCAAGCTGGCGCGCAGCCACCCACAGACTGCTCAATTTGGTGTTCCCGCGCCGGTGCGTATCCTGCAACCGTGGCGCGGATCTGCTATGCTCGTCGTGCCAGAACGAGATTGAGTTCATTCAGCCCCCCGTTTGCCCCCTCTGCGGCCGATCCATGCCTGCACCCCGGCGCTGTCTCTCTTGCGAGAGGATGCCCCTGAGGATAGACGGGATTCGCGCCGTGGGCTATCTCGAGGGACCACTGCGAACCGCCATTCATCGCTTCAAGTACTCCAACGTGCGTGGGCTGGCTGAACTCCTGGGGCGGCTGGCAGTTGAATCTCTCCTGCGCTATGATCTCCCCGTGGATACCATCGTCCCCGTTCCTCTGCACCGGCGCCGCCTGGCAGAGCGAGGATACAACCAGGCTAGCCTTCTGGCCGCGGAAATCGGCAGCGCCGTAGGTCTGCGCGTTGTCGATGATGTCTTGGTCCGCGTCAGAAGCACCATCCCTCAGGTAGGACTCACCGCGCGAAGGCGAAGGGAGAACGTGAGAGGCGCGTTTCGGTGCACCTCTACCGCGCTCGGGGGACACAACATCCTGCTCGTGGATGACGTGTGTACCACCGGAGCGACACTGGAGGCATGCAGCTCGGCCCTACAAGATGTCGCGGCTGGGCCTGTGTGGGGATTGGTGCTTGCGCGGGAGAAGTGGCAAGAAAGCTGACCAATCAGTCCCTTGGACGGAGGATCACAGCATGGACTTGAGAATCACCAGCAAGAACATGGAGCTAAGCGACAACATTCGCGATTACGTGGACAAGAAAGCCGGCAGACTAGACCGCTATCTACGACACATCGACGAGGCCTCCCTAGAGTTGACGAGAGCGAGCTCCAGGAGCGCCCAGGACCGGCACATAGCGCAGCTCACTGTGCGGGTCAGGGGCACCATCTTGCGTGCCGAAGAGACGGCGGCCGATGTCTTCACCGCCTTCGACGCCGTGCTGGACAAGATGTACCGCCAGATCATGCGCTACAAGACTAGTAGGCGCGGACGTCGGCGGCCACAGGAAGAGGACCTCATGCCCCCTATCGAAGAATACGAGGAGGAGGCTGGAAGACAGATCGTGAGAACCAAGCGCTTCCTCGTCCTTCCCATGAGTGAGGAAGAGGCCGCCGAACAGATGGAACTGCTGGGTCACGACTTCTTCCTCTTCCTCAACGCCAACACTGGTGATCTGAACATCATCTATAGGCGGCGAGACGGCGACTACGGACTCATCGAACCGGAGCTGGCATGACTTCGACGCGGACCATCCTTCTAGTCTGCACCGGCAACATGTGCCGCTCGCCCATGGCGGAGGCCATCCTCAAGGATCAACTGCACAGAGATCGCAAGGACCACCTCTATCGTGTGCATTCAGCCGGAACGTGGACCATTGACGGCCGCGGCGCCTCACGTCTCGCCATCGAAGCTATGCAGGAAGCGGGCCTGGACCTCACTGGTCACCGGACCCACCATCTCACCTCTGAAGACGTCCGCCAGGCAGCTCTGATTCTCGTCATGACACAAGACCACAAGGAGTCACTACTCGCCGAGTTCCCAGAAGTGGACCAGAGGACCCTTCTGCTGAGTGAGTTGGTGGGCAACAGATACGACATCTTGGATCCCTATGGCAGTGACACACTGGAGCTCTATCGCGAGTGTGCCCATGAGATAGAGAGTCTGCTGCGTCGGGGCTACGACCGCATCCTGGAGCTCGCCCCAGAGGGCACGGGAGGGACTTGAAGGGGCTAGGCTCGCTTAAGGCGCCACAAGCGCCAGTACCTCACCAACTCATAGTAGGCCATGAGGAGGCTGAGCAAGAGCCCCCGCCAGCCGTCTCTGTATCCCCGCAAGGTCACGTAGCGCCAGAAGAGCTGCCGGAGAGGCTGAAGCAGGAAGTTCCAAGGTCTGGCCCGCTGGCCGCTCTCGAACAACATGCGGGCCTCGAGGTCGGTGTACCTGTCCTGTTTCTGCCGGAATTCCTTCACCGTGGAGTAGTTGTAGTGAACGAGGGGGTTCCGCAGGTATCCGGCCTCGCCGTCGAGTTCTACGAGCTCGTGGACCTCCCGGCGCTCGTCGTAGCAGGCCTTGGCTCTCCGCAGGAGCCGCAACTGGTAGTCGGGGTACCAGCCCGCATGACGAATCCACGCGCCGAAGATGTAGTTCCTCCTGGGCACCCACCACCCGTCGAGATCCGCGCGGCCCACCGCTTGCCTGACCTCGTCCGCCAGGTCCGGGGGCACTCGCTCGTCTGCATCAACGAAGAAAACCCAGTCGCTGCTGGCCATCTCTAGCGCAGCGTTCCGCTGTAGAGCGTAGTTGTCGAACCGTCGCTCTCGCACCTTCGCGCCCTTGGACCGGGCAATTTCCACTGTGGCATCATCGCTCAAAGAATCCAGAACCAGCGTCTCGTCCGCCCACTGGACGGTGTCCAGGCAGTCGGCGATGTTCTCTTCTTCGTTTCTGGTGAGAACGACGACTGACACCTCGGTCATATGCTCTCTTGCACCGGCAAAGGAAGGCCCAGGTCCGGTCCCGTACAGGACACCTACGCCAAGGATCGAACCTCCTCATATGCGCGCAGGCGTCGCTTCAGGTCCTCTGCATCCAGATCACCTTTGAGATGCGCCCAACGCACCCGCAAGCCCAGGTAGGCGATTCCCAGGTTTACCAGCCACCTCGCCATACGCCGGAAGGATGGGCCGTACTGCTTTCGGTAGAGGCGATAGCGACTCCGGTGAAGCTCCACGTACATATCATCGCGGAACTGCGCGGTGCTCTGGCCCACGTGGTGCACGATCTCCGCGGCTGGACAGCAAAGGATCGTCCAACCCGCCCGCTTGATGCGCATGCACCAGTCTATCTCCTCACAGTACATGAAGAAACCCTCGTCCAGCAAGCCAACCTCGTCCACGACCGATCTTCTAACCATCAGAGCGGCTCCGAGAGGATGGTCGATGGCAAACGGTTCTCCCTTTTCATACCAGGCACGGGGATAGCGACCGTTGAGGCGAGAGTTGAGGAACCGATGATTGAGCGGGAAGAAGTCCAAAAGGATCATGGGCAGCGTGGGAAAGGTGAAGGCGGAGTGCTGGAAGCTGCCATCCGGAAAGAGCAAACTCGGGCCCACGGCTCCGACCTCGCTCCGCTCCTCCATCAACCTCTCCATCTCTGCCAGCGCCCCGTCCGTGGCCACGGTGTCGGGGTTGAGAAGGATCACATACCGCCCACTGCTCTCTCGAATCCCCTGGTTGCTGCCTGCCGCAAAACCGACATTCTCTGAGTTAGCAAGTACGCGGACTGCGGGGAAGCTGTCTTGGATCATGGCGACGCTGCCATCCGAAGAGGCATTGTCAACGGCGATGACCTCGAATCTCAGTCCAGAACCTAGAGTGGAGAATACCGAAGCCAGGCATTCCCGCAACAGCTTCCGCGTGTTGTAGCTGACCGTGACGACGGAGAGGTCCATCCTTTGGCCCGCTGGCCTCAGAAACCGATGTTGATCTCGGTGGGGTGCTGCCGATCGTTCACTATGCGCACCTGCTCGTGGATTAGACCGGCCCAGTAGTAGGGGTTGATCTTGGGTGGCTCGTCGATGATGGTGATGTGACCTACCACTGTTACGCGCTGCCCGGGGAGCAGATACAGTTGCCTCTGCCCATTGATTGTCCTCTCCTCCAGGTCATCGTCTCTGCCCAACTGCCACCGATACGTGTAGGAACGCCCGTCACTGTTGCCCTCGAAATCGACCCCCACGCGGAATATGCCTGGCTCCTCGTAGAACCCCAGGGTGTTGAAGTTCTCGCGGCTGGTGTACGTGGTGCCTGAAGCGGGTCCCTTGGTGCGAATGGCCACGCCGCCCACGTTCTCCACGGTCACCGTGACGTGAAGAGTCCCTCCCAGAGGAAGGACCTCCGGGTAGAACTCCACCGTCTTGATCTCTGCCAGGGGCAGGCCACCATCTTCGATGGTCAGTGGGGCCTCTTGGATCACCCTGTTGCCGACGCGATCGGCAGCCTGCACCACAACTGTGTAGTGGCCATCCGCCGGTGGGGATGCTCCCATGTCGATCCCCCCATCGTAGTCGTATTCCCAGAGGCCCGGCTCTAGCTCCACCTTGCTGGGACTCCCCTCCAGATCGAAGTCATCCTCGTCCCATCTCGTCTTGGGCAGTCCCACAGGGTAATGCCGGCCCCCCGTGTCCCGCAGATAGACCTCCACCTCGGCCTGTTCCAGGAGGCGATAGCTGATGGTAATACGGTCGTTGATGCCGTCTTGGTTGGGGGTGAACACCTCGGGAAACACTGTGAAGTCCTCGATCTGTGGACCCAGGCTATCCGCGCCGATCACTATCAACCGGCCGTCCACCCTCTCCTTCTCGCCTGATGCCTCATCCACAGCCTCAACCACCCAGGTGTACTCACCATCCGGCAACACCTGCCCGTCGATGGCGCCCCCAAACAAGGCTTCATACTCCCCTGGTGAACGTCTGTTTCCATCGCGGAAAACGTGCTGCTGCCCCTCTTGATCGACGAAGTGAACGTAGACCAGACACTGAACAGATATCTTGTAGCTGATTCTGGCCACATCATCCACTCCGTCGGCGTTGGGAGAGATCGCCGAAGGCTGTATCTCAACGTCGTACACCAGGGGCCGCCCCCCGGCGCACGCGGTTGTCAGCACCAGGACTGATCCCAACGTCACCGCCAGCAGCAACCAGATTGAACTCTTGCTCAACGCCGGTACCTCCATGTTGATCGCTATCTCCTGCCGAACCCTCGCTCCAACTGCTTGGCGCTCACGTGAAGCATCGTGGGCCGTCCGTGAGGGCACGTGCGCGGCAGACTAGTCTGTTCGAGCTGCACCACCAACTCTTGCATCTGGTCCATCGCAAGCCCTTGGCCGGCCTTGACAGCACCATGGCACGCTAGACCTATCTTGATCTCCTCTTCCCACGGCCGCGTACCGTCGGCAGTGTGGGCTTCATTCGTGATGTCCACGATGGAATTGGCCAGGTCCGTTGCCTTGAGGATGGCCGGAACAGCACGGACGAGGTACGTATCCCCGCCAAAGGCCTCGATATCGAAGCCGAAGTCCCTGAGCTTGGCCACTCGATCGTCGTCCAGTACGGCTTGCCTTGGACCCACCTCTACGGTGATCGGCTCCATCAGCCTCTGCGAGGCGACTGTGGCCCTGGCGTTTTCCTCCTCCAGGCGCTCGTACAGCACGCGCTCGTGCGCCGCGTGCTGGTCTATGAGGTACATACCCGTTGGTCCCTCGGCGATGATGTACGTCCGTCCAAGCTGGCCCAATACCCTGAGCATGGGCAGCTTGTCCCCGGCAGCACCCTCGTCGCCCGCCACGACCGGTTCTCCCGTACGCTGCACGTCCAGCGCCAGTTCTCCAGGCCGTGCCCGTCCGCGCTCTCCGGCGTCGACCAGGCGACTCTGGCGTGTCTCTACCACGGCCTCCCAGCCAAAGCTTGCCGAGTCGCCAGGTACCGGCGCCATACGAGCTAGGGTCTGCCGGACCGCCCTCTGCACGGCCGAGAATACCTCCCCGGTGTTCCGAAACCGCACCTCGCTCTTAGCCGGATGTACATTCACGTCCACCTGATCGGAGCGTATCTGCAACCTCAGCACCACGATAGGATGCCGACCTCTCGGCAAGAGGCTGTGGTATGCCTCTCTGATGGCATAGCTGGTCAACCGATCTCGAACCCAGCGGCCGTTCACCAGCACAGTCACGTTACGGGCGTGTGAGCGATTCAGCAATGGATCGCTCACAAAACCGCTCACGGAGATGGTTGATTCGCCTATCGCACCGTTCGGGATGCTTAGCATCTGTTCGGCGACCTCAAGGCCATACACGTCCACCAGCACGTCGTACAGATTCCCCGTGCCTTTCGACTGGAACACAGTGCGCCCATCTGTGAGAAGGCCCAACCGCAAAGCTGGATAAGCCATGGCATAGCAGGTCACCATCTCGCTGATGTGCCGCGCCTCAGTTGCGTCAGAGCGCAAGAACTTCAGACGGGCCGGTGTATTGAAGAACAGGTTTTCCACCGTGACCACGCTGCCCTGTCCGGCTCCCTGCGGCTCGTGCCGCACGATCCGTCCACCCTCCAGTCGCAGCAGAGTCCCCGTCTCTTCGCCTCTGGCGCGGGTCGCCACTGTGACCTGAGACACCGCAGCGATGCTCGGCAGAGCCTCCCCTCGGAACCCCAGCGTCGAGATCTCACTGAGCTGCTCCGCCGACTGGAGCTTGCTGGTGGCGTAGCGTTCGAAGGCGAGGGGCACCTCGTCCTGCGGGATACCACACCCGTCATCGATCACCCTGATCAGCCTTCGTCCTCCCTGACGTACCTCCACCTTGATGTCCGAAGCGCCAGCGTCGACAGAGTTCTCCATCAACTCCTTCACCACAGACGCCGGTCGCTCAACCACTTCGCCCGCTGCGATTCTCGATGCAACCTCTGGGGGTAGAACCTGGATAGCCATGAGTTCGGCCGACCACCACAATCTGATCCAAAGACATGTCACCAAAGCGCCTGAGCTATTGTATCATAGCGGTTCGCGGTCTGCCAACGGCACAGACGCGCCGCTCCTGTTTTCCAAGCCTCTCCAGCGGCTGCTATTGACCCCAGCAGCCTCCCCGGTGTTGTTCTTTGCGGCCTCTTGGTGTAGAATAATGCCGGGAAGCCGCCTCGCAAGTGAAGCCGATAGTCAGGAGATGTTGTGATGAACGAAACCGTCATTGTGGGCGGGGTGCGGACTCCAGTAGGAAGCCACGGCGGAGGGCTGAGAGACGTAACGCCACAAGAACTGGCCAAGATCGTCATGGCCGAGGTGATGAATCGGACAGGTGTGGACCCCAATGTGTTCGACGATGTCATCTTCGGATGTTGCGGCCAGTTCTCGGATGCTCCGAATGTCGCCCGTGTGGCTGCACTAATGGCTGGCGTTCCCACCCACGTCCCGGGCTATACCGTCCAGCGCAACTGTGTATCCGGCATGGTCGCAATCAGCAACGCTTGTCAGGCCATCAAGGCCGGTGACGGCCAGGCATACCTGGTAGGCGGTACGGAGTCCATGAGCTATGCTCCCTATACTGTCCGTGGAGCCCGGTGGGGACTCAAGCTCCGAAGCACAGAGTTTGTCGACGTCATCTGGGAAGGGTTGACGGACCCCGTCTGCGACATGATCATGGGCTACACTGCGGAGAACCTGGCCACGTTCTACGGGATCAGTCGCCAAGATCAGGACGAATTCGCGGTACAAAGTCACAGAAAGGCATTCATGGCTACGCGCATGGGCAAGTTCAGAGATGAGATCGTGCCCGTTCCTGTGATCAAGCGTGTAGCCGGCCAAGAGGTCGCCAGGGAGGAAGTCTCGCAGGACGAGAACATCAACGCTGGCCTGACAGTAGAGAAAGCCGCCCTGTATCCCACGGTCTTCAAGAAGGGCGGCGTGGTCACACCCGCCAACGCCTGCCCCATCTCCGACGGTGCGGCCGCGCTCATCGTCATGTCCAAGCAGAAGGCAGATGAACTGGGCCTGGAACCCATGGCCTACGTTCGCAGCTACGCGTACGCCGGCGTCCCACCTGAGATCATGGGCATCGGACCAACCAAGGCGATACCCCTTGCTCTGGAAAGGGGCGGCCTCAAGCTCACCGATATCGACCTCATCGAGCTAAACGAGGCCTTCGCCGCCCAGGCGCTGGCCTGCGGGATAGAGCTGGAAAAGGACGGCTTCGATTGGGAGAAGGTCAATCCCAACGGGGGAGCCATTGCCCTTGGCCACCCCGTGGGCTGCACCGGTGCGCGGATCACCGTCACGCTTCTCTACGAGATGATCAAACGGGATGCTAGCCTGGGTTTGGCCTCGGCCTGTGTCGGTGGCGGACAGGGTGGCGCGCTCATCATCGAGAGGAAGTGAGGACAAGGAATCGAGATGTATGACAAAGCCCAGAGAGTGGAATTCATCGCCGCAGGAGAGGAGGTGTACGCGAAGCTGAAGGAGCACCTGGAGCCTACCCACGAGGGTGAGATCGTGGCCATTCATCCCGAGAACGGGGATCACTTCCTGGGGAAGACCCTGAACGAGGCTGATGAGAAGGCCTTCACGGAGTACCCCGACCAATGGCTGTACTTCGTGCGCATCGGTTCGCCGGAAGCATCACTCCCCCTGAAGACCTGGTAGGTTCCGGCAACACCGAAGGAGGGAAGAACAGGATGTACATATTCAAGGCTGGAGTCGTAGGCGCAGGTTTCATGGGCGCCGAAATCGCGCAGGTCATCTCCTACTCTGGGCTGCCGGTGGTCCTCAAGGACGTCGACCAGGAGCTACTGGACAAGGGACTCGAGCGCATCCGCAACATCTACCAGGGGCGTGTGGACAAAGGCAAGATGGACACATCCACCCTCACGGAGAAGATGGATCTGATCCAAGGGACTCTAAGCTACGATGGCTTCGAGGACGCGGATATCGTCATCGAAGCTGTGCCCGAGAAGATGGGACTCAAGAAGCAGGTCTGGCAGGAGGTTGAAGAGGTGTGTCCGGAGACCACCATCTTCGCTTCGAACACCACGGCCCTGAGCATCTCGGAGATGGGAGCGGCCACTAAGAAGCCTAGCAAGGTGGTGGGCATGCACTTCTTCAGCCCGGCGCACATCATGAAGCTGGTGGAGGTCATCCCCGGCCTGGACACAGACGAGGAGACCGTCAACGATGTGGTGATGTTCTCAGAGTCGCTGAGAAAGATCCCGGTGGTGGTGCAAGAGTGTCCCGGATTCCTCGTCAACCGCCTGCTCATGGCCTACCTGAACGAGGCCGCTCTTTGCCTGGAGGAAGGTGCGGGAACTGCGCAGGATATCGACGCAGCCATGGTGGGCTTCGGCTGGCCCATGGGCCCCTTCACCTTGATGGACATGGTCGGCGTTGACATCTGCTACATCACCGGCAAATATCTGACGGAGGAGTATGGGGAGCGCCTCCAGGCCGCCAAGATCTTCGCCAAGCTCTACGAGGCCGGTCGTTGGGGCGAGAAGGCAGGTGCCGGTTTCTACGGATACGGAGACCAGACCGACGAGCCAGTGCGCAAGATGGTGGAAGAGATCCAGGCACAGCCCGGATCTGTGATGGGGACCGAGTTCAGCACAGACAGGCTGATGACGCCCATGATCAACGAGGCGGTCCTTTGCCTCCAGGAGCACGTAGCCTCCGCTAGCGACATCGACATGGCTGCCATCGCCGGCATCGGCATGAGGATGGGCGACGAGCGTATGGGCCCGCTAGCCATGGCTGACAGAATGGGCCTCGATGTAGTGCTCGAGAAGCTGGAGCAGTTCAAGAAAGAACTGGGGCCCAGGTTTCACCCGGCTCGTCTGTTGCGGCTCCACGTGAGGGCCAATCACCTGGGTGAGAAGACAAGTAGAGGGTTCCTGGAGCACGTAGGCTGACGAACCTGTGTAGGCCAGCGGCGACGTTTCGTTCGCACTGACTTGCACACCAAGGTGCATCTCGAGGGGAGCAGAAATGACTGAGAGGCAACACGTCAAAGTCGCGCGAGAGAACCGCGTAGCCATCCTCACCATTGACAACCCTCCGGTAAACATGATCTCGCGAGCGGTGGTGGATGATCTTCAGAGTGCCCTGGCGGAGGTGTGGGCCGACGACGAGGTCAAGGCTATCGTACTCACGGCAGGGGGCCAGATGGTGTTCGTGGCTGGCGCGGACATCAGCGCCATTCTGGAGTTGAAAACGCCCGTAGAGGCCAAAGAGATAGTCCAGCAGGTTCACAAGCTGTTCCTGAGTATCGAGAACTCGCACAAGCCCATCATCGCCGCCATCACCGGGCACTGTTTGGGCGCCGGGAACGAACTGGCCATGGCCTGTCACATGCGCATCGCCAATAACCGAGCAATGTTCGGACAGCCGGAGATCGGCCTGGGGATCATACCCGGCTTCGGGGGCACTCAGAGGCTGGCCCGACTGGTGGGCAAAGGCAAGGCGCTGGAGTTGATACTCACGGGGGACAGGATCACGGGCGCCGAGGCCGCCAACATCGGCTTGGTCAACAAGGCCGTTCCCGGCACGGAGGTAATGAAGGCCGCCGTCGGGCTGGCCAAGAAGATCGCGTCCTTCGGCGAACCATCGGTCGCCGCCGCCATCGAGGCGGTGAACGAAGGGATGGCTGTCGGACTGCCCGAAGCCCTGGAGATAGAGGCGGAGATGTTCTCCAGCCTGGTGGAGACCGAGGACATGCATGAAGGGCTTACCGCGTTCTTGGAGAAGAGGCAACCCAAGTTCCAGGACAAATAGGAGGGGATGTCCATGGACTTCGCCCTTACCGAAGAACAACAGATGTTCCAGGAGTTGTTCCGGGACTTCGCCCAGAACGAAGTGGAGCCACTGGCTGATACGATAGACAGAGAGGAGCGTCCTCCCCTCGAGACTCTGCAAAAGGCAGCGGAGATGGAATTCATGGGGTTGCCTTTCGCAGAGGAGTATGGGGGGGCCGGGATTGGAGCCATCGGCTATTGCCTGCTGGTGAAGGAGCTGGCCAAGGTCTGCCTGGCCACGGCTTGCTCGTTGGGTATCCACACCTCAACGGGAGCCATGGTCATCAACCTGGGTGGCACCGATGAGCAGAAGACGAAGTACCTCGTACCGCTGGCTAAGGGTGAGAAGATCGCTGCCTTCTGTCTCTCGGAACCTGACGCCGGGTCGGACCTGTCGAGCGTACGGGCCACTGCCGTGCGAGAGAACGACCACTACGTCCTCAATGGCTCCAAGACCTACGTCGCCAACGGCGACATAGCCGACGTTTTCACGGTCTTCGCCAGGCTGGTCCCAGGGCCGCCCGAGGACGGGATAGCAGGCTTCATCGTGGAGAAGGGCTACCCTGGCTTCAAGGTGGGTCGCACGGAGCGCACCATGGGCATCCGGGGCTGCCACGTAGTCCAGCTCTTCTTCGATGGCTGCGCTGTGCCCGCCGAGGGCCTCTTGGGCGGCGAAGAGCACGGACCTGGACGAGGCGCTGAGATCGTCTCCCAGACGCAGGACTTCGCTCGTCTCAGCATGGCCGCTACGTGCCTGGGCGCAGCCGAGGGAGCCATGGAGGCAAGTGTCAGGTTCGCCACGGACCGGGAACAGTTCGGTGTACCCTTGGCCAAGAAGCAGGCCATCTCCTGGATGATCGCCGACATGGCCACGGAGATCGAGGCGCTCCGGTATCTGGTCTACCGGACAGCCTGGGCCTTCGAGCAGGATGAGAAGTACACCAGACTTGCGGCCATGTGCAAGCTCTTCGGATCAGAAGTGGCGTGCAGAGTGGCCAACAAGGCTGTGCAACTTCACGGCGGTGCGGGCTACATAAGGGATCTTCCCGTAGAGCGCATGTACAGAGACGCTCGCGTAACGCGGATCCTGGAGGGAACCAGCGAGATTCAACGTTTCATCATCGCCTCGGACGTGTTCCAGGAACAGGACCTGCTCTTGGAACCATAGGCTGTCCGCACCAATGTAGCACCCGAACCATGTGCCTCCAGAAGGGATCGGGAATGAGTTGTGTCTTCTGCCGCATAGTGGGGGGCAAGAGCGAGAGTGATGTCCTGTACCAAGACGAGATAATCACGGCCTTCCGTGACATCAGCCCTCAGGCACCCACTCACATTCTCATCGTTCCCAATGAGCATGTCTCCACGGCGAAGGAGTTTCTCGACACAGACGGCTCAGTGCTGGTCAGGATGTTCTCGAAAGCGCACGCCCTCGCAGAGGCCGCGGGAATAGCAGGCAAAGGCTACCGGCTTGTCATCAACACAGGTCCCGATGCGGGTCAGATGATAGACCATTCACATCTGCACCTCCTGGGCGGCAAGTCCATGCAGCCAGAGGGCATGGCCTTGCGCTGGAAGGACGAAATGACCTAGGATGGGAGGTCGATTCCACATGGACATGCTGTTGGTCAAGATTGAGAAGCCGGAAGACAGCAATGTTATCCTTGGCCAGTCGCATTTCATCAAGACGGTCGAGGACCTCCACGAGGCGATGGTCAACGCAGTGCCGGGCATCAAGTTCGGTGTAGCTTTCTGCGAGGCCTCAGGCCCTTGCCTAGTCCGCGTCAGTGGAAACGACAGCGAGTTGGCGAAACTCGCCCAGGACAACGCCTACGCGCTCTCAGCAGGCCACACCTTCATCATACTGCTCAGAGCTGCCTTTCCCGTCAACGTATTGGGAGCCATCAAACAAGTTCCCGAGGTCTGTTCGATCTTCTGTGCGACGGCGAACCCGGTGGAGGTCGTCTTGGTGGAAACAGAACTGGGCCGAGGTGTGGTCGGAGTTGTCGACGGTCTCAAGTCCAAGGGCATCGAGACCGAGGACGATGTGACGCAGCGCAAGGAGTTCCTGCGCAAGATCGGCTACAAGCTCTGACACGGTTGGCGTGGTCGGCCACAGTCATCGTACGAAGAATCAGGAGAGGCAATGGGACTGAAGCAGAAACTCGAACAAGACCTCAAAGAGGCCCTGCGCAACAAGGACGAACCGCGCAAGACCACTCTCCGGCTTGCCCTGGCCTCCATCCACAACGCAGAGATAGCCAAAGGCGAAGAGCTTGACGATAGCGGGGTGCTCGGGGTACTCTCGAAGGAGGCGAAACAAAGGCGCGAATCCGCGGCCCAATTCGCTGAGGGTGGCCGCGGCGACCTGGTCACCCAGGAGGAAGACGAACTCAGCATCCTCATGGAGTACCTGCCCGCGCAATCGTCAGAGGAGGAAATCGAAGCCCAGGCTCGCGCAGTGATCGCCGAGGTCGGAGCCACCAGCATGGCACAGATGGGCGACGTGATGCGGGTGCTAATGCCGCAGCTCAAGGGCAAGGCCGACGGTCAGGTGGTTAGTGCCATGGTCCAGGCGATTCTGAGTGAGAGGGCGTGATCCATCCGCCAGCAGGAGCCTCTCTCCAGGAGGGCTCGAACCATGGAAGACCGACGTGGAGCGCTCGTGGGCGCTCCCTTGCGTAACTGGAACTTGATGGTGCCAGGATAGCATGTCCTCAGGCTGGAGCGAAGCGTTACCAGAGGCAGGCGGGCCAAGGGAAAGACTGACCACGAGGAGGATCTTTCGCGTCCTCATCTTCTGCCTTCTCCTGGTGGTGACTTGGAGCTTCATACTCAGCTTCCAGTTCCTACCAAGTCAGGTATACCTCGAGGTCGGAGATGTCAGCCCCTATGACATCCGCGCCCCCAGCAGAATCACGTACGTTAGCGACACCGAGACAGGGGCCGCGCGTGACCAAGCCGAGATAGCCGTAGACGAGATCTATGACTACGACCCGACGGACACCGCAATCGCTCGGCAGCAGATCGATCACGCACGGAGGATCTTCGAGTACGTGTCGGCCGTCCGCTACGATCCCTATGCCTCTGCAGAGGTGAAGACGGAGCTAGTCCGGGCGATAGCGGGCATAGACCTGTCCCCCACGGCCGTCGCTGACTCCCTCGACCTGGATGAAGCGCAGTGGGATGAGGTGGTCACCAAGAGCCTGGAGGTTCTGGCTGAGGTCCAAGGACAGGAGATCCGTAGCGACCAACTGGAAAAGCTACGAGATCAGCTCCGCGTTTTCGAACCTCAGCTCTCAGAGCCACAAGCTGCTCTGGTCGAGACGTGGGTGCGCAGCTTCATGGTCCCCAACAGCTTCCCTAACCCCGCTGCGACGGAGGAGGCCCGCGTCGAGGCTCGTCAGGCAGTTGAGCCCGTCTACATCACTCTAGAGGAGGGCGAGATCATCGTCCGTGAAGGCGAGGTGGCCGACCCGGTCGTCTGGGAGGCTCTGGTGAAGCTAGGACTGCTCCAGCCGCGCATAGAATGGCGCGACATAGTGGTCAGGGTCCTCTTCACCTCGTTGCTGACCTTCATCCTGGCCCTGTATCTGACCACCCTTCACCCGACGTTCTGGGGCAACTGGCGCGACATGCTCCTCCTGGGTGTGTTCTCCACAGTGGCGATCCTCGCGGCTAAACTGATGATCCCGGGTCACGTTGTGCTGGGCTATCTGTTTCCCTTCGCCGCCATCTCCATGCTCTTGACAGCGCTCGTCGATACGGAGATCGCCATCGTCCTCACAGCTATACTCAGCCCGCTGATCGGTTTCATAGCAGGCGGGTCTCTGGAGTTCTCCATCTACGCGTTTGCTGGAGGGGTTGTATCGTCGCTGAGGCTCTGGCGTATCGAGAGACTCAACGCCTTCCTCTGGGCAGGAGTGTATGGGGCCCTCAGCAATCTGGGCGTTGTCCTCGTCTTTCGAGTCCTGGAGCAGGATCACGACATCCTTGGCACACTCCAGATCGCGGGTGCCGGCGTGGCCAACGCTGTTCTCACCATGAGCCTCACACTGGGCGGCTTCTTTCTCTTCAGCAACTTGCTCAACATCACAACGTCGCTTCAACTCTTGGAGCTGGGACGTCCCACCCACCCTCTCCTGCGTGAACTGTTGCTGAAAGCGCCCGGGACCTACCATCACAGTCTCATGGTGGGCAATCTTGCCGAACAGGCAGCACAGGCGGTAGGTGCCAACTCGTTGCTGGCGCGAGTCGGAGCGTACTACCACGACATTGGCAAGATGCTGAGGCCCTATTTCTTCACCGAGAATCAGACCGACGGAGAGAACCCTCACGACCGGCTGGATCCCGAGACGAGCGCCCAGATTATCATCTCGCACGTGAAGGACGGACTACAGCTAGCCAGGAAATACGGATTGCCAGAGGAGATACAGGACTTCATCCCTCAGCACCACGGGACGGCCGTGTCTAGCTACTTCTTCCGCCGAGCTTGTGAGCAAAGCAATGGCGCTCAACATGCACAGGAGGAACGGTTTCGCTACCCGGGGCCGCGCCCACACACCCGCGAAGCGGCCATTCTCATGCTGGCTGACGAGGCCGAAGCTGCCTCGCGAGCCGATCGTCCACGCTCGGTGGAGGAGATCGAGGAACTCGTTGATGCTCTCATCCGGGCCCGGGTAGACGACGGCCAGCTCGACGACAGCGACCTGACACTGCGCGACCTACAGAGGATCAAGGAGACCTTTGTGAACATCCTGCAAGGGATCTACCACCCACGCATCAAGTACCCAGAGGATCCTTTGCAGGAACAAGGAAAAAAGGATAGAGTTGCAGATCGAGCTCAGCGTTCAAACCGATCCCCAGCTAGAGGGCAAGGCAGATACCGAGCATCTGAATGAGCTGGTCTTGAGCACGATCAGAGAGGAAAGGTTCGACGAACCAGCCACGATCGGATTGCTCATCACCAATGATGGCACCATCAGGGAACTGAACCTTCGGTATCGCGGACAAGACAGCTCCACAGACGTCCTCGCCTTCCCACCTGGCGGGGGCACAGACGGGTTCGTGTCTCCACCATCTGTGCCTCCTCACCTGGGTGACATCGTGGTCTCCTATCCTCGCGCCGTAGCCCAAGCCGCCGATCACGGCCACTCCGTAGTGGAGGAGTTGGACCGTTTGGTAGTCCATGGGGTCTTGCATCTTCTTGGATACGATGACCAGAGTCAGGAAGAGCGCGAAGCTATGTGGAGGCGGCAGGAAGCCATGGTTCGGACCTTCCATGGGAACGGGGAATGACTCTACAAGGGCATGACAGGTCCCGTGGATTCCTCGACCGCACAAGGCCAGCCGGCTAGTGGATAATCGTATGCGGACCCAGCCAAGCACCTTGATCGAGAGCTTCCAGCACGCCTTTGCCGGCCTGGGGCACGCCTTGCGCACGCAGAGGAATGCGCGTATCCACGTCTCGATCGCCCTGGTAGTAGTCATCCTCGGCGTGGCTCTGAAGCTCGACCCCGTCGAGTTCGCCGTCTTGACCCTGACTATCGGCTTCGTATTCGTCTCTGAGTTGTTCAACACTGTAGTAGAGACAGCGATCGACCTGGTGACCGAAGAGTACCATCCGCTGGCCAGGCAGGCCAAGGATGTCGCCGCCGGTGCGGTGCTGGCCTCGTCCATAGCAGCGGTTGTCGTAGGACTACTAGTCCTCGGGCCACCCCTCCTGCGCCTCCTCGGGTGGTGACCGTGACCACGACGAGAAGCGACGTAGTGGTCGTAGGGGGCGGGCCTGCGGGGGGAACGGCCGCGTACGAGCTCGCTCGCAGAGGCCTCGACGTCGTGGTGCTGGAAAAGGAGAAGCTGCCCCGATGCAAGGTCTGCGCCGGTGGCTTGACCCTGAAGACGGTCCAGTTGCTCGATTTCGATTTGACCTCGGTCTACGAGTCGGCAATAACCAGGGGCAAATGCACGTTCAAAGGCCGATCACCGGTAGTTTTCGACTTCGGAGAGGTGGTGGGCTGGACCGTGATGCGGGACAAGTTCGACTATCTCATCCTCCAGGAGGCCGCAACGGCCGGCGCTCAGGTTCTTGACGGGGAAAAGGTCAGAGGGATAGAGTCGCAGAGCACGGGCGCAATCGTGAGGACCCCTGGCGGAGAGTTCCGCTGCTCAGTGGTGATAGGAGCGGATGGCGCCAATGGTGTGGTGGCCCGCAGCAGCGGCTTACGGGGCCAGCGTCGCGCCGCGGTCGCCCTGGAGACCGAGATGGAGGCCCCGCCAGACGTGCTAGAAGCGCGACTAGGATGTGTTCACTTCGATTTCGGCTCGGTTCCCAGAGGATACGGCTGGGTTTTCCCCAAGAAGGAGGTCCTCTCAGTTGGTGTGGGCAGCTTCTGGGGAAGAGCCACAAGCCTGAAAGCTTCCCTGTTCAGCCTGATGGAGCTGCTAGGGCTGAGATGTGACCCCAGCCAGGTGAAAGCCAGAGGGCACCTTGTGCCCTTGGGAGGAGTGGACCGGGTTCTGCACAAGGGACGAGTCCTGCTAGCAGGAGATGCCGCAGGGTTGGCGGAACCACTCACCGGTGAGGGCATCTACTATGCAGTGAGGAGCGCGAAAATCGCTGCCGATGTCATCTATCGAGCCCTGCGGCACGGGACCGGTGATCTGTCATCCTACTCCGCGCAGATCAACGCGGAGATAACGCGGGACTTGCGATACGCCCGCCGCCTGGCCGGCCTGCTCTATCGACTACCTCGTCTTTCCTATCGTTTCTTCGTCACCAGCCCGATGGGCCAGTCGGGAATGGCAGACGTCATCTATGGCCGCTCCAGCTTCGAGCAACTGTGCGGCGATCTCCTGAAGAACGCCCCCAGATTGCTGCTCTCTGCTCTTCGCTAGTGGTGGACTCGGCGCCGCCACGATGGCGGGCCGCGGTCACTCACGTAGCCACCGCCAAGACGCAGGCTACTTTACGGGGACACGGCATGTTGAGGCTTCTCCACGAGCCGCGAGCGCAGAAGGTAGGCCGCCACGCCGCAGAGGGGAATCAGAGAGCCCACGGTTGCGCCGGCGATCAGGGCCCAGCGACGACGCCCCCCCGGCTGAGCGACACGCAGGTTCGCCTTGTGGCGCATCGTCTGCTGTAGACCATCCCCGAGATGCTCTCTGAAAGCCGGTCGCGGTTGCACCGGCACAAAGGCCCCTTCGACCTCTCCACAGAATCGCGCCAGAGACCCGTCGATCTCCTCTTCTGCCGGGAGACTGGCTATCCACTTCCTGTCAAGTTTCGTGCTCATAGCAGACACACCCAACCTCATCCGCAGATGACGGACTCACGACTCGCCGCTGCTTTCACACCTCATAGAAGCACAATCCAATGACGCCAGGTCCGAAGTGCACCGTCAGCGATGCACACAACTCGATCACATAAGAATCCTTGCAGTTGAATCTCTCAGTCACCCTTGAGTACATCTCGTGCCCTACTTCGGGGGCCCTGGCATGTATGACGCCCATGTTTATGGGGACCGTGGTGTCCACCCTCTCCTCCGCGAGCTCCACCAAGCGATCCAGGGATTTCTTCCGCGTTCTGACCGTCTCTACCGTCTCCAGCAATCCATCCTTCAGCGTGACAATCGGCTTCATCTTGAGGAGAGAGCCCAGGGCCGCGCTCAATCCTCCCACGCGTCCACTCTTCCGCGGATACTCGAGATTCTCCAGCACCAGCAGTACGTTTATGCGAGACCTGATCTCGTCCAGGCGCGCGACTATTTCCTCGGCGGTGTTCCCGGCCCGAGCCATCCGCGATGCTTCCACGCATGCCAGGCCCAGGGCGGGAGCCCCGGCCAGACTATCGTGCGCGTAGACCTTCACCTCATCTTTCACCTCCTTGGCAGCCTGAAACGCCGATTGGTATGTGCCACTCAGCTTGCTGGTCACGTGAGTGGAGATGATGGCGTCAGCACCCTCCCTCGCCAAGCGGCGGTAGGTCTCCGCGAACGCACCTATCGATGGCTGTGCGGAGGTGGGCAGAAGTCCCGTCTCCTCGATCTTGCGGTAGAAGAGGTCCCAGTCCAGATCGACACCCTCCTGGTACTCATCTGTGCCGAACTGGATGTTGATAGGCACGACGGTGATGTCGTACTCCTCCACCATAGCCGGAGGCAGGTCGCACGTTGTGTCCGTCACTATCTTGATCATGATCTCCTCTCTCTCCTTCAAGCGTTCCCGTTTCTTCAGGACGATGCCGTCGTGGATTCAGAATCCCCTTCGTTCCAGCTCTTTCCTCAGGGCAATGAGAGTGCGGTGGTAGAGGGCT